>Ga0102812_10002815_pt1 | contig 11587 bp, 12 predicted proteins | sample ColrivemetaGS713_FD_79334 | JGI IMG/M metagenome (GOLD analysis project Ga0102812, IMG submission 79334) | Estuarine microbial communities from the Columbia River estuary - Flood tide ETM metaG S.713 | ecosystem: Environmental > Aquatic > Marine > Intertidal zone > Estuary | place: USA... | reverse complement strand
GCGGCCCGGGTTTTGCCAGCGTGGATCTGGCGGAATGGGTCGGCCGCGAAGGGCATGTCATCGGCATCGAGCGCAGTGAACGCTTCATTGCCTACGCGAGTGCGCTCTGTCAATCCAAAGGGCTGGCGAACGTTTCGTTTCATTTGGCCGATGTCATGCTGGACGCGCTTCCGGCCGCCGAAGCCGATGCCATCTGGTGCCGATGGCTGGCGATTTTTGTCAGTGACCCGGCCATGCTGGTGAAAAAAATGGCGCAGGCATTGCGCCCCGGCGGTGCCCTGATTTTCCACGAGTATGTGCATTACGAAACCTACCAATCGCTGCCGCCAAGTACCGCGCTGGCAGAGTTCGTGCAACACGTGATGGCCAGCTGGCGCAACTTCGGCGGCGAACCCAATGTGGCCCGGCAGCTGCCTGCCTATCTCAGTGCCGCCGGTTGCCGGATACGGGAAAGCCGGCCAATATCCTTGAGTGCAGGGCCGCATCAGCCGGTATGGCAATGGCCAGCCAGTTTCATTGATATCAATCTGCAACGGCTGCTTGATTTGGGCCTTGTGGATGGTGACTGGGTTGAAACGGTAAAAGCCGACATGCGGGCACTGCAGGCCAACCCGAATGCCCTGCTGATTACGCCGATGGTGCTGGAAATCATCGCCGAGAAATCCGATGCATCCGTCTAAAGTTCGCCGCGACCGTTTGCAGGCCTTGACCGACCTTCCCAATGTCGGGCCGGCATTCGCCGCCGACTTGCGGCTGCTGGGCATCGATTCGCCGCAACAACTGGCCGGCAAGGATGCCTACAGCCTGTACCGCCAGCTCTGCGACATCACTCAGGTACGTCAGGATCCTTGCGTGCTCGACACCCTGATGTCCATGACCGATTTCATCGCCGGCAACCCAGCCCGGACCTGGTGGCAGTACACTGCCGAGCGTAAACAGAAATGGCCTTCACTCTAGAAACCGCACGCCTGACGCTGCGTGAGTTTACCCTGGACGATGCCGCCTATATGTTGCGTCAACTCAATGAACCCAGCTTTATCGAGAATATCGCCGACCGCGGCGTACGCACGCTTGCGCAGGCCGAAACCTATCTGGAAAACGGGCCGATGCGCAGTTACCGCAGTCATGGCTTCGGTTTCTGGGCAGTGACTGAAACCGGCAGCGGAAAAACCTTGGGCATGTGTGGGCTGGTAAAACGCGATTCGCTCGCGGAAGCCGATCTGGGTTATGCCTTTCTGCCGGAATATTTCGGCCAGGGCTTTGCTTTTGAGGCCTGCATGGGCTGTATTTCCGCCGCCGCAAACGCCTTTCAACTGCCGCGCCTGATGGCCATCGTCAATCCGGAAAATACGGCTTCACGGCGTCTGCTGGAAAAACTGGGTTTCAACTGGGTTTCCATGCAAACGCTTACGCCCGGCGAACCTGAGTTATGCCTGTATCAGCGTGAGCTTGTGCGTGAAAACGTCCGTGGAACGCCTTGAGCACCCTTTACGTAATTTCCGTTTGCATTACGTTGGCAAAAACCAATTTTCATTTAGCGTCAAGTTGACTGCGCGGCAGGGCACTTCATTTTCCGCCATTAAGGGCTATAATCCGAGTATGACCCCATCAAGGATTGACTTGTGAAGCGCATCACTTTTTTTGCCCTACTGTTGCTTGCCTGCAACCTTGCCAACGCCACGGAGAAAATGACGCCGAAGTCCATGTCCGTCATCGGAGAGTGGGCTGGAAGCGGAAGCACTGCCGGCCAGAACTTCACCGCCTGTGCCAAATTTTCGCCGCACATGGACGATGTCTATCTGCGTATGGAGTACGACGTCTATTATGGCAAATCCTCCAAGCTGCCCGACCAGAAATCGGAAACGTTTTACGTTTTTCTGGATGCCGGCCGCGTAGAAGGCGTTTCACTGGATAGCTTGTCAAACGTCTTCCAGATCACCGGCATCTTTGCCAACCAGCGCATGAGTGTCCATTGGCTGAAAAACGGTAAAAACATCGGTAAAGCCGAATGGTTTCTGTCCTCCGACCGTAAAATGCTGACGTTCGTACGTTATGGCCGCATCGGTGAGGAGTACCGAGAAATAGGGGATGTGGTCCTGCGTCGCCTGCCCGCCGGCAAGACCTGCGGCAAATAAACCGCGTCATAGTTTCCTGCATGGCCGCGGCAGGATTTTCTGAGAGTGCGTTGAGTACCCTCAAATTGGATAGCGGGTACCGTATGAGAATCCTTCCTGGCCGGGGTTGAGCCCATCGCATCGGCAGAGGGCATGCACGAACTCAATCCATTGATTTCCGGCGCCCGTAGCGGAAACGCAGATAAATCGCCAAGACAAAGCTCATCACACTGACGGCACCAATGTAGTACGCCGGCGCCAATGGCTCGGTACGCAACCAGAAGGCAATCAACATCGGCGTGAATCCGCCAAAAATCGAATAGGCGATATTGTAGGAAAACGAAAAGCCCGAATAGCGTACTGCCGGTGGAAACAGCCCGACCAGGATTCGGGGCACTACGGCCACCGAGCCCAGACAGAATCCGGCCAGACTGTACAGCACCGTAGTGTCGAACAAGGCCGCCGGCAGGCTGGTGAAAAAGGCATAGACAGTAACCGCCAGCATCGCCGAGCCGAGCATCAGCGTGGCATACGCCCCGATGCGGTCAGCAGCCCAGCCCCAGAAAATGCAGCCGAAAGTCAGAACTACGATCATGATGCTGTTGGCAAACAATGCCTGTTCGGCACTGTAGGCATATTGGGTTTGCAGCACGCTCTGGGTCAGCAGGGTCAAGGTCACGATGCCAGCACTCAAATACCAGGTCAACAACATGCTCGGCCAGATCTGCGCCCTATGCTCTCGCAGCACCGTTTTCAACGGCACTTCCTGCGCCAACTGTTTTTTCTGTTTCATGGCCAGAAAGACCGGTGTTTCTTCCAGCCAACGGCGCAGAAACAGCGCAAAAATACCGAACACGCCGCCCAGCAGAAACGGCAGGCGCCAAGCATAGTCTAGAACGGCATCGCCGAAATAATGGTTTACCGCCATGGCCACCAATGAACCCAGAAGAATGCCGGTGGTGAATCCGGAGAACAGCGTGCCGCAGGCAATACCGACATAGCGGGAAGGCACATGCTCGGCTACGAACACGCAGGCGCCCGGAATCTCTCCGCCAACGGCGGCTCCCTGCAGAATGCGCATCAGCAACAGCAGCAGTGGTGCGGCGATGCCAATCTGGGCGTAGGTCGGTAACAGGCCCATGACGAAGGTCGGCACCGCCATTAAAAACAGGCTAAAGGTGAACATGCGCTTACGGCCGACGATATCGCCATAGTGGGCCATCAGCAGACCCCCGATGGGACGCGCCAGATAACCGGCGGCGAAAATTCCAAACACCTGAAGCTGTTTTACCCAAGCCGGCATATCCGCCGGGAAAAACAATTGCCCGATGCTGCCGGCCAGAAACACAAAGATGATGAAATCGTAATATTCCAGCGCCCCGCCCAACGCAGACAGGCCCAGAGTATTGACGTCTTTGCGGGTCATACTGCGATTGTCGGGTGACGCAACCATGCTATCGTTCATTCAGGACTACCTGTAGCTTCGGCATATGCCGCGCTACAATCTAGCCTCAACTCGCGTATTTACGCAAGGAGCACCGTGATGGAAGGATGGTTGGATACACTCTCCAATGCACTGCATTTATTCACCAATGCCGAATCGGTATTCGGCATCCTGATTGGCGTGGGTTTAAGTGCGGCGGCCGGATTCCGGGTATTCATTCCACTGCTGGGCTTGAGCATCGCCGGATATTTCCAATGGCTGCCACTCGGCGATGGCTTTGCCTGGATTGCCAGCTGGCAGGCCTTGGTGGCGTTCTCGGTGGCGGCACTGCTGGAAGTGGGCGCGTATTACATGCCGTGGCTGGATCATGCTCTGGATATGATACTGGCGCCGGCAGCGGCCATTGCCGGCACAATACTAACTGCTTCTACGGTAGGCGATGTCTCGCCGTTCTTGAAATGGTCACTGGCTATCGTTGCCGGCGGCGGCGTTTCCTCATTGGTGCATCTGGGCACAGCCGGCATTCGCGCGGCGGTCAGCCTTCCAACCGGAGGATTGGCGAATCCGGTGGTGTCCAGCGGCGAGGGCTTGAGTGCGCTGATATTAACGGTTCTGGCTGTATTTATTCCGGTCCTGGCCTTTGCGCTGGCACTGTGGATCGTGTTCCGTATGTTCAGACGTCTGCAGAAGCGGCGCGCCGATACTCAATCCCGTTAACCCTTTTTTACAGTGGACGCGTTACAGTGCCTTGTAGCTGATACATGTTTCACTGGATCCAAATCAACACCCCCCCACATCAGGAGAAGACAATGGGCTTAATTATTATGTTGGTCGTAGGCGCACTGGCCGGCTGGCTGGCCGGCGTGATCATGAAAGGGGGCGGCTTCGGCGTGCTCGGCAATATTGTTGTGGGTATTCTCGGCTCGATCCTGGGCAGCTGGCTGTTGCCAAAAGCCGGCATATCGATTGGCGGAGAATTCGGCGGTTTCATCACGGCCGTCATCGGCGCGGTAATCTTACTGTTTTTGGCGCGCTTGATTAAAAAATGATGTGCACTTTAGCTGTTAGAAAAAAAACCGCCATCCGGCGGTTTTTTCATGGCTTCGGTTTTTTCAGCCAATCCAGTGCCCTGTCGATATAGCTTTCACCCATCAACACCACACCGTGTTCGGCATCCGAAGCATCGGGCGGGTCGCCCTGGATATGCCGTGACAGATCCCGCTCGGTAACCGGCGCCTTGGCGTTGCCCGCCAACGCCACATCCGGCACGATACCCTGAGCCTGGATGGAACGTAAATTCGGCGTGTAATAGCGCGATGTGGTCAATTTGAAGGCATCGCCGTTATCGAGGGTGATGACATTCTGCACCGAGCCCTTGCCGAAACTGCGGCTGCCCATGACCGTGGCCCGCTTGTGGTCCTGCAATGCACCGGCCAGGATTTCGGAAGCACTGGCACTGCCGGCATCGATCAGCACGACAACGCGGACTCCCTGAAACAGTTCGCCCGTTTTTCCGTAATAGGTGCTGTTGCTCAGGGCGTTTCTGCCTTTGGTAATGACGATCGGTACCTCGCCAAGAAAGTCATCGGCCACTTCCACGGCAGCGTTCACCAATCCGCCCGGATTGCTTCGCAGATCAAGCACCAGGCCCTTGACCGCAACATTCTTGCCGGATGCCTGCAAGGCCTGCCATTGCCGGCGGAATTCAAGACCGGTATCGCCCTGAAAAGCACTGATGCGGAAGTAGGCATAGCCCGGCTCCAGCCAGCGCGTTTTCACGCTTTGCAGGGCAATGTTTTCCCGGATGATGCTGACCGTGAACGGCGCTTTTTCGCCCGGTCGAACCACGGTTAACAGCACCTTGGTGCCAACCTTGCCACGCAACCGTTCAGGGCTGGCGCTGCGGCTGGCGTTGTCCACCGGCACACCGTTGATGGCGGTAATGAAATCACCGGCACGCAATCCGGCGCGCTGCGCAGGGGTGTCGTCAAACGGCGAGACCACCCGAATCCGTGTCGGATCGCGTTCATCGCTCTCAATGCCGATGCCGGCATAACCGCCTTCGCTCAAATCGTTGAACTCGCGCGCCTGCCTTGCCGAGAGGTAACTGCTGTGCGGGTCGATATCCTGCAACAACCCGCGCAATCCGGCCTGCATGATTTCCTCATCGGTCATCGGCTCCACGTAACTGTCACGGATTGCCTGGAATACCTGGACGAAGCGCTTGATTTCATCAACCGGAACCGCGGACTTCGCCGTCTCGTCGGGCACTTGCACCGCCGCCAGCGCCGGGCCAGCCAAAACAAGCAAAAACAACATGCCATAGCGCGTCATGGTTTCAACCAGCTATTGGGATTCTGCGGCTGTCCGTTCAAACGCATCTCAAAATACAATGCCGAGCGGTTCTGGGCGCCGGAGCTGCCCACGGTGGCAATACGTTCGCCCGGGGTAACGCTGTCACCGACTTCCTTCAAAAGCGCATCGTTGTTGGCGTACAAACTCATATACCCGCGGCCGTGATCGATGACCAGCAACATGCCATAGCCTTTCAGCCAATCGGCATACACCACCCGGCCGTCGGCTACCGCATAAACCGGCGCACCGGCCGCTGCCGCAATCAACAGCCCTTCGCTGCGTCGGCCATCAGGCATGGCATTGCCGTAGCCTGCCAGCAAACTGCCGGTCAGCGGCCAGCCGGTCAGGTTTTTGGGTGTAATTGGGCTCGCCGTCGATTTTCCGCTTGGCCGGCCGACAATCACCGGGGCTTTACTGCTCTGGGCCGCACGGCGGAGTTTATCGAGAAGGCCGCGCAGTGCCTTTTCATCTTTGCCCAGCGCCTTGATACGTGCCTGCTGGTTGTTGTATTTGGCGTCCAGCGTGCTGACCACCGCCTTGCGTTGCTGACGCTGCCGGCTCAACTCGGCAACGGATTGTTTTTGTTGTTGCTGTTGTTCGGCCAAACGGATTTTTTCTTGCTCGATGGCAGACGTCAATGCCGCCAGCGTTTGCAGCTGCTGCGTCAAGCGGCTGATTTCGGATTGGCGTTGCCGTTCGAAATACTGATGGTAAACCAGCCACCGCGAGGCTTCCGCCAATTTATCCTGGGCCAGCAGATGCTTGAGCTCGCTGCTGTCGCCCAAGCGGTAGGCCGAGCGTAATAATGCCGCCAACTCGGCCTTCTGCCCTCGCAACTGGCTTTCCAGCAGGCTCTGCCTGCTTTGCATGTCGTTCAACTTTTGGGTCTGCATGCGCACGGCCGACTCGACTTCCCCCAAGGCGCGGCTGCTCTTCGCCACCTGCTGATCAATGCTCTGCAACTGCTTCGCTTCCTGGCTGCGCTTGGCATCCAATTCGCGTTGCGCTTGGCTCAAGGTCTTGATTTCACGGCGAAGTGCTTCAATCTTCTTTTCGGCTTCGGTGGCGGTTTTTGCCGCGGGCGCTTTGTTCTGGGCCATGGCCGGCAAAGCACACAACAGTACCAGAATGCCGAAAGTTCGGATTCTCATAGCGCGGACTCTATCAGGCTGCGCCCGGTCATTTCGTCCGGCCTGGGAAGGCCGAGCAATGCCAAAACGGTAGGCGCAATATCACGCAGCGCGCCGCCGGCACGCAGACGCCCCGGGTGCCCGTGCATCAGGAAATACACCGGACCGACGGTGTGGGCGGTATGCGGCTCTCCGGTGATCGGATCACGCATCATTTCAACATTGCCGTGGTCGGCCGTTACCAGCAGCACGCCTTGATGGGCATCCACCGCGGCACGTATAGCCGCCAAGGCCGTGTCTACGGCTTCAGCCGCTTTAATGGCAGCAGGCAAGCTGCCGGTATGGCCAACCATGTCCGGATTGGCGATATTGCATAAAATCACGTCGTACAGACCGCTGTGAACGGCCTCAACCAACTTTGCTGTCAATTCCGGACAGCTCATTTCCGGCTGAAGATCGTAGGTAGCCACCTGCGGCGAGGGAATCAGAATGCGTGACTCGCCGGACACCGGCGCTTCCACACCGCCGTTCATGAAAAACGTGACATGTGCGTATTTTTCGGTTTCGGCAATGCGCAGTTGGGTTTTACCGTGCGCGGCCAGTTCCTCGGCAAGGGTATGGCGCAGCACTTCAGGGGGAAACGCTACGTCTGCCGGCAAGCGGGCATCGTATTCACTCAGGCAGACAAAGGCGGACAGCTGCGGGGCACGGCGCGCGAATCCGGTGAAGGCAGGATCGACATAACAGGCGGTCAACTCCCGTGCACGATCGGCGCGGAAGTTCATGAATACCACGGCATCGCCGTCCTGCATCGGCACTGCGCCGTTCAAAACGGTGGGTTTAACGAACTCATCGTTCTCGCCACGGGCATAGGCCTGTTGCAATGCATCGAGCGCGGTCTCGGCATGGAATTCTGCGCGCGCATCGGTAATGGCGGAATAGGCCTGCTCAACCCGCGCCCAACGCTGATCACGATCCATGGCGTAATATCTGCCACTGACACTGGCGATATGCGTCTGCTGCAGGCGATCGCAGAGCTGTTGCAAGCGCTGCAAACTGTCGTGCGCCGATTGCGGCGGGGTATCGCGGCCGTCAAGGAATGCATGCACGGCCACCCGGCGCGCGCCTTTTTCGGCAGCCATTTCCAGAAACGCGAAGATGTGGTTTTCGTGCGAGTGCACGCCACCCGGCGAGAGCAGGCCGAACACATGCAGAACGCCCTGATGGGTGTCGCTGGCCGTTATCGCTTTGAGCAAGGCTGCATTGTGCTGAAAACTGCCGTCTTCGATTGCAGCATCCACACGGGTAAGGTCTTGATAGACAATGCGGCCGGCGCCGATGTTCATATGGCCGACCTCGGAATTGCCCATTTGCCCGTCGGGCAGACCCACGTAACGGCCCTCGGTATGAATCAGGGTGTGTGGCGAAGTGGCAAGCAGCTGCCGCCAGGCCGGCAAATCAGCCTGGGCAATGGCGTTATCGGCGCTTTCCTCACGGTAGCCCCAGCCATCCAGAATCAACAAAACCAACGGTTTTACCACTGACACATCCTGCTCCCGGCCCGCTGTGGGCCTTTTGGCCTACCATCTAATGACACATGACAATTCTAGCAGTCGCGGCAATACTAAAACCACCTATCCATCCAAGGAAACACCATGAACCGCCTAACCGCCCCGTCAGTCCTGCTGGCTTTTGCCATTACGGCCGCCCTGAGCGGCACGGCTTTGGCCGACAATCCGCCCGATCTTTCGAAAGTGAACGGCAGCCTAAGCGCCGATGCCGGCCGAGAATACGGCGATATCGACACCGTAAACGGCTCCATCACCATCAACAGCGATGCCATTGCCCGTGACGTCGATACCGTCAACGGCAGCATCACCGTGGATAGCCGCGCCCGCGTTGATGATGTCAGTACCGTCAATGGCCGCATCGTAGCCCGCAATGGCGTGCAGGCCCGCAGCATTGAAACCGTGAACGGCAGCATTGTCGGGGTCAGCAACATCAAGATCGCCAAGTCGGTAGAGGCGGTCAACGGCTCCATCGAAATCGGCGCGGGCAGCACCGTCGGCGAAAATGTCGAAACGGTGAATGGCAGCATCCTGCTGCTTTCGATGCGGGTGGGCGGCAATGTAGGAACCGTCAACGGCAACATCACTCTGGGAACGGACACCCAGGTGGAGCGCAATCTGACCGTGCGCAAGCCCACGGGCTGGGGCTTCAACTGGGGCAAACCGAAAGTGCCGCGCATCATTCTGGGCCCGAACAGCGTCGTCAAGGGCAATCTGGTGTTTGAACGCGAAGTGGAGCTGTACGTGCATACCACGGCCAAGTACGGCGAGATCAAGCTCACCGACAAAGAGGCCAGCACGGTCAAACCGATCGTATTCAGCGGCAAAGAGCCCGACATCAAATAACCTCAGGCACTGAAACGGTTACAATGAAGCCTCTTGAACGGAGGCTTCATGCGTTTCATTTCTGTCACCGCCCTCATCGTTGCACTGCTGCTGGGCATGACCAGCCACAGCGTGGTCGCACAATCCAGTTTCGGCCCGGAAATATCGGCCGAGGATTACTTGCAACACGTTCAGAATCTGAACGCCACAAAATCGCATAACAGCAAGGATAATTTCGCAGAGTCTTTGGGGCAGTCCTATCTGAATTACCAGTTCACCCGGCTTGGCCTGAGTACGGAAAACATCGCCTGCAACGGCGCCACCTTGTATGTGGCCAAGCTTCCGGGTGCCGTACAGGATATACCCCCGGTGGTGTACTACGCGCCGTGGCAAAAACGCATGCAAATGGCCGGCGTGCTGGAAATTGCCGAACGCTTCCTGACCCAGAGGCCGCGGCCGAAACACCCCGTTTATTTTGTTTTCGGCAACACAATGCAGGCACAGAAACTGCAATGCGGGCCGCTGAAAAAGGCAGGCCTCGTATTACAGCCACAACAGCTTGAAGATCTGGATGCGATAGCGCTGGTGCGTTATCTCAGCAGCCTGCAGATCAAAGGCAAATAATTCAGCATCAAAGCTGGGACAGCAGAAATTCAGCGGTCTGCCGGGGCTGCTCCATCATCGGCATATGCCCACAACCTTTGAGTATCCGGGTATCGGACTGCCGAAGCCCGCGGGCGAATACGGCGGCGGCACTGGGGTCGATGATTTTATCGGCATCGCACCACAATAATCCGGCCGGTTGCCGGATCAAGGGCAGACGCTCCTGCAATAAAAATGCCTGCGGACCCAGCCGCATCTGGGTAAAGACCTGACGCTCGAACGTTTTCTTGCGCTCGCGCTGCTGCACCATGTACGCGGCCATGGGCGATGGCAGGTAAGGCGCATCGGCGAATACGAATTCCTGCAGGAATCCAACGAAGGCATCGGCCTGATAAACCGCAAACGGGTTATCGCCTTTGAGTACGCGCCGGGCAAAGGCATTTTCTTTGAAACGGACGCCTGCCGACGACATGAACACCACATGCGCCACCGGCAGATCGCCGCCCGATGACAGCATAAGACCTGAAATCATGCCGCCCATGGAGTGGCCTGCCAATAATGCCACCGGTTCGTTTTGCGCTGTGATGAAGTGGCTCAGTCGCTCTGCCTGCGCCAGCGGGCTGTAGTCTTGGCCCGGCTTCGGTGCGCTTTCGCCCCAGCCCGGCAAATCCACGGCAATCACGCGGTGGCTGGATGTCAACGAGGTCATCGCTGGCAGCCAATTTTCCTTGCTGCCGGTATAGCCATGCACCAACACAATGAGCGGCCCTTGACCGGCTTCCAGATAATGCCAGGTTTCGCCGGATACCTCCTGGGTTTTTACCGTGGCGCCTGCCAGCCAACGCTGACGGGCGTACTCGGCCTGTAGCGCCTTGCCGGGCAATACCCACACGAAGCCCGCGGCCAGTGCCGGTAGCAGCAACAGCAGCCAGAGCCATTTTTTCATGGCGTGTTGTTCTGTGGTGCCGGGTCAGCAAGCACCTTTTCAACCGACGCTGCGGTGATGGGATGATAACCGGCGCGCGCCTTGGCAAAAACGGCGCGGGCAAATGCACGGCCCTCATCACTCTGCGCCAAGGCAGTATAGGTTGGCATGATCAATTTACGACGGCCGACCGAACTCAAGAACGCCTCGATATCCGGGCGCGACTCAACCGCACCGCTTTCAATGGCAATCGGATACCAGCGCTGGGCGATTTCACCGTTGGGCGTGCCGTCGAACGCGAATGCCGACTGCAGATCGTGGGCCTGTACGAGCGTAACCACTTCCGGCATGCCTTCAAGGAAGCGCACCCATTCCTGGGTGCTCCAGGCCTTGGTGTCGATTTCGCTGACATTGATTTCACCGGACAGCCATTTCGAACGCATATTGTCGACGGCATCAAAGCGCGCGGATTTCGCAGGCACGGCAACCGAAGGAATTCCCGGCTGGTGCAACCACTGCGCTATCTCTTCAGGGCTGACTTTACCCGGATGCTTCTGCATCAACTCGGCATTCAGGAAGCGCTCGAATTCGGCACTGTGGGTGCTGGTGAAGGCATGCGTGGT
>Ga0102812_10002813_pt1 | contig 11593 bp, 18 predicted proteins | sample ColrivemetaGS713_FD_79334 | JGI IMG/M metagenome (GOLD analysis project Ga0102812, IMG submission 79334) | Estuarine microbial communities from the Columbia River estuary - Flood tide ETM metaG S.713 | ecosystem: Environmental > Aquatic > Marine > Intertidal zone > Estuary | place: USA... | reverse complement strand
CGCTGTTGCCAGCTTAGTGACGGGGTTTGTCTTTAAGCGGATTGTTAAAAAAGTCAACCAAATCAAAGGTAAGGGTCAAGGTAGCTCAGTTGCTTATGACGACCTCGCGGCAGACATCTATGCGGGGTACTCCACACCAGAGGCTATCAATAAAGAATACAGCTCTAAACTAGATGAGATTCTTACTTCAAATAAAGACCCAGACAAGATGAGAGATGAGATCCTATCCCTCTACAAGGACTTCGACGATAACGTCAGACCCTCTATAGACAAAGGTGTCTACCTCTTAGGTGAGAGTGAGGGGAGCGAAGAAGGTGCATTCCTCAAGAGGGGTGAAAATAAAGATCTACCCGCATTCCTGAAACTCAAATATCTCAAAGATCAATATGAGGCTGAAGACCTGCTTGTTGAAGAGATTGAGACTAACAGCGAAGAGATATCAAAGATGGCGACTGACTTGCTTTCTGGGAAGACTGAGATTTCAAAAGAGGTTTTGGACGCTCTTAAAGACCACTCGGGTGTCTTAAACACGAAGAAAGCAAATGCTAGGAGGGTAGCTAATAGATACTATCGGCTCTCTTCAACCTTTCGGTAGTATTGGTATGCGGTCTTTAAGTTTGAGAATTTCTTCACCCTCAAAACCTTTCTGACTTTTTTGTTCTCGTACTCGACCTCAAGCTGAGCTATGAGAAACATTACTTTACCTCCCCTAGTCTCAGCTTGAAGCAGTCTAATCTCCCCCCTCTCAGGCAAGAGGAAGTATAGACCCGCAGATGTTTCTTTCTCGGTGATTTGTAGCTGAACTCTAAGGTACGACCTCAAAATGTCAGGTGCGAAGCTCACCGTTTCGATTCGGAGACCTGTCTTTTTGCTAATAGCTTCCCTTGCCCTCTCCTCTATTATAGAAAGCCTTTTTGCCACATACAGGGGGCTTGGCTTCCTTCGAGCCACAAAGTCCTCTTGGAAGTCATCCTGTAAGATTGTGGACTCTACAGAAGCCCCTTCTAGTATTGTGTTCTCCAACACCGCATCGTCTAGTTTTGCTCCTGTAAGGATAGCATATGAGAGATCCGCGTTGGTTAGATCCGCACCTCTCAAATCAGCATATGAAAGATCTGCACCTACAAGTTTGGAATCTGTAAAAATTGCGTCACTTAAGTCTCGCCCTTGCATAAAGGCTTCGTTTAGTATTTGACCTGAAAAATCTTGGCTCATGAATAGTCTCCTTGTTCTTTGCTATTTGACAGCAATATAAAAACAAAAAACCCCTCCGCTTTCCAAACAGGAAAGGGAGGGGCTGGGTGACATCTAAAATGCCGACGATCAATCTATACTCTTAGAAAATCTTTTCTTGCTTACCGAACATGCGGAACGGAGTTCGCGTGTGGCGGCGAAAGATCATAACGAACCGAAAACGAAACCGCTTTCGACCGCCGAGAGTTTGGTTGATAACTTGCTTCCACCTCGGAAGCAAAGCTTGAATCTGGTCGTAAAGACTCTGGATGTCTTGGTCGTAGTCATCCGCATAAGCGATACTCGACTCAAGCGTGGCGAGCTGGTTGTCGAGCAGCTTCGCTTTATTAACTCCGCCCAATTCGTTTGGGTCGCTGGCCTCTACCATCACTTTGAGAGCCCCCAATTGGGCTTCAAAGCTCTCTCGGTCAAGGGCGTTGCCCTTATACGACTCAAGACGCTCAGTGATTGCGGTGCGGAGGTTAAGAAGCTCTTCTTCTGAGAAGAGTGAAAGGTCTTGCTTGTAAATCATATTACCTCGTAAAATCTGTTGTCCATTATTCGATCTCTTTTGAATGCCTCTATTATCAAAGGAGATCAGGGGGTCAGATTTTACTTTGAGTTTTTTTTACTCTTCTGAGGTCGGTAATGTAGCCAAAATCTGCCCGTCGTCTTGAACCTGCCAAGGAGCTCCCTCAGGGATTTCAAGACGGTCTCTAGCGGAGAGAAGGATTTGTTGTGCTTGAAGCTCGTTCTGTTCCACTTGCTGAACGAGACGGCTCCTACGTAATTCTAGTTGTCCGAGGCTATTTAAAAGCTGAGATGCATTCTGTCGTAGCTGGGCAATAGAGCCCATTTCTTCTGGTGTGAGAGTTCCCACAGGCGTTGGTTCTGTGCTCATTTGAAGTTTCCCTTTGTATCAGGTGGTGTAACTTGCAGGTTTCTTCAAAAGAAACGCTGGCTTCGTGCTTTAAGAGAGAGGTCTCTCGACCTGCTCTTTCTAATACCACCTTTGACTCTATTCCATACCTTTTTTTACGAACATTATCCAAGCCCGTCGCACCCTCGACCCCAGAGTCTTTGAAGTTCACCAAAGACAATATTGTGATTAAGACTAGAATGAGGAAAGAAGCTCTGGCCATCTCAATTACCCCTTCCTTGTTGTCTCAGAACATACTCGTAAACCTCTCGGGTCATCTGAGATTGTTCTGAGATCATCTCTCTCATTTGCCTAACTTCTTGGGTGTTAAGCTTAATATTACTCCAACCTTCAGCTACACTCTTGTTGAGTTCTTTAACTTTGATCCGAAGCTCTTCTATCCTCTCTTGCTGAACCTGAACCTTCTGTTCTATCAACTTCTGCTCTGTGCTCATACTTACGATGTAAATACCGAAAGGTATGATCAATGAGCTCAATACCTTGAACGTTATCTCTAGTAAGTTTTTCTGGTTGTCTTCACTCGACATTTTTATCCCCCTAGTAATATGTGATGCTCAAAGAAGGAGATATAATAACAAACGATTCAAGAAGAGTAGGCGGCCTCAAAAATTATGGTTAGCTTGCCCATGTGCGAGAGGCGATTGGAAGAAGCGGTCTTTGGGTCAAAGAGCAAGTTACTCGCCTCGCCCTCAAACTCAGATAGGCTATCCTCTACCTTGTTGTTGAACTTATCGAACACCCATTTCACAACTGCCTTAGTAGACCAGATAAGCCCCATTGTGACCATACCCGCGAATAAACCCGCCACTAGACCTGTTTGAGCAGACATCTTCAACCAAATGTTTAAGAAGCGGTAGAATAGCTTGTTGCTTCTCTTCAGTGTCTTAGCACCCCAACGCAATGCTCTCTTCTCTGCATCAGACCCTTGCTTCGGGTAAATGCCGAGTGCATAGTCAAGTGAGATACCGTACTCTTTGACCCAATCATTGTATGAGTTGTACGCACCCTGCCCTGTTACAGCATCGTGCTTTAACAGAGCCTTCAAGGTGTAAGTCTTGTCTTTAAACTCAAAGGTAGAACCCAGCAAGTCACGAGAGTTCCACTTTTTCATTCTAGGGGGGTTCTTCACGGAGACAAAAGGCTGGAAAGCATTCTCCATTATCTCTTTAAAGCTCATCTCTAAGTACTTCAAGATCTTACTTTTGTTCTTCCGAACAAGAAGGTTGAACTCAGCGTAAAGGATCTTTAGCGTGCTCAGAACTAACCTCGCTAACTCCCGAGCACCGCCAAGAAGCCTTCCTGTTTGAGGGACAAACTCTACTGCCTTTTCCAAGAAATCTCTAACACTCTTGACGAAGGCCTGCTTTTCTAATCGGGCAACCCGAATCTCTAGTTCTCTGGTCTCGTTGTTCATGCTATATCTCCTTTTGAGGGAGAATAGCTATAGATAGGCTATTAAGCGTCGTACTCGCTGATACTCACAGACGTGGAATAGTAACCGTTTGAGGTGCCGTACCAGCGTATAGTGACTGATCCTTTTATCGTATCCAACTGATAAAAAGTCCATCGCTGATCTCCACTGAAAGTCTCTTGAGAGTTAGACCTGAATTCTGCTCTAGTGAGAGGGTGACCGACTAGGTCATTCAGATATCCTGTGAGATCCTCAATCTCTACGTTCTCGCAACATGATTGCGAGTGGTACATTCTAACCACCTTCCCCTCTGTGGTATAGAATCGGATCTCTTCATCTCCGTCTCTTTCAATCTCTGTAAGGGTCTTCCCCTGCAACTCTTCAATTACTTCAAAACCCATACTGTGTGACTCCTAGTGAATGAGTACCGTAAAATAGCTAAGGCTTTTGCCATAGAGGGGGATTTCTACTCCTGTCATTTGTCGAAGGTGCTCCCAGAACTCTCTCTCTTTAGCATAGAAGTCGGGGAACGTAACCGTTACGTTTGAGAAGTCTTCTTCCCATCTAGACTTAAAACCCAACTCAGGAAACTTCTCTCGGATGAGGTTCATGACCTTGTCTTCCTGAGGACGGGTAAATTTCTTCTTTTCTTGGAAGCCGTCCTCAGTCTCCCAGACTCGGTACTCAACAATAGAGTCTGGTACTTCTGAATTTACTTGCTTCCAAGCACCTGACATCTTGTCAATACCTGTCTCTAGCTTGATTAGCTCTTGGTCAATCCCGTAGGCGTATACCCCCGCCCAAAAATACTCTTGAATGCTCATTGAACTCATGGTGCTCCTTTAATTTAATATAGTTCACCGCCTGTTATAGAAAAGACCTAAGCAGGTAAATAAAAAAGCCCCACCCCCCGAAGTGGGGGAGCAGGGCTCATAAGTCTATCTCTATAACTCGTTTAGGTTCAGGTGGCGGAGGGGGCGGGTCGCGGGGAGGGGGTGGGGGTGGAGGCAACTCTAGGAAAGGACGCATATCAAGTCTCCTTACGTCTTTCGGGGTACACACCCTTCATGGTATCTCGTTTAGGAGACTATCCTCAAGCTCTAATTTCTCATGCGAGACTCCGCCTCCCATTTACTCCTGATCATATCAAGCAGACCCATTAAGTTGATCACAGGTTCAGGCTCTTGCTCAGAGTGACTGTAAGGGAAGACCAAACGACCGTTTTCCCATCGGATCGTAATCGCAACCTTAGGTTCTTGTCCGTTGCTCGCTAGTATGAAGAACTGCTCACCACTCATGAATAAGAATCCTAACTCATCCACTAACAACTCACGAACCCATACATCGACGAAGTATTCCTTGCCTAATTTCGGGTTGGCATAACATGCCTGGATCTCCTCGACATGACCCTTGTTCGCCCACTCTCGCCTGCCGTTCACTATCTTTGTCTTTTTCATATATATACTCCTTTGGATCTCTTATCGAATCAACTAGGGAAGTACAGAGATATGTTACTTGTTGAGGTCTCTTTTCAGAGCTCGGATCTCCCTCTGGATTTCTCTTCCTCTTCTCTGCGGGCTTTTTCCTCTACCGTCTCTCCCTTGTGGGGGAATCTATCAGATATGGATAAAGGTATGCCTTTCGCACCCGTCAGATCCGCACCCGTGAAATCCACATCCCTGAAATTCGCATCTGTCAGATCCGCACCAATGAGTTTCGCATCCCTGAAATTAGCATTTCTGAGATCCGCATCTAGGAGCTTCGCACCTGTCAGACCCGCGTCATAGAGATCCGCATGATTGAGATCCGCACCTGAAAGATCCGCACCTGAAAGATCCGCACCTACAAGATCCGCACCTATAAGTTTCGCACCTTCAAGAATCGCACCTATAAGTTTCGCACCCCTGAGGTACGCACTAGTAAGCTTCGCATTTATGAGATCCGCACCGTCAAGATTCGCATCTAGGAGATTCGCACCCCTGAGGTACGCACTGCTGAGATCCGCACCTGAAAGATCCGCATCTATAAGCTGAGCATTAATCAGAATCGCCAATCCCAGATTCGCTTTTCTTAGATTCGCATCTATAAGCTTCGCACCCGTCAGATCCGCACCTTCAAGATTCGCACCTATAAGTTTCGCATTAGTAAGAATCGCATTAGTAAGGATCGCATCTTCAAGTTCCGCATTGTTGAGTTTCGCATCTGTGAGATTCGCATCTATAAGCTTCGCACCCGTCAGATCCGCATCTTTGAGATTCGCACCTATAAGTTTCGCATCTATGAGCTCCGCATCTATGAGCTCCGCATTAATAAGAATCGCATGATTGAGCTTCGTATGATTGAGCTTCGCACCGTTGAATTTCGCACCTATAAGTTTCGCATCTATGAGCTCCGCACCTACAAGATTCGCATCTATAAGAATCGCATCTATGAGCTCCGCACCCCTGAGAATCGCATCTTCAAGTTCCGCACCCCTGAGATTCGCATCTATAAGAGTCGCACCTTCAAGATTCGCTTTTGTAAGCTCTGCGGATCTGAGACCCGCATCGGAAAGATTCGCACCCCTCAAGTCCGCACCTATGAGCCCCGCACCGAAAAGGCTCGCACCTTTGAGATTCGCATCTTCAAGTTCCGCACCGTCAAGATTCGCATTAGTAAGAATAGCACCCCTCAAGTCCGCATCTATGAGCTCCGCACCCTTAAGAATCGCATGATTGAGTTTCGCACCCCTCAAGTCCGCATCTATTAGGTCCGCACCCTTAAGGTCCGCACCCTTAAGATCCGCATCCCTGAGGTCTTTGTTACCTGCGAGTGCTCTCTTTACGTGTTTTATATTAGCCATTTGTCTTATTTCCTTCTTAGTTGTCTTGTTTCTACTGTTGCCTCTATTATCAATTCTCTACAAGGACACCTATATATAAACAAAAAAGCCCCACACCCCGTTAGGGGAGCAGGGCTCTGTATCAGTCACCTAAACGCTTAGCCTTGTGCTATCTCTCGTTTAGAAGCCTTTGTTTAGCAAGCTCTCTGGCATAGTAATCTTTTTCATCTGTGCGTAGATAGCTTTCCGCATCCATTTCAAATACATAAAAGCCGATATTAGCCGCATACGCGAGTGCACCAGGCCACAGCCAATCCTCAAAACCCAGAGTGGGGAACTTTACTTGGATGATAGCGATAAAAGTAAGAGGTACGATGTACTTCAATGAAGCCAGACCTAGCACAGCCGCCTTCTTTAAGTAAATCTTAAAGTAACTCCAGAGCTTCTTTATACTCCCCCTTCGAGGAGCGTTCTCCAAAACCTTTTGAAAATATGGATCTTTACGTAGTTTATCCATCTCTCTTTGAATCTCGCGGTTGTTCGCACCGTAGGTAATTTTTCTGAGACCCTCTGAAATAGTGGGTCCGAGCTCTCGCACTACCTTCACGATGGCTTGTTTAATCTTTTTTAACATTGCTTGTTTTTCCATCCTTGCCACTCTGTTCTCGAGACGGGCAAGTTTCATTTCCATTGACATCTTATATCTCCCTTGTTGGTCATGTGGTTGACACACAAGGGAGATATAAAAACTATAAATTCAGTCGTCCAAAGAAGACTTCAATGCCTCCAGCTCCTTCTTCAACCTCTCTAACTCTAACTTCAATTGGCGATTGTCCTCATAGTAACCACGCAAGTCCACAGGTGTGCCGACTCCCTTCTTGGTCAAAGACAAATCCTGAAACAATACCGTCTGCCAAGTACCATTAGGATTAAGCATCTCCGCAAAACAATAACTGCGGATCACCTCGCCCTGCACTACGCCACCCTCGTAACCCTTGTAGTAATACAAGTCACCAGGCAACGGTAAGTCAGAACGACGGAGACTCTCGTCAAGCTGTACCTCCACAGGATGAGGCTTCTTCACCTCTAAGAGAGATACCTGACGGTCTTCCTTCGGCGTCTTCTCAGGAGGCGGAGCGTCCTCTGAAGAAGAATCCCCACCACAAACAACACCGCCCAATAAGACAAGACCCCTAGACTCCAGCTCCTTAAGAAATCTCTTAGATCCCATCCTCGTCACTCCAAGCTCTGCCTTGAGTGCCGTCTTCGCGTCTTCTAAACTTAAACCTATCATTTGTCACCTCTCCACAAATCTCTAATCTGACTGCAAATCTCCGTGAGACAATAGACCGTCTCTGTGTGCTTCTTGTTCCTTAAAATAAATCTCTGTTCTCCAGAAACCCAAAGAATCTCCACTCGACCTACAAGATTTGAATCCTCTCCGTCAGACTCCCCTATCGCTAAAACATGATCGTACACCGTAGACTTGAAACCCATCTGCTTCAAGACCGAGTAGACCCTAGTCCACATCTCTGAGCACTCCTCATCAGTAGCTTCGTGCAGGTTGAAGTACCTGCCGAGTAACTCGGAGTCTGCTCTCCATCTACGCTCACCCTCATAAATCTCTGTGTGCTTCTCTAAACCTGTCATACTAAATCACTCCCAATCACCATATCGTCCAATAAGAGGGTAGAACCAGAATAAAAACGAATCGTAGAAAACAAATAGTTGAGCGAAAAGATCTCTCGCGTTCGATAACGATTCTTCACTGTCAACCACCCGCTGAGATCCCAGATCACTTCCACATCCCCCAATGAAAGAACATCAGGGTGGAAGGTGTCCCTAAAACCCATCTCTTTCAGAACTACGAAAACATCGCCCCTGAAGCTTGAGAGATCACTCAAAAGGGTCGTTGGCTTATCAAGCCCCTGATACCTCCTCTCTAACTCAGAGCCCAACCTCCAGCGTCGTATACCCTCTACAACCTCTGTGTGCTCCTCTAAACCTAGCATAACAAATATCCCCTCGCTACATAAGGTAAAACGTAGAAGATAAACGCAAACACAATATTGGAGATCAACATGAACTTAAAGTTCCCCTTGCTCCAAAAACCGTACTTCTTAATACTCAACCCCAAAAGCCAGCCGTACAACAAGTACGACAACACAAACGTTACTACATATAAAAATGGCATCCACATAAGCCACCTATCCCTTCGTTATCTAAATTGTTTAACATACGCTTCCTATTATCAAAGATACTAGAGGACACTCTCATCTTTCTGCGACCCGCAAAGTAGACAAATTACTTAGACCATGCACCAGCGAAAGAGTATATGCATTCCTCAACGTGCCTGATCGGGTAAGCACCGAACCCACTCCACATTCTCATTGTCATATCTAATAAGTGACACCTCTCTCCCCTCTTCCTAACTAGGGTTTCAAAATCAAACCCGAAAATTTCAACTCAAAAAAATAAGGAGGGTCACATACGAAGAATCGCTTTTCAAAAACAATCTCGTATATGACCCCCCCTCTTGTGACAAACCCTTAAGGCTCACAAACTAGACTCGCTTCTTGAGCGATCTCTTCTACGCAAATCTTACTCTCATGGTCGTAATGTTTCATTTGAACTGCTGTCTCCAATAACGAAACAGACAATACTAATAAGCTGCATAGGCACACCTTGACCCCATACCATAAGATCACACTGCATAGAACTAGATCTAAAGTACTCCCTGCAACGTCTCTATAATTCATGTCTTCAATCCTTATTCGTACTAATAAAAGCCCCTGAGCCGTAGGCTCAAAGGGCTTGGGAAACCATGCTTTAAACATGGTTCTGATTTCACTCTCTCATTTTCAATGCGTTTTCAATATGCTATTTTGGGACTCCCCGAACCGCCATGTGTTTTTTTGACGAGGTTCTGAGAGACCTGACCCTCGCGGGCTTCACCCATGCATCCAGAACGCAACTGTGAAGAGGAAGAGGCAACCTGCCAAGACCCTCTCCCTTGGAGAGAAGATGTCTAGACAGTCCACGCAAGTGAAGGCATAAGTGGTGGCACAGGTGAAGCAAAAAGCATCGAAGCTGTTCATGGCTCACTCCCACTAACGAGAGGCTCAGCGTCGAGCAATCCTGGCGGAGGTACATTCACACACTTGTCGTGGAAATCACGGCTGTGATAAGACTCACCGTTCGAGAGAGTCCAGCGACGCTTCGCTGTCTTCTGAGCAGTCACCACCCCCTCTGTGTCCTCACACAGATAAGTGCTGTAGCTCGGCGTACCCGCCGCGATAGCGAGCCCCATCAACGTGATGCCGAGGAAGATTCGAATGTCATCGCGAGCGACTCCGTAAATAAAGGTCACTAGACCTAGTACCAAAAAGATCAAGCTTCCCATTGGTCGGCCTCCTCTTCACGGATCGCTTGGATCTTCTGACCTGGCAGGGCGTATCCTCGGTAGAGGGGGTCTACCCCGTAGGTCGGTGAGATCTTATACTCGCCTTGCTTCTTCATCTTCAGGGTCGTGTCATAAGGGTCGCGACCTCTTGCGTAGCAAGATTGGCATTCTTCCTCGCCCTGACCCGTGATGAGGAAATCGGGCTCTTGAGCTGAGGCGTGGCAGTTACGACACGCTTTGGGGTGGAGGGTATAGAGATCCTCGATGGCTTTTCTAACCATCGTAGACTCACCCTCAAGCAGATCCACAGTCACCGCAGAGGTCTTGCTGAAACACCGCTTCATTACCATCCGACCAATCATGATGAGGATAATCATCATGATGAAGCCGTAACTCAATAGTCCGCCGTTCTCCACATGATGTGAATTTGAGGGCGGGAGGGGAGGGGGAGGGGGGGTGGTGGTCGAGCCGCCCGTGTAATCGGCGTCCATACTCAGAACTTGCTTCACTGCATCTGAGGTCTCGAAATTTCCCAATCTCGGTTGGGCTGTACTGAAATTTTTCATCTTCAATTCTCCTTTAAAATAATGTATGTCCTTCTTATCAATGCCATCAGGGGGGCTCTTACTGAAAGAGTACTTTTAACAAGTAGAGTAGTGAAGCTACTCCTATTAGAGATTGAAAGGTCTTGCTGGATTTCTCTCCTCTGTTCTTGGCCTTGCTTTTACTCACCTCTTGGTTGACTTTCTGAGCTTCTATTGGGGTGAAGGTCTCCTCTTCGACATCCCCATTTGGAGAGACTCGGATAGTCCTACCTCTTGTATCTATAAAGCTACGGTAGCCTTCCGACTCCTTCCGCCATGAGTAAGTCCCGACACCCTCTAGCTCGATAAAACCGACGGGAGACTCAGGCTGGACAGTTATGTGTGTTTCTGTCTCTACGCAGACTTCAGCCCCGCGAAGCGTGAAAGCGGGAGCGTTCTTCTTTCCCCAATACAGGATGAGGTCACCTCTCGCGGTGAGAGCCGCCGTGTGGGAGTTGGTCTTCCCCCAATAAACTATTACTTCTGTCTTGATGTCTTTAGACATGGTTCACCTCCTTAGCCTTTCCGAGCCACACTTGGTTCACGGGGCAGTATCCTTCGCATCTCGACACCAAACCATCAAGAGGGTTCTGGTGGTTATGTGCGTCTTGGCAGACTAACAAAACTTGACAGACTCTCTCCGCCGCGTAAGATGCCGTAGGTGCGTGTGTAAAGTCCTCACATGCCTTAGTAAGAAATACCTGTACTGCATTGGGGTACTCCTCTCTAACAAGGTTGGTCATGGGTACGAGGACTGTCTTATCTCCTTTACTGATAAGAAGGAAGTCATCGCCTCGGGCGACGGAGAAACACCCAATGAGAGTGCCTCCCCTTTTAGGCATCACTTGCAGGTTGAGCCTCTCAAAATCATAGTCCGAGGGATCTACATCCAACACCTCAATATCATCCAGGTAGAAGCTGTCCTCTAAGATCTCGTCGAGAGAAACCTCTTCAGCGAGAGTCTCTACCACCTCTTCAGTGGGAGTCTCTACCTCTTCAGCGAGAGTCTCTACCACCTCTTCAGTGGGAGTCTCTACCTCTTCAGTGGGAGTCTCTACCGCCTCTTCAGTGGGAGTCTCTACCTCTTCAGCGAGAGTCTCTACCGCCTCTTCAGCGAGAGTCTCTACCTCTTCAGCGAGAGTCTCTACCGCCTCTTCAGCGAGAGTCTCTACCGCCTCTTCAGTGGGAGTCTCTACCTCTT
>Ga0102812_10002809_pt1 | contig 11599 bp, 8 predicted proteins | sample ColrivemetaGS713_FD_79334 | JGI IMG/M metagenome (GOLD analysis project Ga0102812, IMG submission 79334) | Estuarine microbial communities from the Columbia River estuary - Flood tide ETM metaG S.713 | ecosystem: Environmental > Aquatic > Marine > Intertidal zone > Estuary | place: USA: Columbia... | reverse complement strand
CCCGAACCCGAACCCGAACCCGAACCCGAACCCGAACCCGAACCCGAACCCGAACCCGAACCCGAACCCGAACCCGAACCCGTGGCAGAGCCGGAGCCGGTTGCGGAACCCAAGCCAGGCCCAAAACCGGAACCGGTTGCAGTTCCCGCGCCCGAACCGATGCCGGTACCTGCCGCCTCGCTGCCCGCAGCTGCCGAGCCAACTGCCGTCCAATCCGCTCCAGCCAAAGGTGGCATTCTCGGACGGCTATTGGGACGGTCGTCGGAACCCAAAACCGTCACGCGGCGGGCGCTTGACGATGCGATGCTCGAACAACTCGAAGAGTTGCTGATCAGTGCCGACATGGGCGTCGACACGGCGCTGCGCGTCACTGCCAACATGGCCGAAGGACGCTTTGGCAAGAAACTCTCGGTCGAAGAAATCAAATCGCTGATGGTGGCCGAAGTTGCGCGGATCATGGAACCCGTCGCACGCCCGATCCCGATCTACGCAAAGACCCCGCAGGTCGTTCTGGTCGTCGGGGTCAACGGCTCGGGCAAGACGACCACCATCGGTAAACTCGCCAGCCAGTTTCGCGCGGCGGGAAAATCCGTGGTGATCGCGGCGGGCGATACCTTCCGTGCGGCAGCGGTCGAACAGCTGCAGGTCTGGGGCGACAGGGCAGGGGTGCCGGTGATGACCGCACCCGAAGGATCGGACCCGGCCAGCCTCGCCTTTGACGCGATGACCAAGGCGCAGGCCGATGGTGCGGATCTCTTGCTGATCGACACCGCCGGACGCCTGCAAAACCGTCAGGACCTGATGGAGGAACTGGCCAAAATCGTGCGCGTCATTCGCAAGAAAGACCCCGAAGCGCCCCACAACACGCTTTTGGTGCTCGATGCGACGACAGGCCAGAACGCGCTCAGCCAGGTCGAGATCTTCCGCAAGATCGCCGATGTCTCCGGGCTGATCATGACCAAACTTGATGGCACGGCCAAAGGCGGGGTGCTGGTCGCACTTGCCGATAAATTCGGGCTGCCCATCCACGCCATTGGACTGGGCGAACAGATCGACGACCTCGCGCCTTTTGACCCTGAAGATTTCGCCAAGGCGCTGGTGGGCCTCGAATGACCAGCCAGCTTCATTTCGTCCCAAATACCTCGGGGGACGCCGCAGGCGGGGGGCAGCGCCCCCATCCGCAGGTGTAACCCTTGGGCGAGTGGATTGTCGCGATTGCGGGCACGCCTGAAGGCGCACGACTGGCGACCCTGCTTGCCCTGATGTCGGCTGTCGCGCATGCGGCCTTTGGGGCCTTGCAAAAAGGGCGTCACGACCCTTGGCTGACACGCGGCGCCATCGATTTCTGGCTGGTGGTCCTGTCGGCGCCCGTGGCGCTTTTCCTTGTGCCCGCCCCCAGCGCGCAGACCTTTGTGATCCTCGCAGGGGCGTTGATCATCCATTTCGGATACAAGCTGACAATGGCGCTGGCCTATGAACGCGCCGCCTATACTGTCGTCTATCCGGTGGTGCGGGGGATGGGGCCACTGGTAACGGTTGGGGCCGCCTCGATCCTGTTTCACGAACATTTCAACGCCGTTCAATGGGCCGGGGTCGCCTGTTTGTCGGGTGGGATTCTTTTGTTGGCGCTGCGCAACCTGGCCGAAGAAAAAATGGACCCCAGAGCCATGAAGATCGGGTTGGCTTGGGCTGTGGCGGGGGGGCTTCTGGTCGCGGTCTATACCACCTACGACGCCTGGGGAATCCGGCAATCTGCCGATCCTTTCACGTTCCTTGCTTGGTTTTTCTTTATTACGGCACTCGACTTTCCGATGCTGGCGCTGTGGCGATATCGGCGGCAGGCGACCCCGCCCGCGCCTTGGCCGCTGTTGCTGCGCGGGCTCATCGGCGCGGTGATCGCATGGGTCAGTTTCGGCGGTGTGATGATGGCGACGCGTCTTGATAAAGTGGGCGAGGCGGCGGTGCTGCGCGAAACATCGACCGTTTTTGCGGCGCTCATCGGCTGGTTCATCCTGGGCGAAAAGGTCGGGCCAAGGCGGCTGTTCCTGATGACGCTTGTGGCCTTTGGGGCTGTGCTGGTAGAAGCGGGCCGATAGGAGAAAGCCATGGCTGAAGAGAAAGAACTAAATCCAACCCTCGAAGCGGTGCTGGAATACGGGCCTATCCTCGCGTTCTTTGTGGCCTACCGCATCTGGAAGGACGCGACCTTTCTGATCGGCGGCACGGAATATTCGGGTTTTGTCGTGATCACGGGGGCGTTTGTTCTTTTGTTGATCGCCACATCCCTTGTGACATGGTCGCTGACCGGCAGCTTGTCGCGGGTGCAGATGCTGACCCTCGTTCTCGTTGTGATCTTTGGCGGGTTGACCGTCTGGATGAATGATCCCGCCTTTATCAAGCGCAAACCGACGCTGATCTATCTGATCTTTGCGGGGATTCTGGGTGCTGGGCTTTTGCGTGGAAAATCGCTTTTGACCTATGCCTTCAAACCGCGCAGCATTGCCAAGATGCAGCTATCTGAGACCGGCTGGTTGATCCTGACCAAGCGGATGATGTTCTGTTTTCTGGGACTCGCAGTCGCCAACGAAGTTGTAGCCGAATTCCTGAGCGAGAACGCATGGGTCAACTTCAAGACTTTCGGGCTGCCGCTCATCATCGTGGGCTTCATGATGACGCAAGGTGGGCTTTTCACCACCCATGCTCTGCCAGATCCTGAAGCCGAAAAAGATAAGGCAGAACCCTAGGGTTCTGCCTTGCTGGGGTAGGGTGTCCTGAACCGGGAATGATCAGATCAGGCGCTGCATTCGGGATGTTCGAGGATATCGCCCGGATCGTCGCAACCCGAACCGCCCGGCACACGGGGCCGCTTCCGGCCCGACCCAGTGGGATTGTCATCGGTTCCGCTGCCATTTTCCAGTCGGTCGTCGATCCCGTTGCCATTCGTGTCGATCAACATACCGCACTCGGGATGTTCCAGCAGATCGCCGGCATCGTCACAACCAGAACCGCCGGGAATGCGGGGGCGCGAACGGCCGCGGCTGTCGTCTGAACGGGAACCGGGGGCATCGTCGGACCGGCTGCGATCCCCGCCGCGCCCACGGCCACGACCGCGATCGTCACCCGCGCCATCGTCACCGCCGCGCCCACGGCGGGCCTCGGTCCAAGTGGTGGCGTCGTCCGAAAGCTGTGGCGCGGTCAGGGTCTGCGTGTCCGCGACATAGGGGATGGCATGGACTTCGGCTGCGATCCCCGCCAGCACCAAGGCGGCTGTTGAAAGCGTTGTGAAGAGTTTCATATCGGTGTCTCCAATCTAATGTGTTTCGATGAGGTCAATCTGGCACGCGGCCCATCGCCCCGGTATTGACGCAGGTCCGGCTAAAACTTGGGCACGAGGTCCGATCAAATACCGACCTTGGTCTGAGAGCTTGGCTTGACGCGCCGCCGCGTCAGAGCTATCCCGCCGAGCGTGGCGATTTGTTCCGGATTGCGGGCCACGTTAAACAAACCGCTAAAAAGGGGTCAGACGGGCGATAGCCCCGATGCCTTTCCGGTATCGGGGTTTTTTAATGGCCAAAGGGGGCCTGACACTGTGACTGACTGGAAACAACGCACCAAGGCCGTTCATGCCGGAACCCGCCGCAGCCAATATGGCGAGGTAAGCGAAGCTGTCTTTCTGACCCAAGGCTTTGTCTATGAAACCGCAGAACAGGCCGAAGCCCGGTTTGTAAAACTGGGCGATGATGAATTTATCTATGCTCGCTATGGCAACCCGACGGTCCGTATGTTCGAAGACCGTCTGTCGGCGCTTTTGGGCTATGAGGACGGATTTGCCTGTGCCAGCGGCATGGCGGCGGTAAATGGGGCGCTGACCTCGCTGCTAAAGGCGGGCGATCATGTCGTGTCGTCGCGGGCGCTGTTCGGGTCCTGTCTTTATGTCTTGCAGGATGTTCTGGGCAGGTTCGGCGTTGAAATCACGCTGGTCGATGGCACCGACAATGCCGCTTGGGACGCAGCGATCCGGCCCGACACGCGGCTGGTGTTTCTGGAAAGCATTTCCAACCCCACGCTCGAGGTCATCGATCTGCGGCATGTGGTCAAAGTGGCCCATGCCCATGGCGCACTGGTCGTCGTCGATGATGCAATGGCTACGCCTGTGTTTTCCTATGCCAAGGCATGTGGCGCCGATATCGCGGTGATTTCGACCACCAAACACGTCGACGGACAGGGTCGGATGCTGGGTGGGATGATCTGTGGCCCGCGCGACCTGATCCGCGGCCCAATCGAAACCTACATCAAACATACCGGTGGGGCGATGAACCCCTTTGCGGCCTGGACCCATCTCAAGGCGTTGGAAACGATCGATTTGCGGGTGCGGGCGCAGGCCCAGACCGCGCTTGATCTGGCAAAGGCGCTGGAAGGTCACCCCAAGATCAGCGCTGTGCGCTATCCGACGCTGCCATCACACCCTCAATACAACATCGCCCTGTCACAGGCCGAAAGCGGCGGCACCGTCATCGCGATCGAGATTAGGGGCGGCAAAGAGGCCTGTTTCGCCTTTCTGAACGCGTTGGAGGTTTTCACGATCTCGAACAATTTTGCGGATGCCAAATCCATTGTGACCCATCCCGCCACAACGACCCATCAGCGGCTTCCGCAGGATCAAAAAGACCTGCTGGGAATCTCGCCGGGATTGGTTCGGGTGTCTTGCGGGCTGGAAGACCCGGCAGACCTGATCGCGGATATGTTGCAGGCACTTGATCGGATTTAGCCGGCTCCCGAATTGATCCGTTTGGCGCTTTTGAACGTATCACTTCGGAAATGTTGGAAATCTGTCGCAGTTTCCCCATATACTGGGGACTGTTGCATTCAGGGGGGCACGCCCATGAACTATCACGCGTCTGATCTGGATCGTGAACCCACCCGCGCCGAGGCCGAGGCCGCGCTGGCCCTGCTGCGCCGTTGGACAGGGGCCGTCACCCCCGAAGAGGTTGCTAATCTGGACCCTCTGGTCAGCCGTCTGATCCCCGGGCAAGAGGTCAGCAATTACCCCGCTTTGGCCCGTGCCTACCCCGAGGATTTCGTGGTTGATGACGCCTACAAAGCGTCGATGCCGGACCTGCAAAACGGCCCATCGTCCTTAATCAAGGGCGAAAAGACCCAGATCCAACATGTCGGCATTTCGAATTTCCGCCTGCCGATCCGGTTTCACACCCGCGACAACGGTGACCTATCGCTCGAAACCTCGGTCACGGGCACCGTCAGCCTCGAGGCCGAGAAGAAGGGCATCAATATGTCCCGGATCATGCGGACCTTCTACAAACACGCGAGCGAGACATTCAGCTTTGACGTCATCGAACGGGCGCTGGATGCCTATAAGTCGGATCTGGAGAGTTTTGATGCCCGTATCCAGATGCGGTTCCGGTTCCCGACCAAGGTCACGTCTCTTCGGTCCGGTCTTGAGGGGTATCAATACTACGATATCGCGCTGGAACTGATCGAACAGGGCGGTGTGCGCAAAAAGATCGTGCACCTTGATTACGTCTATTCCTCGACCTGCCCCTGTTCGCTGGAACTGTCCGAACACGCCCGCCAGTTCCGTGGCCAGTTGGCGACACCGCATTCGCAGCGGTCGGTGGCCCGCCTGTCGGTTCTGCTGGAACCGGGGGCCCAGTGCCTTTGGTTCGAAGACCTGATCGACATCGCCCGTTCCGCCGTGCCCACCGAAACGCAAGTTATGGTCAAGCGCGAGGACGAACAGGCCTTTGCCGAACTGAACGCCGCCAACCCGATCTTTGTCGAGGATGCAGCGCGTCTGTTCTGCGAACGCCTCAAACTCGATACGCGCATCGGTGATTTTCGCGTGATCGCAAGCCATCAAGAAAGCCTGCACAGCCATGACGCTGTGTCGATGCTGACCCAAGGCGAAACCTTTGCGGCACAAAGCCTCGATCCAACGCTTTTCGCGTCGCTTTACCACGTCGGCTAAGGCCACGGCGGCGAGGGGCAGACCGGTCGCACTTTTTGCATTTCGCTGGCCTTGACAGGGCGGGCTTGGCCAGCCAAGCCTGCACCCATGTTGGACCTGCGCCCCGTCGGATATGTGATCGGCCTTTTGGTGACCGCGATGGGCGTCGCCATGCTGGGCCCGTTGCTGTTTGATCTGGTCGAGGGCGATCCAGAGTGGAAGACCTTTCTGCAATCCGCAGCAATCACGATATCCGCTGGTCTTAGCCTCGCGCTGTCCTGTGCGTCAGGCGCGAAATCGGGGCTGAACATCCGGCTTGCCTTTATCCTGACGACGGTGGCTTGGGTCGCGATGCCGATCTTTGGCGCGATCCCGTTTTTGCTGGGGGAAACCGAACTGCGGTTCGTGGACGATGTTTTTGAATCCATGTCCGGTATGACCACGACGGGGGCCACCGCCATCGAAGGGCTGGAGTTCCATTCCTATGGCATTTTGCTGTGGCGTGGCATCCTGCAATGGCTGGGGGGCTTGGGGATCGTTATCGTCGCGATGATCTTCCTTCCGGTGATGAAGGTCGGCGGGATGCAGTTCTTTCAGTCCGAAGGCTTTGACACACTTGGCAAATCCTTGCCCCGTGCGCTGGATATCGCCAAGGGGCTGCTCTGGACCTATTTCAGCCTGACAGTGATTTGCGCGCTTGCCTATTTCATCGCGGGCATGAACGCGCAGGAAAGCATAGTCCACGCATTCACCACGATTGCGACAGGGGGCTATTCGACGTCGGATGCCTCCTTTGCGGCCTTTCCCGGTGCGCCGCAGTATGTGGCGGCCTTGTTCATGTTCCTCGCCTCGGTTCCCTTTATCCGGTTCATCCAGATTTTTGCGGGCGATCCGAAACCGCTGTTTCAGGATGCGCAGGTCCGCGCCTATCTGGTCTGGACGCTTTATGCCGTCGGTCTGATCGTGATTTTCCGGATGACATCGCATGGCGACTATTCCGAAGAAATGTTCCGCTCGACCCTGTTCAACGTCGTGTCGATCTTCTCGGGGACGGGCTATGGCGATGGCGATGTGCTGGCTTGGGGCCCATTCGCCTTTGCCGTGCTGTTCTGTGTCGGGGCCATCGGCGGCTGTTCGGGGTCGACGGGCTGTTCGGTCAAGGTGTTCCGCTATCAGATCATGTTGCGGGCCATCGGCGCGCAAATCCGGCGTTTGTATAGCCCGAACCGCGTGGTGCCGGTGCGCTATGACGGGCGGAGCGTGTCGACCGAGGTGATGGATTCCATCATGCTCTTGTTCACCTGCTTTATCCTCAGTTTCGGGGTCCTGATTGTGCTGATGGGGATGACCGGCCTGAGCTTTCTGGCCTCTGTCACCGGCGCTTGGACCGCTATTTTCAACATCGGTCCTGTCTGGGGCCCCGAGGTTGCGGCATCCGGTGCTGTCCACAGCTTCCCAGACGCCGCAAAATGGACCATGGTGGCTGGAATGCTCTTGGGCCGGCTCGAGGTCGTGTCTGTCCTTGTCCTCGTCCTTCCCCGATTTTGGAGAAACTGATGAACAATCGTCCGCTTGGTGCGCAGCTGTCCCATATGCTCAAGGATCGCGGGGTAGAGGTGATCTTTGGCATCCCTGGTGTCCATAATCAGGAAATGTATCGCGGCATTGAAGAGGCAGGTCTGACCCATGTTCTTGCCCGTCACGAACAGGGTGCGGGGTTCATGGCCGATGGCTATGCCCGCGCGACGGGGCGTCCGGGTGTGTGCTATGTGATCACCGGGCCGGGGGTCTGCAATATCATGACCCCGATGGGGCAGGCCTTTTCGGATTCAGTGCCGATGCTGGTGATTTCTTCCTGTCTGGATGAAACCAGCGCGACGCGGGGGCAGTTGCATCAGATGCGCGATCAAGAAGGCGCCGCACGCACGGTTTGTGACTGGTCCGAAACCGCCCGCAGCCCGCAGGCCGCCTATCACCTGATCGACCGCGCCTTGGCCGAATTCGAAACTGCCCGCCCACGCCCCAAACACCTGTCGGTCCCGATTGCCCTGTTGCAGGGGAACGCGCCTGAATGGGGTGGGGCCGGGGCAGTTCCGTCGCGCCCTGCGCCCGATGCCACAGCGGTTGTGGACGTAGCCCGCGCGCTGACCGCTGCCAAGCGACCTTTGATCCTTTTGGGGGGCGGGGCGCGGGCAGGCGCGACAGCGGCGCGTTGGGTCGCCAAGGCGACGGGCGCGGCCGTGATCAGCACCTATGCCGGGCGGGGGATCGTCCCTGATGCCTATGCGCTGAACTTTGGCCCTTCGCTTGCCCGTGCAGGCAGCGCCGATGTCATCGCCAGCGCAGATCTGGTTCTGGTGATCGGTTCTGCCTTGGCCGAGGTCGATTTGTGGCGCGCCGATCTGGGGAACTCTGTCCCGTTGATCCGCGTCGATATCGACCCTGAAATTCTATCCTCGGGTCCTCAAGCGGCGCAGGCGATTGCCGCCGATGCTGCCGCGTTTCTCACAGCACTTGCCGAAGTCCTGACCAATGCTACCCCCGCCAAAGGCTGGACCGAGGCCGAGGTCACCGCCGCCCGCGCCCGCTGGCGGGCCGAGGTCGCAACCGAACGCCCGCACATCCTGCCCATTGCCCAAGCGTTGCGCGACGTTCTGCCAGAAGAGACCCTGATCTATTCCGACATGACCCAATTCGCCTATGCCGCCAAAGAGGTGTTCCCGCTGAACCACCCCGGCCTGTGGCATCATCCCTATGGTTTCGGCACGCTTGGCTATGCCATGCCTGCCGCGATCGGGGGCAAGATCGGTGTCGGGGATCGCCCCGTCGTAGCAATCGCGGGGGACTATGGGTTCCAATATACCATGCAGGAACTGATGGTCGCGGTTGAACTGGAATTGTGCCTGCCGATCCTGTTGTGGGACAATGGCAAACTGGGCGAGATCGAGGATAGCATGGTCCGCGCTCAGATCGCACCGAATGCGGTGATCCAGAAAAACCCCGATTTTCTGAAACTGGCGGAGGCCTATGGCGCGGCCAGCGCGGCCCCCCGCAGCCTAGAAGATTTCAGGGCCGCGATGACCAAAGCCTTGGCCCACAAGGGCCCGACAATTGTGCATGTGACACCCGAAACCTGCGCCTGACAGATGGGTGAACGGCGGCGCATCACGCGCCGCCGCCCTGTTACCAGCAGCTGACCAGAACCGTCACGTCGCCCGCGACCAGCGTCATCGTTTCGGGCGGCATAAAGGCCATCGTGTCTGTGGTCTGGGCGGTAATGCCCCCGTTTTGCAGCGAGGCCACGATCTGGCCAGCGTCGAGGGCAAAGTTGACCTCGGCGGGCAGAACCTGACCGTTGCGGGCAACACGCGGCAAAAGCATCCCCAGAACCGCGCCGCCATTGTCAAACACAGGGCCACCGACGTCACCGGGTTGGGCAACCAGATCAAGGCGCTTAAGCTCGCCTTCGCCATTCAAACCGCGAATATCTGCCAGTTTGCCAAAGGTCAGGCTTGGGCGGGTCAGAACACCGCCATAGGGATAACCACCCGCCGCCACATCGGATTGCAGACGCGGCACGCCGGTCTGGAATTCAGCGACCTGCATTGGCGCAAGGGCCACATCGGGGCGCAACACCGCAAAGCCGAGTTCGGCATCCTGATATACGATCGACGCGCGGTGATCGTCGTCGATGGTCAGGTATTCACATTGATCAAGACCCGCAGCCGAGGTCAGCACATCACCCTTTTCATCGATGTAAAAGCCGGATTGATACTGCGACGCCTTGCGGATCGCGAGGCCGGAAATCAGATCGACCCCCTGATCGTCACCGGGCGCGGCCGAAGCCGGGTCCAGCACAGCATCGGTGGTGGCAAAGCTGGCCTTCATCAGATCGAGCACACGGGTGCGGCGCTCTTCGTCGCCAGCGGGCCAGACGAGGGCAAAGCCTTTGATCTGGGTGCCGTCGAGTGTGGCCGAGATATAGGTATGGATTTCTGAATTCTCGCCGTCGATTTCAAAGGTCCGCCCGTTTCTGCTGCGGGGGCCGTCAACCGGCACGATTTCGAGGGTTTGCAGGATTTCATACAAACCGTTGAACCGCGTCTGGTCGCCTTCCTGACTGATCAACAGAACCTGCACGCCAAGGTCGGTCTTGGCATCATAACGGGCAAAGGGCGGATCATATTTGGCAAAGGCGACAACGCCCGTGGGCATCTGAATTTCGACCCCAGCGGCATCGTCCTGCACCAGTTGCATATCCATGCCTTCCAGCACGGCATTGTATTGGCCGATCAGTTCCGCACGTTGCGCGGTGGTGAGGATACCGGTGGCTTCGTGGTTGTTCGCCTCTTGCCAAGCCGCCATCGACGACCGCGTGCCCCGCCCGAATGCCCCGTCGATCGACGAATTATAGAACCCTGCCCATTTCAGCGCGATCTGCAATTCTTCGCGTTCAGGACGCGACAGCGCCGATTCCGATGCGCGGGCCTGCGCCGGTGTTTCGTCGGCCAGACGGATTTCCGGCTCGGGCGCGATTTCCACGACGACAGGTTCTTCGGCGGCAGGTTCTTCGGCCACAGGGGCAGTTGCGGTCAGGTCTTGTGGCAGCGGCTGGGCGGTTGTCGGTGCGCCAACGCCAATCGGCCAGAACTGCGATTGGAACCGGCTGCCATCCGCGATGAAACTATCGCGGGGGATAGTGCCTTCGGATTTCAGTTGCCGCATCAGGGCTTCGGCATCGGAGACGCCATAGGGTCCCAGCGCGATCCCATACCAGCTCCCGCCAAGGTAATAGCCGTTCACGTTGTCCAGCAGGGTGCTGTAGGCGCGGGCGCGGTCTTGGGCGGCGGTGAGCGTCGGTTGGGCCTCGACCTGAATCCAGCCGATTTCCTGCGCTATAGCAGTGATCGTCGAGAGGAGGGTAAAGACCGATGCGAGAAGGAACCTGTACATGCTTTGTCCGGATGGTTTGAAACGTTCGCAGTCTTATGCCTGCGAAAGCACATAAATGCGAGGGTCCGCTTTGCAGAAATCTTCACCTTTTCGCGTGTCTTAGGGGGGCAAGCCCCGATTGACCCCCACCGATTGCCGCCATAGTAAGGCGCCGAACAGATCAGAGGGCACATCATGGCCGCGAAACCGGGCTCGTTTCAGGAAATCATTCTGGCGCTGCAGAATTATTGGGCGTCGAAAGGCTGCGCCATATTGCAGCCCTACGACATGGAAGTGGGCGCTGGCACCTTTCACCCCGCCACGACCCTTCGCAGCCTTGGGTCGCGGTCTTGGGCTGCGGCCTATGTCCAGCCCTCGCGCCGCCCCACCGACGGGCGCTATGGCGAAAACCCGAACCGTCTGCAGCACTATTACCAGTATCAGGTGCTGATCAAACCCTCGCCGCCGAACCTGCAGGAGCTGTATCTCGGCTCGCTGAAGGCCATCGGCATCGATCCGATGCTGCACGACATCCGCTTCGTCGAGGACGACTGGGAGAACCCCACCGTGGGCGCCTGGGGCCTGGGCTGGGAGGTCTGGCTCAACGGCATGGAAGTCACCCAGTTCACCTACTTCCAGCAGGTGGGCGGCATTGACTGCAAGCCCATCACCGGCGAGATCACCTACGGCCTGGAACGCCTG
>Ga0102812_10002804_pt1 | contig 11609 bp, 26 predicted proteins | sample ColrivemetaGS713_FD_79334 | JGI IMG/M metagenome (GOLD analysis project Ga0102812, IMG submission 79334) | Estuarine microbial communities from the Columbia River estuary - Flood tide ETM metaG S.713 | ecosystem: Environmental > Aquatic > Marine > Intertidal zone > Estuary | place: USA... | reverse complement strand
TATTAACCCTCATTTTAGTGAGGGTTTTTTTATTTAGAAGGTATTTATTGGTAAATACTAAAAATGGCAAAGGCAAAGAAAGAAGGACGACCAAAAAAAGTTAGAAAGAACTTGGTTAAGTGGGAAAAAATAATGGCGAAAAACCACGAATTAATAACCCACTACAATAACTTACTAAAAAATAACAAGGGGAAGTAATGATGAAGAAACCATTATTCGTATTCTGTATTATTTTGGGGGTAATCGACTTAGTTGTCGGTTTATTTGGGTTAGGTTTAAACTCGGCAATTAACATATTTACAGGTTCCTTTTTGGTTACCTCATCAATAATAGAATTAAGAAAGAAGTGAAAATTAAAATAACTGAAAGTCAGGCAAAAAGGTTTACCGATTTATTAAAAGAATCGAGCATGGATAATATTACCGTGAAAAAAACTGATGATGGGTCCATTGTTTTTAACGATAAAATCCGATATAACCTTGAGGTTAAAAAATTGGGTATGTGGAATGAAGTTGATATTACTGATATTGCTAAAATTGGACCAACATATAAAATAACAGCGTCTTTAGGTGGTATAGTAAAAACTGACGTTTTGGACCCTGAGTCTATGGAAAAAATTAAAACTGACTTAGGTAGACCTGTTATTGAGTTTATAACTAAAGAGTTACCTAAAAGATTAGTTAGAGTACCATTAGGTAATATTGCGGGTTTATAAGATATTTATACCATATAAACTTTTTAAAAAAAAATATATTATGAAATTAACTAAAGAACAATTTTTGGGTATTGTAAGACACTCATTAACATTTATCGGAGGTTTCTTGGTGATGAGAGGATTAGTTGACGATACTTTATTAAATGAGTTAGTTGGTGGTGTCATCTCATTGGCTGGTACTATTTGGTCAATTGTTGAAAAAAACAAACAGGCTTAATTTTTATTGGTTCTCAAAAATAAAAATTACAACCCCACTCACAAGGTGGGGTTTTTATTTGTCATAAGTTTGTAAAAAAAATATTTACAGGTTGATTGGGGGTATATAAATCTTATAGTTGGGTCTATGAGAAAGTTATTAATACTATTGACGATTTTGTTTACCACCCTGACGGTAAATGCTAAGTGTGATTGGAGCACTTTGAAACTCCAACAATGGAACCAACGTAATTTATATAAGTGGTATGTAAGTGGTCAAGTACTTGATGACACTTGTGTTGATTATATGTTTATGGTTTATGATTTCCAAACTAAAAAAACTGACACCGTACAATCTTTTAGAGGTATTTGTGAGGTTCAGTTTAATCAAAAAGGTAAATACAAGATGTATTTGAAGGTTTGGAATAAATGTGGGAAGTGTGACACCGCACTCTATCGTGAAGTAAACATTATTTATTTCCCAAACTGTAAATTTAGTTATAACTTAAAGAGTACCGACGGTAAATGTTTAGATAGTATGGTCGGTGAGATGACTTTAGGTCCGTGGATTAAAGGAGATACTTGTTGGCAATGGTATTCATATATTTGGAACGGACCAATGTTGGATTCATTAAGTGAATTTGATTTTAAACACATGAGTGATTATGATTTGTGGAATTATTACGATTTCAATGATAGTGATATGGTTTGGTATGAAGGTCCCACTAATTCGGCACGTATCATCAAATATAAATTTCCACATAAAGGAAATTACTTGGTAGCAACCCAATGGTATAATAAATGTTTAGACCAAGATACATTCTTCTTCACACGAATTAGTTACGATTGTACTACGTCAGGTATTAAAACTATCATTAAATCTGAACCCACAGTGATTGCGATATACGATATGATGGGTAGAAGAGTTTATAATATTAGAAAAGATGAAATTTTAATATACCTATATGATGATGGAAGTACTAAAAAAATATTAACCCATTAATTTAAAACCCTCTTCGGAGGGTTTTTTCATATTTATAGTTGATGGATAAAATTGAAAACATTAAATTAGTATTACATAAGTTCTACCCCAAAGTGAATTTTATTGTAAGGGAAAGTAAGACAGGTAAGTATAATATTATCGTTAGAGGGGTTAAATCTCTTACATATGACGAGATACTTATGGAACATACTTTGGTGTTCTTAGATGACTCCAAAATAGTGTTAAATAGTTTTATTGATAGTATATCCGCCTTTCACCCTGACCTTACAAGAGACAACTCAATTGTGAAATACATTATGAATAATGGTAAGGTTAAACCAATATATTAATATTTATCAATAATGGACATTAAAATCAGAGATAATCAATTAATGAGAGCTTTTTCAGGAATGATGAAAGAGTTTAGTGACTTAGAACACACTGATAAGTCATATGATTATTGGGTTGAGGAGAAAAAAAGGTATTCTGACATTTACGTTGAGAATTTTTATAAAGATATTGAACTTGATTATGAAGATGACCAATGGATATTACAATACCAAAAAACCCCTGGTGATATAGGTGAACCTGAAGAACTCCCCATTTTAAGATATGGTGATTGGTGGTTTAAGAACATTATTACTATATTAGGTAAAGATAACTTCGAAAGATTATTAGGTGATTGGTTCACAGATAATTATGGTTTACCTGTTAAAACCGTCAAAGTCGAAGAATAACTAATTACTTTATCTCAAAATAAATTACATTTTTACAAAAACTTAAGTTATGATATCAAATGAACAAAAAGCCCAAATTTACGGACAATTATTGAACGACCACACTCGTTTACACAATCAAATCAACGAAATCAAAGGACAGAACCTTGAGTTGAATGATAAACAACGACAACAGATTCGTGAGTTGGAACAAAGACAAATGACAATTATGAGACAGATTAACCAACTAATGAGTTAATATAAACCCCTCAAACGAGGGGTTTTTTGGTTTTTAAGGTATTTATTGTAAAATATATTATCATGTCTAAAAATCTATTAAATGAAGAATTAAACACCATGAAATACCTTTTGGGGTATAAGAGAGGTGTTGTTATCTCAGAACAAGCCAACGTCAATGAAACTGATGAGTTTAACCCACAGGCAACAGAAGGAATTACTATTGACCAAATTCAAGGTGAATTAGATAAAGAGGGTGTTGATGTGCAAGCAACTGAAATGGTTGATACCGAAAACCCAACTTGTATGCCAACAACAGGTGACCAAGAAAAAGACGGAATTATTTCAAGAATTTGGGATTGGGCAAATAACCCGGCAAACAGAGGTAGTCTAAAACAAACGATTTCATCACTTAAGAACGCAATCTTCAAAGCTAAAGAACAAGCCCCTGAAGGTGAAGTTAAAGAACAAGTTGGTGCCGCGGCTTTAATTACAATTGGTGGTGTTGCTTTAACCCCTAGTTTGTTAATCGCTATTGGCGGAATCCTTTTATTTATTATTATTGTGGCACTGATTAGTAAAGGTGGTAAGAAAAAATCTGCTTGTAGTAGAAGAAGAAAATTAGTTAGAAAGTTCGGAATGGACGGGAATTTCATGTAATTTATGAAAGAGTTTAGAGATAATAATTTTAACGAAAAACAAATCAAGGGTCTTGATATGGTAATGCGTGCTCTTGCCAAACAATATAAATTTGTTAAAGGTTGGCAATTGGATACTAGGTATGAGGAGTATATGTATACTCTTTATATTGATTTGTTTATTGATATTAATGATTTGGCCGAACAAACAAATAACTACATCAATAAAAATAGAGTTGGCGAAAAGAAAGGGTCGTCTATATTCTTTGCTTTAACACCAAATAAAAATGGTGAACCATTGGAAGGTTTTACTCCGGAGTGGGACCAATTTGTTAATGATTCTTATGAATATGGAAAAGAAATTAGAGATAAAATGAATTTCCTATACATAAAATTACCTTATGAGTTTAAAATTCATGTTGATACAGGTGAAGGTGAAAATAATTCTGTAGTGAGGATAAATGTTGACGAATACATTATTAAGTAATGAATTACACTAAGAAAAGAAAGATTTTAGAAGCTAATATGTTATTAGAACAAAGATTTCTAATGACTGAGATTGAAAAGTTTGACAAAGCCAAACCAAATGAAAATCAGTGGTATACTGCTCAAGACCCCAATAGTGTTAAAAATCCTAAAGGGTTTAAAATTTATGTTAAAAAATTTGGTCAAAACCCAAAAGACCCCTCAACCGATACTGAGTTTACAGAATTTAAAAGTTATTTTATTGAATACCCAACACAACAAGATGCCGACACCAAGTTCAATGAGTTTTATACTCAGTTAATTACCAAACAAACAACACCACAACAAAGCGGTTCAACAACCACAACAACAACATTAAAACCTGGTACGACCCCATCAGTTAGCGGGTCAACAAATAATAGTGGTGATGGTAATAACGAATTAAGTCGAGATGAACTAATTGGTTATATGGCCAAGAACTTAGACCAAATGGGTGTTGGTAAAAAATGACATTTGATATTATAACAAAATTTTTGTAATTTTGTTTATGAGAAATTTATTATTAGTATTATCAATCGTTACTTTATTTGGATGTGTTGGTAAATCAAAAATGTTTGATGAGTATATATCAAAAAAATCAATAATAACTAATGTTAAAATTGAGGAACCCAACTCAACCATAGAGTTTGATAAAAAATATATTTATGAAACTGATTGTGGTCAAAGAGTTATTTCCCGAAATGACAACAATTATCATGTTGGTGATACAATAATCATACTTTATAAAAAATAATTATTTTGACGTTTTCCGTGTTTTTGATATTTATAATTAAAAACACAAATGGCAGTTACAAGACCTTTCGCATTTAATACCGGTTCGACAATACCAGGAACCACTCAAGTAGGTAATTTGGCTATTGGAGTCGATGCTTATGATTATTCAGAACAACCAGGTGGTGTCAGATGGTGGAACGGACCCGATGAAGAATTGGGTTATGTTATAGCACATGAAACATTATCAGGTAATCAGCCAAATCCACTAGATATTCAAGCATTTTTAGGTTTCTGGAGAACTGAAGGTTTCAACGAAAGTCTTTTTATTTCATTATCAGAATGGGTTGCCGCTAAGGACAATGACCCACAAAATTTCTCGACTGGTGATGATGCAAAACTTTGGTTAAATAATAATGGTTATTGGACTTCATTTGGAGAATCCCCTCAACCTGAAAATTTAGATAACCCAATCATCACCGAAAATTCAGAATACATTGAGGTGGGTAATGGTTATTATTTGATGTTTGTTGATTCAACACCTATAGCAACACCAACACCAACGGCTAGTTTAGCGGTTACCCCAACACCTACCCCTACCCCAACAATAACACCAACATCCGGATTTACAATAACAATAACCGAATCAGGGTCTAATGTTGTAATGTCAGCATCAGGTACCCTTAACATTAACGACTTAAGTTTAGTCGCTTCAGGTTCAGGACCTTTAGGTCAAGGTGGTATTGGTATTGGAACTGCAACATTTATTATTGGTGCATCAGGTAGTACTTTTGACCAATATAGTGGATTTACGACAACACCAACTAATTTTGGCTCTGGAGCGGGTCTTGGTTCATCATCAAGTAACGGTGATATAATGGGTGTTATTATTGATAGTGCACCACCATATATATTAGTCGTACCTAATGGTTATGTGTCAGGAACTTATATTTCATCAACACAAACATTTAATAACCAAACACTTAGTGGTATGACATTAACTAATGGTACTTACACGTACACTTGGGGTTCAGGTGCTAACGCTGATAGTATTCAGGTTGTTGTTGGTGGTTCATCACCTTCACCAACCCCTACACCAACCCCGACGTATACAACAGGTTCAACAACGGGTGATTACTCATTATTATCAACATACTCACCGGCAATTACTAATGGGTCTATAACATTCCCTAACCATAACGCAGGTTCTGCAACATTAAATCCTAATACGGTTGGACAACCGGGTTATGCAATATACCTCAATAGATATGACATTCTAAATAACGATATGTCATCGACTCTTAATAATTTAATAGGTAGAAATGGTACATTGACATTAACACAAGGGTCTAATTCGGTAACATATTCATTTACAGATACTGCATTTGGTAAAGATGGTGGATATATGAACCAATATTGGTGGGATAATCAAATGAACGCATCACCACTTAACACGATAACAGTACTATCAAGTGCAGGTTCAGACTTTAATATTGTTGACCCAATAACTATCACAGTATCTTAACAAAAAACATTATGGAAATAGGTAAAGAAGTTACATATGATGTAAACAACGAAAATAAGACAGGTACCATAACATGGAAATCCGACACTCACGCTTTCTTCAAGTCAGAAAATGGTGAGATTGAAAAAGTTGAATTAAAACACGTTACAGTACCTAAAGTAAAGAAAGGTTTACTAACGAGATTCTTATCGTTGTTTAGGTAATACGACCTCATCAATAATACCGTAGGCAACCGCTTCTTCGGCAGATAACCAAAAATCTCTTGTTGCGTCTTGAGTAACTTCCTCTGCGGATTTACCACAGTAACCACCCAACAATTCAAATAAGATTTTATTGGTTTTTTCCCACTCGATAAAGTTGATACGAGCATCTTGGATATTACCACCCGCACCACCTGAAGATTGGTGTAACATTGTTTTAGAGAAACGTAGTGATGAACGTTTACCTTTGGTACCAGCACCTAACAATACAGAACCCATTGATGCTGCCATACCTGTATTCACGGTACGAATATCACATTTGATATAATCCATGACATCAACCATACTAAGTCCTGATTTCACAGAACCACCTGGACTATCGATGTGCATCGTAATATCCAAATTGTCTGTTGAATCCAAATACATCAACTGAGCCTGAACCACCGTAGACATTCTATCGTTCACTGGTCCCGCAACCCACAAAAGACGCTCTCTCATTAAACGAGAGAAGATATCCATCTGAGTAACCCTCATTTCACGTTCTTCCAAAATGTAAGGGGTCATTGAATCCTCAATTTGGTTTTCAAAGTAATGTAAGTTCATTGACGACAAGTTATGTTCACTCATCGCATACTTTCTAAAGTCTTTTCCGATATCCATATTTAATTTTTTTTTAAGTATAATAGTAATTTATTACAACATCAAACGAAAAAAGTCGGTTTCCCGACTTTTCTTTATTTTAGAGACTATAAACCGCTCGGTATTTATCACCTAACAATTCGGTTGCCTTTGAAACTGCCAAGTCCTTTGTTTTAAGACCCTTCTCAATTACTTTCTTTGAGTGGTAAACCAAATATTCTGTTGCGGTTACCATTTGTTTACCATTTTTACCTGGTTTTACTGTGTCCTTTGCATAAATGTCGTAAAAACCAACCTTAGTGATGTAACGACCGCGTCCTCCTGATTTTGTTGCCATATTTTCTTTTTGTTTTTTAAGTGAATAATTTGATTACCCTACAAAATTAGAAAATCTTTTCCGATAATACAAGTGGTTGAAACAAAAATATTGATAAATTTTATAATTTCACCTAAACTTGATTGTGAGACGAGAATTATTTGAATCCATGTTGGAAAAATTGTACCCCGAAGGTAAAATAGAGGTGGTCAATTATGAAATACTAGAAAAAAATCAGTTAAACGAGTCTGGTGAGTGGGTTAAAGACACGCCTGCAGTCTTTGTTGGGGTTAGACTCAACGGTACTAACACCGGAGAAATTGTATTAACTAGTTATTTCACTGATTTCACAGGATTCGAGTTCTCAATATACCATGTATGATGAAAAAACCTGATTTAGTAGTATGGAGTGAAGAAAATGGGTACGACGCGAGTAAAAAGTCGTATCCCACTAATGTAACTGCACCAAAGTTTGACTTACCCAACGTTGGTTTGGTTAAAAAAGAGTCCTCAAAGAAAATGTTGGACGTTTTTGAGAGGGAAAAAGATGAATTGGTTGAAAGAATCCAAAAACTTTACCAAGAATACAATGATTCGGTTATGGTGTGGGAATCTAAGATTTCTTTCGACCCAATTGTTGGTAAAAGTTACTATTTGTATAATTTTAAAGGTATTAACACCCTTTCTTTACTTTCTCCTGAAGATTGGAACAAAAAGGATTGTTTTATTGGTGAGTTTTTACTAAATTCAGACAGAAAATGGATTAAAAAACGATGAAAGGTAAATTAACATATCAAACTGCGGACCCCGAATTTATAAATTCTATAACCGGTTGGTTCATTCACGCAAATAGAGAGTCTTATTTGGTTTCCGAAAGTTCGGTTAAAAAGATTTTGAGTAATAAATACAATTTAAAGGAAGGTGATGAGGTAGACTTTGAACTTGACACTAATTGTTATGTTTTTGATGAAATTAAAACACGACATTCGGTTGTTGCTAGAATCTTGACAGAAGAGGAATTAAATACAAAGGTATTTTTGATTGATATTGATGGGACCATTTGTGACGACATCAAGAATGAAGAGAGTCACTTATATCCTACGGCAAATCATTTCCCAAACGCGTTAAAAATCATTAATCAATGGTATGACGAAGGACATGTCATAACATTCTTTACCGCTCGTGAAAGTAAGGACCGAGAAGTAACTGAAGTTTGGTTAAAAGAACACGGATTTAAATATCATGGATTGGTGATGGATAAACCAAGAATCAAAAACAACCAAGAATATGTTTGGATTGACAACAGAAAAGTTAGGGCGGTAACTTACTTAGGTACGTGGTCAGAATTAACTGAAGTTGATGCAAAAATTAAAGTATTCCAATAATGAGACGGGTAATACAGAAATTAATATTCATTATTGAATTAATTTTTAATAAATTTAAAAAGAAACGAAAAACAATTTGGGATTTATGATTGGGGATGATAAGGTATTTGTTTTTACTGACATTGATGGTGTATTCAATACGATTTCAAAGGTTGATTGGAACCCGAACTCCATTGAGTTATATGATGACCTTTGTCAAAAATACAATTTAAAACCTGTCATCACCTCAACTTGGAGAACAAAACATACTATATCAGAATTAAATAGAATATTTGAATATTATGGAATAACGACACCGATATATGACTATACACCAATTATTACAAGTGAAGGTAGAGGTGGTGAGATTGAATTGTGGTTATCCGAAAACCAATACGATGACTACCTTATAATTGACGATAACGTTAGGGACATTGAATCGTATGGTTTAAAGAATATTGTTAAATGTAGAAGTTGGTTAGGATTTACAAGTGAGGAATATGAAATTTGTTGTGAAATTTTAAATAAACAGATATGAGGACTCTCAAAACAATATATGATTTCTTCCGACTATGGATTATGTGGGGTGATAGAAGAGAAGCGTGGCAAGACGCCAAATTTAAAAACGACCCTAAGTTTCAAGACGAAATGAAAGAATTAGATATCGAAATTAAAATAAAAGAAAATGAATAATTTAGACAAACAATACCAAGAATTACTCCAATCAATTTTAGATTATGGGGTTGAAAAGAAAGACCGAACAGGTACTGGTACCAAATCAATCTTTGGTTATACTATCAGGCATAAAATGAGTGATGGATTTCCATTACTCACAACCAAGAAAATGGCTTGGAAAACTATGGTGACCGAGTTGTTATGGTTCCTTCGTGGTGATACAAACATCAAGTTCCTTGTTGATAATAACTGTCATATTTGGGATGGCGATGCTTATAAGAATTATGAGAAGGAATTTGAAAAAGGTTCTCATTTAGAAGGTACTGGTTTACTGTGGATGGCAAAAGAGTCAAAAGAAACTTTTATTTACAAAATCAAAACAGATGATGAGTTTGCTAATAAGTGGGGTGAGTTAGGTCCAATTTATGGTAAACAATGGAGACGTTGGACTAAAAAGAAAATGTGGTTATCAACCGATGGCTCATACGAAAACATTTATGATGAAGCTGACCAAACGGTTATTGACCAAATAGCTGGATTAATCAACGACCTTAAAACAAACCCTGACTCAAGACGATTAATGGTTAACGCTTGGAATGTAGGTGAATTAGACCAAATGGTACTTCCACCTTGTCATTATGGATTTCAAGTTTATACGAGAGAGTTGAGTAGAGAAGAAAGAATAGAAAACTATAACTCTAAATTTGAAAATAAAATAGAAGTACCGTTTATAAAATTAAACTTGGGAGATGTAATAGAAAATACTATCGATATGGCTCTAAGTCAAGTTAACATACCAACCAGAGCAATCTCTTTAATGTGGAATCAACGTTCTGTAGATACATTCTTAGGTTTACCATTCAACATTGCATCTTACGGATTATTACTTACAATCTTGGCAAAAGAAGTGAATATGGTTCCTGACCAATTGATTGGAAACTTGGGTGATACTCACTTGTACTTAAATCATATTGAACAAGCAAAAGAACAGATTGGTAGAGAAACATTTGAGTTACCAACTTTAAAACATATGAAAACAGATGAGTTCTATAAATCGTTAAGTGATGACCATTCTCTCTTTACACATTTAGATACCACTGATTTCGTTATTGAGAATTATCAGTCCCACCCAACAATAAAAGCTCCTTTATCAAACTAAAATTATGAAAACAATTAAAATCAGATTTGTAAAAAATAACAAAGGTTCCTACAACATCCAAAGAAAAGGATTATTTGGCGGATGGAAATATTTGGGATATTCTGTAGATATGGGATATGGTGGTTACTACGCTTATTATAGTGGTGAAAAAAAAGAACAATTACTTGATGAGGTTTTAGACAAACATTACCGAGTGTGTAAAAACCATGTTGAGATTATAGAATACCCTACTATTAAAATTTACTAAAATGGAAAAAACATTTGACGAAATTTACGACAAAGTAGTTGAGAAACTACGAGGTAATTTAACCAATGAAGAATACCGAGAATTAATCACTCTTGAATATGTTGTAACTCAAGGTTATGATAATGAAGGTGACGTTGAACGATATAAAGAACTAAGTGAAAAAAGATGAAACTAATTAATGTATTAACAGAAGCGACAGGAAGAAAGTACGAATATGGTTGTGCCATGTTATACTTTGACTTCCCCCAAATTAACGAGATTCACGATTTAATCGAATCTGATGACATTTACACCGAAGAGGGTGATACGACATTCGGATTAGAAAAAGAACCTCATACAACCCTCCTATTTGGTCTACACGATGGTGTTACAACTGAGGATGTATCAAAAGTATTAACGGGATTTAAATATGGTAATTGTAATATCAAAAACGCATCGTTATTTGAGAATGAAAAATACGACGTGTTGAAGTTTGATGTTGATGGTGATAACTTACACGAATCAAACGCAAAGTTACGTAAGTTCCCTCACACAAATAATTTCCCTGATTATCACCCACATATGACAATTGCCTATATCAAACCTGGTATGGGTAAAAAGTATGTTGATTTATTGAAGGGTAAAAGCTTCCAATTATTACCCCAACACGCGGTCTACTCAAAACCTGACGGTTCAAAGGACACTCTTAAAATTAGAACTACCTAATGAAAGATAAAAAACAACCCACTTATAAAAAAATTATAAAAGAGTGGAAAGAAGCGACCC
>Ga0102812_10002799_pt1 | contig 11627 bp, 8 predicted proteins | sample ColrivemetaGS713_FD_79334 | JGI IMG/M metagenome (GOLD analysis project Ga0102812, IMG submission 79334) | Estuarine microbial communities from the Columbia River estuary - Flood tide ETM metaG S.713 | ecosystem: Environmental > Aquatic > Marine > Intertidal zone > Estuary | place: USA: Columbia... | reverse complement strand
CATCTAAGTAGACAGTTACGTCAGAGGCATCGTTAAGCTGAAACGTATAGCTGTATACGCTTTGCCCATTACCAACATAATCATTTCTAGTTGTATTCGCTGTAACTGTCATTTTATATCCTCGATTACATATCCGTTATGGATTCTTGTACTTTATCAAAGCCCTTGCGCAAGTAAAACAAATTCTGCAAAGGTATTAGTCTTCTAAGTGTGCGTACATCTGCCTCTGTCATCTCCTCGCCAGAAGTGACTGCGTTACTTGCCGCGATAGTAGTTGATAGCAAGCTACCAAATGTTGGTCCTAGTATCGATTCGTTTACTGTTCTTGACACTTGCTTAGAAGCAGGTGCATCAATACCTAATACTGGGCGCAAGCCTATAGAGTTACTTGAGATTTTTTCTACTGTATTATTAATCTCACCAAGCACGCCTAGCGCACCTGATCTATCTATGCCTTCCATTATCCATTCTTGCGGATCTTCTGCTAACGGTCTTCCTGCAATTTGTTGCTTCAAGTAGTATGTGAACATACCCATACCTACTAATGACGCAAATCCACCTAGCGCATTGTGATCTTGATTCTGCAACCCTGCAATAAATACACGCTGTGTAGCAGACAAGATAAATGATCTAAACTGACCAATACTTTTACCAAGCTCTGATGACATAAATAACGGCTTCTCTTGCCCTGGAATTATAATAACGCGATCACTTTCTTTTCTTACTGCCGCGCCCCACATTCTTTCAAGAGCAGGGCTATCCCAGTTCTTAGCGTTAGTAATCCATACGCCATCTTCCTTGCGACCATGCTTGTCTACTTGCTTCCACATGTTATCTGCATCAGCTTTAGATATACCTAAACGAGATAAACGCTTGTCATACTTACCCTTTGACAGCCCATCGAATATAGAAGTTTGCATAGTGACTGCATGCAACTGCTTTATTCCTGCTGTCCAATGATCTAGAAAATTAATCCGACCAAACTTGTTAGCGGCTGAACGTAATCCACGCTCAACTATTGTACCGCCTTGCGTGTAATCACCTACATCAGCAATTAACTCTGACTTACCTGTCATCAATGCGTCTGTGCCAACACCGTATGCTTTTAGCTCTTGTGCCGCAATTTTAAAGTTTTTAGTATTAGTTATCAGTGGTGCTAGACCTTTAGCAAAAGTTTTAGCGAACCCTTCTGCCATGAATACACGAGCCACATCTGGCAAGCTAGATACAGTAACGCCACCTAGTAGGCGCAGATAGTTTAGATCACGAGCAGAACGACCTATTCTTGTCCATACGTTGTCAGGGCTAAATCCATACACGCCACGTATTCTATCTCGCATGCCTGCTAAATCTCTGATGTCAGCATCTTTAGCATTGTTCAAAGCTATTCTTTGCTTCTCTGTTAGCTTAGGGTTCTTAGCTTGTTGCGTGTACCAGTCTGTAATTTGCTTTTGCGCTTCAGTCATATCAACATCGCCAAACACGCGGGTTAACTCTGCGTCTGCGGCAGTTTGCTGTAAGTATCGACCACCTAACACTTCTATGTCGTTTTCTAGAAACTCTTCTATAAGCTCGTCATCAATATTAAATACACGACTCCTTAATGGTCCGCGTAACTTAACATTGAGACCTTTCACTGACCCAGTGTTTTTCGATCCATCTCCTATCTGCCAATCATACGGTAGTCTACCGTCAGGGCTACTTCTTATTCTCTGTGAAATTTGGTCAGCTATTTCTTCATAATCCTGAGCTTGAAACTCTTTTCCTTTTTTAAACTCAGCCTTTTCTATAATCTCTTCAAGTCGTTTAAGCTCTGCGCCAGTAGCATCTGCAAGCTGTTCTTGTGCAATTCTTGCGTCTTCAAATAGTTTTAAGTCTTTATCCTGCAACCACTTACTAACTTTTCCCACAAATGCAGGTAAATTAGCGGCTATCTTATCTTTGTTATACACCCTGTTTAAATAGTTAGGCGCAGTAGATACAGATACATCTTCTGGCAATAACTTTTCTTCTATCATTCGGTCGCGAAGTGGGTTGTATAAGGTGTCATTCCAGTAATCAGCAGATTGCTTGACCTGCGGTATATTGCTTTCACCAGTTCTTATAGCTCTTGCAACAGACTCATTAAACTTCAGTCTGTTCATTTTTCCGCCAGAGTTCTTATATTCTCTGAACATTTTGCCATTATTTTCTAATGACAATGCTAAGTTGCCAGAGTATGTTTTAGCCAATGACTCTACAGCCTGACCGTCAAAGCCATCAACCTTTATAGGGTTTTCTGCAAGTTGCACTGCCGCCTGTCTGGTGAATGGGTTTTTGCTAGTCAAAGTTCTTGATAGCGGATCGAACTTTAGCATCTTCGTTATTTGTTTAGCTAACTTACCAGATACTTGCACATCACCATATACACGCTGTGCGCCTACAGAATCCAATCCAACACTTGGCGTAGATTCGTTGACAGCAGTATTGATTCCTTTTTGACTATTAGGCTCTACATCCATGATTGTTTCGTATTCGCGTATCATCTTTTCATCAACGCCATACTTAGACAACTGCGCTAGTGTGCCGCCCATTACACCGCCTAACAATGTTCCGAAGCCAATGTTAGTAGCTGACTCACCATAAGTTCTTGTAAGCTGTTGCGTATGTAATGCCGCTTCTTGTACAGCAGTATCTATGCCAGTAACAGCTCCCATAGCCGCACCGCCTTTTAGAATGCCTCTGCCTGCACGATATGTGTTAACAGCTACACCGCCTATAGATAGCAAAGATAGTGGGTCAGCCATCATTACAGGCAGTCCAACAATAAACGATGTAGCGCCACCTCTTGCCATAGTTTCGCGGTCTTCACGCTCTCTAGCTATTTGACCTCTTACAGCGTTTAACTCATCATCATTATCAGCATACAATGCCGCACGTACAAACAACTCATCATCTTTTTCTTCTTCTGTAAATTGTATGTATGGGTCGTAGTCAGGGTCATCTTCTCTAACATCTGGCAGACCTTCTACCTTACTGTTAAATGCACCTATTAGGTTTTCTTGACGATAAAACGCGCCCGCTATCTCTCCGATAGTAGGTTTTTCAAGTGGCTCAGCTTCGTTCAGCTCAATAGTCTGACGTAGTCCTAATGCCTCTTTGCCTAACTTTGACTCTTCAAACATTATTTACCTCTAGCGGCATTTAATCTTTCTAGGTAGCCTTCATTCCATTCACGCAAGTTTTCAAACAATGGTATTGGACCACTAGTATCTGGGATATAGTATATCTCACTTTTAGACTTGCCAAAGTATCGAGCCATTGCAGGCGGCACTTCATCTAAGTTGCCAACCGCTTTGCCTAATAAAGCAAATGGGTTTGTAGACCCGCTTAAGATGTCACGCATACGCTCTTGTTGCTCAGGAGCCATCGTAGTACCTTTGATAAACTCTTTAGCGTTAAAAGACCCTTTATATGTCTTGCCCATGCCTGCTTCAGCTTCAGCTTTTATGTCAGCTTGTCTCTTAGTTCTTGCGTCTGCAATAGATAACGCAGGGTTAATTCTTGATTTTACATTACCTGCATCGTCGACAAAGTAAACGCTTTCTAGCGCACCGTCATCCATACGCACCATTGCAGTATATGTTGGCTTACCTTGCGCGGCTGTTCTAGCAGTTTCAGTATCGGCAACTAAGAATATGTTTTCTTTCTCAAATGTTCTGCCGCCAAACTGACCCTCAAGCTGTTCATATAATCCATCACGTATCCATGAAGTATCTTGCTCATCGCCTAAACCATAATACTTTTCAGGAGCATGTTGCATGAAGCCAAACTCACCAGTAGACCACTGACTCTGTATAACCTTTTTAGCTTGCTCTCTAGCCGCCTTCATAGTCTCAAAGCCAGACAAGTAAAGGTCTTCTGCAATAGTTTTATAGTCTTCTAGCAGGGCATCTTTGCCAATATCGTTAGGTACGAATCCGTCAAAAAACTTAGCGTTAAACATATCTTCCATATCGCTAACATATGCTTTTGTGTTTTTCTTTTTCTGTTTTGTATCAACTAGCTCTGCTTCTCTTGCTTCAACCATCGATCTGCGCTGATCACCTTGCGGATATACAATATTTTGTGCGCGCTCTACAGCTTCATCTGGGCTGTAAAACTCAAGCTGTCTATTCACAGCGTCAGCAAATGCCATCTCATCTTTTGTAAATGTCTCAGGCATGCCAGATATTGCACCTAATCGCAGAATAGTATCTGCACCTACAGCTATTTGCCCTTCATCGCCTGAACGCAACATGTTAGTTACTTCTTGCTTAATTCCTTTAGGAACAAAACGCACCTTATCTACTAGCTCAACTTGCTGATTCATTCTCAATACAGGGTCTTCAGATAGTTGTGCTTGCTGTACTTCATAATAGTTGTCAGCATCTTTCTGCTCTAGTACGTCAGTAGTTATTGGGTCTGAGCCTGAAATCTTAGCTTGCACATTTCCAATACCTTGTTGTTTTCTCAACTCAGTTGCATTAACCTTACTAGCCGCTACTACTTCTTTTTCAAGCTGTGCTACTTTTCTATCTAATCTGTTTAACAAAACATCATTTTGCGCAGGACTAAGCTCAGGATCAGGGTTTGCACGCAATGTTTCTACTAACTCCCTAGCATTCTCCGCTTTAACTCTTGGCTCCATGTCTGCTTCTAGCAATGCTCTATCTACTTCGCCTTCTTTAGACTGTACAGCTATTTCATCTTTAACTTTTGCTATTCTTGTTTCAGCATCTAACGGCTTTATAAGACCAAGCTCAACGCCATTCATCAGGTCCATTTGATGTTGGAGTTGTATTTCAGATGCCTCTACTGCATCTCCTGCTCTTGCTAGGTTGCCTATTTGATCTTCTAACGCATCTGACCCAACAGATAGTGACGCACCTAATTGTGAATCGATCCTCTTCTTTTCTGCGCCTTGTACGCGACCGAACTGTACTCTATTTGACCTGCGGTAGTATGACTCAAGATCGCCCTTAAACTGCTCTGGAGCACCTTCAAGCATCCCTTTCATCTTGCTATCAAGAACTTTTTGATACTCAATAGCGCTGTCAGGATGCTGTGTAGCGGCTTCATTAATGTGGCTGTCAATTACTGAATACGACTCAAGGTTATATGCCTTTTGTAAGGCGGCATTATAGTTAGCGCCGCCATACTTGAATGTGCTTTTTAGCTCAACATCTTTACCCTCTAGTGCGGCTTGTCTGCCTGCTTCTGTGCCTTCAGTAACAGCCTTTTCTTCACCAACACGTTTAGCAGTGCCAATAGCCATTTCTTGTAACTGACCGCCAAGACCCGCTAATGCTCGCATACGAGTTTCTGCTGAACGATCTACGCCAGTAGGTGTAAACTTGCCATATCTTGTAATAGGTTTTATAGCCATTTATTCTACCCTTGCCGCTGATTCAGCCCCTGATAGTATAGTAGATGCCGCCCCAATAGTGCCTGCATACCTAGCGGCTTCACCTTGCCTTTTAAGCTGTCTTTGTTTTAGGTTTTCACTAAGAGCAATTACTGACTCACTTTCACTAACCTTTCTAGCGCTTTCCAAAGCTATGCTCTCTGGAGTCATGCCAGATATACCACTAGTAGCCATAGCTACCTGATTAGCCGCAAGTGTGCGATTAAGCTCCTCACGCCTAGCAAGCTCTTCTGTTTTAGCGCGTAGCTTTTCTTCTTCAGCCTGACGCTCTAACGCCTCTTGTTGCGCCTTGCCAGTTTGATACTGACCGTAAGCACTGACTGCCGTTGATGCACCTATTGCCGCATATAACCAAAACATCGTTAACCTCTTTTATGAACTTATCTCATAATCTATTGCTAGTAAATTAAATGGCGTAGGACCGTCTACAGTGATCTCTGGCGCGACTTCTCTGTTCCACCCATTACCACCATTGCTATCCTCTATAATGCCTGTAGTGGGCTTAGAGGAGCTTAAAAAGCCATCATAAGTATCTTGTCTTACTTCTGTAAGCACTCCATCAATCTTTACGCCTGACGTTTCTACAACACGCATATTCATCTTATCAACACGTTTCTGTGACAAGTTGTTGTTAGCACCTGACCCTTTAGCCGTAGCGATTGGCATGGTCTTAACCTTAGATACAAAGTTATAACCTATCTCTAATGTGCCATACAATGCTTGCTCATCAGCAGTTAGCGTCACTACACCGTTATTCATGTATCTGTCAGTAAGAACAAGATGGTCATCAGTCAGGGGAGTAGCTCCGCCACGTACATACAATTGTACTTCTCTGCTATTCTTCAATCCTGTGTCTACTGTAGAGCCAAATGCAGTGCCTAAATTTTGACCAGTTGGTGCTGTAAACTTCTTAGAGCAATCCATTATGTGGTCAAATGACATTCTGCAAATACAGTAGTCTTCGTGGTCAAATGTACCGCTGTGCTTATCTAGCTTAGTAATAACGTGTAATACGTTGTTAACAGTAACACATTGCTCAAACGTATCAAAGTCAATGCCTACTTCGAGCGTGTCGCGATCCTGATTGAATCTAGTAAACCCATTGATGTCTTGTTCGCGTAAAGTGTTTAAGACAACCGCAGTACCGTCACCGTTAATAATAAATACATAGTTAGCGTCTTCAGCAGATACAGCAGATACAACATCCATATCTACAGGGTTTACAATAGCCTTAGAAGCTAATACAGATAAATCTATACTGCGGTATGCGTTCTCATTAAAGTTAAACAGGAACTGCTTTAGGCTTCTTCCAGTGCCATCAATGAATAGTGTAGCCCCATCCAATGACATAGTAGGTACGTCAACGCTAAAGCTACCATGTTGTGTTTGCTGTTCAGCAGTAATAGTAGCAGGGGTGTTACCTGTTACGTTGTACTCTGCGCTTTCAGTAAATACGTGTACACCGCGACCACCAGACACATCAATAATCTTGCTTTTAGAGCCGTTAATAGTGAAGGATAGCCCCTCATCATCAAGCCCTTGATCTATTTCAAAGTCTAAGAATGAGCCTGCTTTAGATGCTAGTAAGTTCTGTGGCTTTGACTTAGTGCCGCCGAACCATAGTCTACCGTTAGCAAATACACCGCTTCGTGGATAGCCTCGTGTTGCGCTCCATATATCCTCTTTTCTCGACACACCCGCAGTAATAATAATTGCAGGAATATCACCTGTGCCGCCAGATGTGGCAAAAGCAAGCACCGTGGTTAACGTGATAGCTGATTCGCCCGCACAAGTTACTGTGTATAAATGCCCGCTAGTATGTGACACAGATACGCCATTATCACCGAACAAAGGCATATCCTGAACGGTGCGTCTTATTTCTTCTTCTTGTACTGTATACGCTGTATCAGAGCTTGTTAAAGTCTTAGACTCTATACCGTTAATTTCTATTTTATATCTATTGCCAGTAGTCTTGTGATGCTGTAAGTCAATAGTGAATACAGCACTAGTAGGCGTGGGGCTTTGCGAATCATTGTAATCGAACTGTGGGATATTCTGGAATGTAGGCGTATCTATTTCTAGCCTACCCAATCCATTAAAGTCATGTATGATTCTCATGGGGGGTTTGTTTTCATGAAACCCTAATAATACATTCTCATTGACAGCTACACGGTCAGGCAAGTCACTACCGTTGTAGTGCATTAGGTCCTGCACCTTAGTAGTAGCAGTGTCAGTTACACGATATACCGCAATGTTGTTAGGGTCAAACACAAGTAAGAACGAGTCAGTCTTACTAACGTCGAAGCTGTGTATTTTGTAGTTTGGTGTTATACCGGCAGATGTAAAAAATACGCGCACTTCAGCAATCTTAATTCGCGTATATCCTGCTGTTGACGATGCTTTACGAACTAATCGCCAATAGTCTGCCGCAGTACCACCTATGCCATCAACATTAATTCTTATGTTTTGTGGAAAGTCAGAGTATACAGTTGGCACGTCTGCCGCTTTTACCCACGTTGCATTGTCTGTGCTATATTCAATATCAAACGTATCTTCCTGATACCCTGTGTCTGTAAGCTGTATTTGAAATAAATCTATGTATTTTTTGTGCGTTGAAGTATTTGTCGGTGTAGTCCAAACTACATAATCTGCACCAGTAACAGTTGCGTTTGTGCTTACCTGTGCTTCTAGATTGCCATTCTGTAAATACGCATGTTCGACAGTATTTGCATTATTGGGCATGTCGATAAAAGGCAGTCCATTTATCATTTGCGTCATATCAGGTGCATGAGATATAAACTCAGTACCCATACGACGCTTAACGCCACCCTGCGGTACAGTTACAACATTTTCAGCTAACTGCATACCCTTGAAGTACTGGTCGATATCTGTACGACCTTTGATTAGCTCAGACAGTTCACCACTTGTGAAGTTGTTTTGTAAAAAGCTACTCTTAGCCATTAGAACCTCACATCAAGGAATGGTCTGCTCTGTATAGGTGTGGTTGGGTGCTGTTGCGAATCAGTGTTACGCGCCATCTGAGAGGCATTTAGATACTCTCTAGCCATTGCGTCTTTAATGGTTGCACTCTCACTTATAGCAAGAGCAAAGTCTTTAGCCAAAGCGTACTCAAGCATCTTAGTAAAGTATGCGGGGTAATCAGCTTCAGATACGTCATAGATGTAATCGCAGTACAAGTCACCACTATAGTTACAGTACACACGATCACCAAGAACTTGGTATGGTAAGTTAGGATTTAACTTAATTAGTGTAAGTAGATCAGACGGCAACTGATACATTGATGAATACTCAGTGCCTACAGGGTCAGCATTTATCTTAGCCAACTGTGCTTTCTTCCTAGCAAAGCCCCATCTGTGCTTAGTTAGCTCATGCGCGACTATGTTGTCGTATAAGTTGTTAGCTACGACCTGTGCGCGAGAGTTGCCAGTAAGAGATGTTAATGGCAAACCACCTATTAAAATTAATGCGTTAGAAACTAATCCTATTTTACTAGCCATGATTTACCTTTATGTAGAAATGAAAAGGGGGGCGAACCCCCCTTATAAGCCTAATTAGGCAGGTGTTGCATCATACTTAATTTCAACCAGACCTGCGACATCACGAACAGCCGCGCCTGCTTTCAACATACCGTTGCACAAGAAAGAAGTCTTCTGTGGAACGTAGTCGATAGAGGTTTTCATGTCCATGCCGATAGCAAGACCAATTGCAGATTTGTCAAATGCGTAAGCACTAACAACATCAGAAGCAACAGTTAGACCGCCTTCTGCACGATCTTCAAGAACAACAACATTGAAGCCTGCAAATGTGTTAACTTCACCATTTACTAGGGCTTTAACATTTTGGTAGTCAGCAGATGATACTTTCTCATCAGCTAATAGACCTGCAAGACCAGTACCGTTGATAGCAACAGTAAGATCGCCAGAACCAACACCATTCTTAACAAGCTGTACTTTAGCGTCAATCAAGTCAGTAGCAAGAAGACCAGTAGTAGTAACACCTACAGCAGTTGGAGAAGCCGCATCCATAGCCGCGATTACTAGTTGGTCAAGTCTACGACCTAATGCGCCTGCAATAGTAGTAGCTAGTTCTTGTTTCTCGTCAAAGTTTACTTCAGCCGCATCAAATACGTCAGTGTACTCTGGAGCATTCCAGTTAGACAAAGTGGCTGTGATAAGGCTGTGTGCAACATCCATTGGATCAACATCAGCACTGGTAACTTTTTGATTAGCTAGACCTTTGCCCATTGCACGGAACTTGTAAGTGTCACCAACTACGTTATTACGTACAGTAACAGAATCACGAAGGAGAGATGCGTTTTGGAACGCGTGTTTTACCATGCTGTCAAATTCAGTAACAGCTACTGGAGATAAGTTAATACTCATTATAATATCCTCGAAAAAGAGATTTTTAATTTAATAGTTTTTCAAGGTTTTAGCTGAGTACCCAATAAATTTGGTCAGCATCCAACCTAAATTTATCGAGCCTTAGAAAGGGTATTCGATGCCGTATTATAACACCGAACACCCATATTTGTAAACATTAACCGCCAAATGATGCCATCATCTGCTGAACTTTGCGCTCATGGTTAATATCGACACTGCGTAACAAGTTGCCTTTTTCATCTTTTCTGAACATTTCTGCTTCTACATCAGACCACGTTAGACCTTGTGGATGCTCGCCACCCTCGATAGGTAGTTTGGCAGGCATAGTTGCTTTAACAATCATCTCTATCAAAGCTACGCTGTCAGCAGTTGTAACTAGCTCTTGTGCCGCGCTGTAAGTATCTGCATCTAGGTTGTTCTTTAAAAACCCTTCTACAGTCTTCAGGCGCTGTGTAGCGTTGTCACCTAGCTTCTGCATTTCCATTTCTTGCGAAACTTCTTCTACAGCTTGCTCTTGTGCAGACAATAAATCCCATGCACGACTGAACGCTTCATCAGACATGTTTGTATCTTTAGCAAACTCTGTTAGCTCAGTTAGTAAGGCATCATCAGACTCAATGCCTTCTGGGGCTGTATAGCCATCTTTAGGCGCGCCTTTGAATCCACCAAACTTCTTTTCTAACTCAGTGTATGCTTTTGCTTGCTCTGCTACTGACTGGTACTTATCAGACTTATACCACTCTGGTGTTTCACCTGCACCCTTAATACCTTCGGCTAGAAAATACTCACCCTGATCTAACGTGGGTTCGGCATTGTCTAACAAGGTATCAGAAGTAGCTTCTTGTACTTCGGCTTGTTCTTCGGACATATTAACCTCTTACTTTAGCTTGTTGTATTAAATTGATCACATACTTAACTACACCTGACTCACCATTATGGTAAGCCGCTTCGTAGTCTACGTTCTGCGATTCAAAGGGAGTGTCATTGTTATATATGAAACGTGACGTTAAGTCTTCAAGCACTCGCTTTCCTTCAGGCGTAGAAAAACATCCACTGTAAGCCTTAGCTAATTCAATGGATTTTATCTTCTGTTCTTCTGCGTATTTAGACTCCGCCTCTACTTTAGCGTTATCTATTTTGTCCCAACTCAAAGCGTTGTTTGTCCCTGCATCGGCTTCTCGCCTTCTATGCCCATCTGTGCGGCTTGCGCTCCTGCTTGTATTACTGCTTGCTTCTCACTTTCACTTCTTACTAGTGAGGCAGGCATACCTGCTTTGTTAGCAACCCAAGTACCAAAGTCTTCTAGCTTGAATCCAATCTTAGCTTCGTCTGGACCTGCGTTCTGTAACACAAACTGCACAGCTTGTTGAACAGTCAAAATGTCTTCACTATCCTGCTGTCTTGCTAGTGGTGACATAAACTTAATATCAATGTCTCTACCATCTAACTGTAGGGGCTGAATAATGCCTCTACGAGTCAATATAGCAACAACACGCTTTATAATAGGGATTAATACTTCAGTTTGCAAGCGACCAAATGCAGAACCTATGCGCTTTGCTAGTTCACGCGACTCAATAGCAACCTCTGTAGCTGACCTAACAGCACCAGTAGGATCACGTAGATCGTTGAATAGCGCACGTTTAATACTCATTTGCAAGTCATTAATAACAAACTGTGACAACTGTAGGTTAGCACCAGTATCTAAACGTCTCAATGATGGGTTAGCACTGTTGTTAGAACCAACTGGAATAACAACCCCTGGGCTTATACTAATATTG
>Ga0102812_10002796_pt1 | contig 11631 bp, 10 predicted proteins | sample ColrivemetaGS713_FD_79334 | JGI IMG/M metagenome (GOLD analysis project Ga0102812, IMG submission 79334) | Estuarine microbial communities from the Columbia River estuary - Flood tide ETM metaG S.713 | ecosystem: Environmental > Aquatic > Marine > Intertidal zone > Estuary | place: USA... | reverse complement strand
TTCCTGATCGGCCAGCGCTTTTGTCATCAAGCAGGCGCCACCCTACTTAGCGATCCCAGTTGCATTGACCTTTACGGCACTCAAGCACTATTGATGCACGGTGACAGCCTGTGCCTGGATGACAAATCCTATCAACGCTTCCGGAGGATTATCCGCAGCCCGCTCATTCGACTGCTACAACACATCCTTCCGCTAAGTCTGCGCCGCCGCCTCGCCTCCAATATCAAAAACCAAAGCGGCAAAGCTAAAAGCTACAAATCTGCCCAAATTATGGATGTGACCCCGGACGAAGTGCAGCGTCAATTAAAAGCCCACAACCTCGACCTCCTCATTCACGGTCACACTCACCGACCCGCGATCCACCAGTTGCAGCATCACACTCGAAACCAGCAACGCATTGTCCTGGGTGACTGGGAAGAATCCGGGTGGTATTTACGATGGGAAAGCGATGGTCAACACGAACTGATCTCATTTCCAATAGTACCCACGCCCCACTAGCATCAACCGCCCTAAGCCCTTGCAAAACTTAGTTATAACCCCTGCTCGCAGCGCCTATACTATGATATAACTTTGCTAAACCACGCATCGATGGAGCGAACAATGACCCCTAAAGAACTGATCGATGGCATCGACCATCTGGTGTCTCTGCCCGACGTAGTGATCCGAGTTAACGAACTGATCGAATCTGACAGCGCCACCGTTGACGATATAGGGTCTGTTATTAATCATGATCCCGCGCTCTCTGCACAGCTACTAAAACTGGTGAATAGTGCCTTCTATGGCTTCCCTTCGCAGGTCGACTCGGTGTCAAGGGCTGTTAATCTGATCGGCACCACACAACTACGCTCGCTGGTGTTCGCTTCCTCAGCCGCCGATGCGTTCAGCAACATATCCACCGATCTGATCGACATGAACAGCTTCTGGCATCGCAGTGTGTATTGCGGCCTGATCGCTAAAAAGCTGGCCAGTGCGACCCAACGAACCAAGGGCGAGGCCCAATTTTTAACCGGGCTATTCCATGACATAGGCCGACTGATTCTCATGACTCGCCTACCTACCGAGTATGAGGAGCTACTAGAGGCCTCCAAAGCCCGCGATGCTAAACTAGCCATACTTGAACACGAATGGCTTGGGTTCAGCGCAGCTGAGCTCGGGGCGACACTGCTGGAACACTGGCGCCTACCCCCACAACTCTGGATGCCGGTGCAGTTTCAGCACAACCCTGAAGCCTGTGATCAATTTGTCAGTGAATGCCACCTGCTAAATCTGGCAATTAAAATCACCAATTGCATGGAGCCAGAGATCAAAGGTGGCGAAACCGAACAAAACCTGCAACTACTAGACTCGATCGCTATCGATGATTTCGACCTTAGCCTGGAAGAGATCAATATGATTGCCATGGACACCAACCTTGAAGCGCTAGACGTACTAAGCATTATCAATCCAAGCGCGGTATCCATTTATTAACCCTCCGGACGCACCCTGGCTGCCACAAAACAACACTCAATCGTTTTGCGGCAGTCTCACACCTTCACTTAGCTGCTATTTCAACAACAACTGCGATCCAGCTCCGCAAGCAATCACGGTTCGCATAGCCGCCTCCACGCTGATATCAGGCCTAAGTTCGACACAGTCCGGTGGTAGATGATAGGTAATGCCCGATGTCGGTACAGGCGCTGTGGGTACAAACACCGTAAAAAAGCCATTGGCATGTTTGGCGGTCACTATCGCCGTAACCGTAACAGGCACCGAAGCCCCGTAAATATTCGCTAACGCCACCTCACCGCTAAATAGAGATGTTTGCTGGTCTCCCAAGAACTGATCCACCAACTCGCGAATAACCCGGTAACCCGGCGCTAACTTACCCAGCACCCGATCCAGCTTGTTGTGTAACCAGGCCCCTAACCCGGTCTTCACCAGTAGCCCGATCAGAAAACAGCTACCTATAATGAGCACCACCACAATCAGCCCCGCTACCCACTCGTTATAAGCGGTCTTAGCACTGATCAACGCAGTTAACGGTGAGATCAGCTCACGGGTTAAATTAAACAGCCAGCTAAACAGCATGGCCAGTATGGCACTGGGCAGCACCACCGCTATCCCACCTAACAGGGTCAGAAAGATAAATTTTTTAAACTGCTTCATAATCGCCCTACCACTCTAAAAAAATCGACGTGAACACTCAGTTCTGATTCGCTAACACCGGCACGCCGCTATGAAAACGGAACTGAGCGTCATCGGACAGTATCAACTCCCTTTCAACTTCCGCGAACAACTCAACCCTAGGCTGGATATCCGCTTCGGCATAGTCCTGCGCCAATGACAGGTAATCTCGATAATGGCGCGACTCCGACTTGAGTAGCGACAGGTAAAAACGCTGCAACTCTTCATCTAGATGTGGCGCTAACTTGGCAAATCGCTCACAAGAGCGCGCCTCGATATAGGCACCGACAATCAATTTATCAACCAAACTTGCAGGCTCGTAGGTACTGATGTGACGCTGGAATCCAGCCCCATAACGTGAGGCCGTGACATGAGTGTAGGGAATACCACGCGCATTAACGATGGCCAATACCTGGGTAAAATGCAGCAACTCCTCTCTGGCAAGGCGTGCCATCTTGACCAACAAATCGCTGCGCTCACGGTATTTATGGATCAAGCTCATCGCCATACTGGCGGCTTTTTTTTCACAATTAAGATGATCGATAAGTAGAAGATCCTGATTCTGCAATGCCGCCTCAACCCAGGCATCAGGGGTTTCACAGGGTAGAAAAGCCAGAATAGGATCCAGCAGTCGCTCAGCAGATGCTGAAAGCGGAAGATCGGGACGCGCTAATGCCATGTTTCAACTCACTCAAAATAAACAAGATCGAACCAAACCACCATTCTCCGTTGTCTCACCCATGTATGTCGAGGTGACTATCACCATTACTAGCAAACATAGCCGTTATAAAGCTAATAAATACATTTACAAATCAACAACAAAACCAGACACCCCGCCAAAGTATAACAATCTGGATTGTCGACAATACTTAACCTGTGCGTCGATTTGCGCTACAATCCCACCCCGAAAATCTGAAACTGATTGAAACACCAGCAGCGTCATTCTCGGATCTGTACAGATTCCGTCGCTGTTGATAACGAGGGTTTTATTGTGCTTGAAGCTTACCGCAAACATGTCGAAGAACGCGCTGCTATCGGTGTCCCCGCCAAGCCACTGGACGCTGATCAAACTGCCTCTCTTGTAGAGCTGCTAAAAAACCCTCCTGCCGGTGAAGAAGCCTTTATTCTGGACCTGCTTGAGAACCGTATTCCTGCAGGGGTAGACCAAGCTGCTTATGTCAAAGCAGGCTTTCTAGCTGCTCTCGCCAAAGGCGAAGCCAGCTCTCCTCTAATCACTCCTGTGAAAGCGGTTGAACTACTGGGCACCATGCTAGGCGGCTACAACATCACCCCACTGGTTGAAGCCCTGGACAACGATGCGCTGGCCCCAACCGCCGCTAAAGCACTGTCTCACACCCTGCTGATGTTTGATGCCTTCCATGATGTCCAAGAAAAAATGGAAGCCGGCAATGCGTTCGCCAAGCAAGTCATCGAGTCTTGGGCCAATGCAGAATGGTTCACCAGCAAGCCTGCTCTGGCTAAAAAGATCACCCTGACCGTATTCAAGGTTACTGGCGAAACCAACACTGACGACCTGTCACCGGCGCCAGATGCGTTCACCCGCCCAGATATGCCTTTGCACGCCATTGCGATGTTGAAGATTGCCCGTGACGGTATCGTTCCAGATGTCGATGGCAAAGTAGGCCCCATCAAGCAGATCAATGCATTAAAAGAGAAAGGCCATCAGCTGGTTTACGTCGGCGACGTGGTAGGTACCGGCTCTTCACGTAAGTCTGCCACCAACTCTGTGCTCTGGTTCATGGGTGATGATATCCCTAACATCCCCAACAAGCGCGCTGGCGGCTACTGCTTCGGTAACAAGATCGCACCCATCTTCTTCAACACTATGGAAGACGCTGGTGCTCTACCGATCGAGATGGAAGTCTCCAAGATGAAGATGGGCGATGTGATCGACGTTTACCCTTACGAGGGCGTGGTCAAGAACGCTGCTGGCGAAGTGATCAGCGAATTCTCCCTGAAAACACCGGTGCTGTTCGATGAAGTTCAAGCTGGCGGCCGTATTCCGCTGATCATTGGTCGCGGCCTGACAGCCAAGGCACGCGCCCTGCTGGGCTTGGAAGCAACCGATCTGTTTGCTGTTCCCGTTGACCCTGTTGACACCGGCAAAGGCTACTCTCTGGCACAGAAGATGGTGGGCAAGGCTTGTGGCGTTGAAGGCATTCGCCCCGGCACTTATTGCGAGCCAAAGATGACCACCGTGGGTTCTCAGGACACCACTGGCCCGATGACCCGTGACGAGCTGAAAGATCTGGCTTGCTTGGGCTTCTCTGCCGACCTAACCATGCAGTCATTCTGTCACACCGCCGCGTACCCTAAGCCCATCGATGTGAATACCCACCACACCCTGCCTGATTTCATCATGAACCGTGGCGGTGTATCGCTGCGTCCTGGTGATGGTGTAATCCACTCCTGGCTGAACCGCATGCTGCTACCAGACACCGTAGGTACTGGTGGTGATTCCCACACCCGCTTCCCGATCGGCATCTCTTTCCCTGCCGGTTCTGGTCTGGTCGCATTTGCTGCGGCAACCGGTGTTATGCCGCTGGATATGCCTGAATCAGTTTTGGTTCGCTTCAAAGGCGAAATGCAGCCCGGCATCACCCTGCGCGATCTGGTGAACGCCATCCCTTATGCAGCGATTCAGAGTGGTGAACTGACTGTCGCCAAAGAAGGTAAGAAGAACATCTTCTCTGGCCGCATCCTCGAGATCGAAGGTCTGCCTGATCTGAAAGTTGAGCAAGCGTTCGAACTGTCTGACTCCGCTGCCTAGCGTTCCGCTGCTGCTTGTTCCATCAAACTTAACGAAGCGCCGATCCTCGAGTACCTGAACTCCAACATTGTGATGCTGAAGTGGATGGTGTCTCAGGGTTACGGCGACGAGCGCACCATCAACCGTCGTGTTGCCGCGATGCAAGAGTGGCTGGCTAACCCCGTACTGATGGAAGGCGATGCCGATGCCGATTACGCTTCTGTTATCGAGATCGATCTGGCGACTATCAAAGAGCCACTGCTGGCTTGCCCGAACGATCCAGACGACGTTAAGCCACTGTCTGCTGTAGCCGGCACCAAGATCGATGAGGTATTCATCGGCTCTTGCATGACCAACATAGGCCACTTCCGTGCCGCCGGCAAGGTCCTTGAGAAAGTCGGTGGCCAGCTGCCAACAAAAATGTGGATGGCACCGCCTACCAAGATGGACCAGTTCCAACTGACCGAAGAAGGCTACTATGGCATCTACGGCCGCGCTGGTGTTCGCACTGAAATGCCTGGCTGCTCACTGTGCATGGGTAACCAAGCCCGCGTTGCCGCCAAGAGCACCGTAATGTCGACCTCTACCCGTAACTTCCCTAACCGTCTGGGTGATGGCGCCAACGTTTACCTGTCTTCTGCCGAACTGGCAGCAGTAGGTGCAGCACTTGGCCGTATCCCGACCTTTGAGGAGTACATGGCGTACGCGCAGGACATCAACACCATGGCTGATGATGTATACCGCTACCTCAACTTCAACGAGATCGAGAGCTACCAGAAAGCCGCGGCGACCGTCATCCCGACTGTCGAAGCCTAACTGCGCTAGCTAGCTGACTGCCGCACCAGGCGCCAGTCAGCGCTTGAATACAAAGCCTTCACAAGGGTACTTGTGAAGGCTTTTTGTTATTGAAGATACCTAGGTATCATGAGAGTCACACTCAACACCTCCCAACAGACAGAACACCCGCTATGACCGATAAAAAAACACCCGATGCACCTATCAAACCCTTCCTGGCACTGGTATCCAAACTACTGGTCGGTGAAAAGCCCTGCCCGGTTCGCTTTATGTACAAAACAGTCCCCGCAGATCTCCGTGATACCGGGTGGCGGATGTACAGCGGCTATGAAGATCCTGAATTTTTAGCCGATAAAAAAAACATGCTCCCCTATCCCATCGAGACCCTGATCAAGCTAGACAGCAGCCTAGAAGCGCTGCTGAGCAGCAAGCCTGGCAGCGTCTGGGAGCGAGTGCCCGGTGGGGCTTGGAGCGAAGTCCATGACTTTGAGATTCCTGATGAGAACGAGGTGGAAACCTTGACGGTTCAGAGTGTCGATCAACTCCCGCACTAGCCGACACGGTGGTCGCCCCCGTACATCCCAACATGGCTGACCTGCAGGCGCGTTATAATATGCTGTGCCAACGCCAGGACTTTGAGGCGGACCCTGCACAGCAACAGGCTCTCAGCGCATTAGCGGATGTAACAGTCCGGATCAGCAAAACCGCCCGCTTATTCCATAAAAGCCCGCCGGCGCGAGGACTTTGGTTGTGGGGGCCGGTGGGACGCGGCAAAACTCTGCTGATGGACCTGTTCTTCGAATCGTTATCCGAATCGAAGAAGCAGCGCTTGCATTTCCACCATTTCATGCGTCGCCTGCATCAGGATCTAAACCGTCTATCGGGCCACCCAGACCCACTGTCATTAGTTGCCAAGCAGCTAACCCACTGCACACACGTACTCTGCTTCGATGAGTTTTTCGTCAGCGACATCGCCGATGCAATGCTATTGGGCCGATTATTTGAACAGCTCTTTGCTAGGGGTATGTTTTTAGTCGCCACCTCTAACCAGCATCCTGATCAGCTCTACCCTGACGGTCTGCAGCGGCAGCGCTTCCTACACACCATTGAACTACTTAAACAGCACTGCCATATCCACGCCATCGATGGCACAACGGATCACCGACTGCGGCAGTTACAGCAAGCCAGGCTATTTTTAGATGCCTCTAATGCAGACACTGAACGACTCCTGCAACAGCATTTCGCCCAGTTCAGCACAACAGAAGGACAGCAGCAAACGCTTCAGATCCTAGGCAGACCCATCCCGTGCCGACTCTGGAGCCAAAACAGTGTTTGGTTCAGTTTTTCAGCGCTCTGCGAAGGACCACGTAGCCATTTGGATTACATCGACATAGCTGAGCGCTTTAGTTGCCTGATACTGAGCGACATACCCAGCCTAGACAGCACCAACGAAACCTTCTGGGTCGTACAAGGCACTGAAGATCGGCTTGCATCAGCGACCAATCAACGCCAATTTCTAGGCCGCAATGATGATATAGCCCGCCGCTTTATCAGCCTTATCGACGAACTCTATGATCGCTCAGTCGTGCTGATCGCATCGGCCGACGTCAGCATCGACAATCTCTACCCCAGTGGTCCACTGGAGTTTGCATTCGCGCGCACTCGTAGTCGCTTAAGAGAGATGCAAAGCCGGCTCTACCTGCAACACAGATTTCCCAATTTGTAGTCGCCAACTCCCTTCACTCCACTCTATGAGCCATCGTTTCCAACATCCCTCAGCTGCCTTACGCAACAATTAACAATTGTCAACTAAGACACAGGGTTATATTTACTATAGCACTGTTTTTTAGTTCAACTTTAGGCTTAAAAAGCGCGTTTTATTACTGTCTCTAGCAAATGATTGCTATTATATGGCGCCGCATAACCAGGCGTCGAAAAACCTTTTTTTCGGTCATCCCTGCAACAGTGCCGGTCTACGATAACAACAACCTAAAGTTGCTCTTTCTCACTAACCTACTGACGCAGGAACTCCGAATGACCGGTACATTCACCCAAGCCTTTGTGCGTAATTTCTTAGGAAATTCGCCAATGTGGTACAAGCAGGCCATCATCGCTTTCTTGGTCCTCAACCCGATCCTTTTGTTCGTCGCTGGCCCTGTCATTACCGGCTGGATCCTGATTTTTGAATTCATTTTCACCCTGGCCATGGCGCTTAAATGCTATCCATTGCTGCCCGGTGGTCTACTGGCGATTGAGGCTCTGGCTATCGGACTTACCAACCCTGAGCAGCTCTACCACGAAGTCGCCCAAAACCTACCGGTCATCCTGCTACTGATGTTCATGGTTGCCGGCATCTACTTCATGAAGAGCATGCTGTTATTCGTGTTCACCAAGCTGCTGCTCAATGTTCGCAACAAGATCTACATTTCGTTGCTGTTCTCTTTCATGGGTGCATTTCTATCAGCATTCCTTGATGCCCTAACCGTAACCGCAGTACTGATCAGTGCCGGTATCGGCTTCTACTCGGTGTACCACAAGGTGGCATCGGGTAAGGATTATCATCATGATCACGACCACAGCAGCGATGACACCCTATCCACAGACAGCATGTCCGAACTCGATCAATTCCGCGCCTTCCTGCGCAGCCTACTGATGCATGGCGCCGTAGGTACCGCTCTGGGCGGGGTTTGCACCATCGTCGGAGAGCCTCAGAACCTGTTGATCGGTGAAAAAATGGGTTGGGACTTTATCGAGTTTTTCGTGATGGTTGCTCCGGTTTCCATGCCAGTTCTTTTCTTTGGCCTCCTAACCGTAGTCGTTACCGAGCGTTTCAAGCTGTTCGGCTATGGCGAATCAATCCCCGACAACGTCTTCCGCATTCTTCAGGAGTTCGATATTGCCCAGGATGCCAAGCGCACCCAGCGTGATAAGATGGCACTTTATGTACAGTTTGCCGTTGCGGCTTTTCTGATCATCGCTCTGGCATTCCACCTGGCCGAAGTCGGTCTGATCGGTCTGACAGTTATCGTTCTGGTTACAAGCTTTAACGGCATTACTGAAGAGCATCAGATTGGCAAAGCCTTTGAAGAGTCTCTTCCGTTTACCGCGCTACTAGTTGTGTTCTTCGCTATCGTTTCAGTTATCCACGATCAACACCTGTTCCAGCCGGTTATCGAATCGGTTCTGGCAATGGATCTGGGCGTACAACCAGCGATGTTCTTTATCGCCAACGGCATACTATCCGCAATCAGTGATAACGTGTTCGTCGCTACTGTATACATCAACGAAGTATCAGCGCAGTATGCGGCCGGCAAGATCAGCCGCGAGCATTTTGATGCCCTAGCTATCGCTATCAACACCGGCACCAACCTGCCTAGCGTTGCAACGCCAAATGGCCAGGCAGCCTTCCTGTTCTTGCTGACTTCGGCCGTTGCTCCACTAGTTCGTTTGTCCTACATGAAGATGGTAATCATGGCCCTGCCTTACACCATCGTACTCAGCCTAGTTGGTCTAGCCTCGGTAATGATGTTCGTCTAGCCCTAACCAGCACAAAAAAAGGCGAGCCAATGGCTCGCCTTTTTTATTTCAAACAACCCTTTTACGCGTAAACCCCGCTCAAAATTCACCTCAAAGCTGGAAAAGAGCAAAGCGTAATAAAGACGAAGTTAAAGCCCTAATGCCGCCATTTTCAGCGCTAGATCAATACAGCGATTGGCATAGCCCATCTCATTATCGTACCAGGCATAGACCTTCACTGACGTGCCATTGATCACCAAGGTCGAGAGTGCATCGACGATACTAGAACGAGGGTCGCTGCGATAATCGATAGAGACCAGAGGACGCTCTTCATAGCCAAGAATCCCTTTTAGCGGGCCTTCAGCCGCCTGTTTAAAGAGTTCATTAACCTCTTCGGCGGTGGTCTCGCGCTGCAGTTCGAACTGGCAATCAGTTATAGAGGCATTAGCCAGAGGGACACGGATCGCATGACCGTTAAGCCGCCCCTCCAACTCCGGATAGATAGCGATAATCGCCGAAGCCGAACCAGTAGTGGTTGGGATCAATGACATACTACTAGCCCGAGCCCTTCGCAGGTCCTTATGTGGCGCATCCAAAATCACCTGGGTATTGGTGACATCATGGATAGTGGTAAAGCCGCCGTGGTGTATACCTATACTCTCATGCAACACCTTGACCACTGGCGCCAAACAGTTGGTCGTACAGGACGCAGCGGTCACAATTTTATGCACTGCAGGGTCGTACAGATGATCATTGACCCCCAGCACCATGTTCAAAACCCCTGGCTCTTTAACCGGAGCACTCACCAATACTCGCTTCACGCCCTGGTCCAGATATTTTTGCAGCTGCGCACTCTGTTTATGTGCGCCGCTAGCTTCGATCACCAGATCGCAATCGCTCCAATCACCTTCTTCGATGCTACGATGCTGGGTATAGGCAACCGACTTACCCCCGACCACCAGCCCCTTCTGATCAGAACCTAAGCCGACATCCCAGTGTCCGTGTACCGAATCAAATTCAAGCAGATGTGCCATGGTCGCGGCATCACCACCCGGATCGTTAACCTTGACGATCTCCAGACCCGACTGACTCCAGCCATTACGAAATACCAGCCGCCCCATCCGTCCAAAGCCGTTAATGCCTACTTTGATCGCCATGTATAGATCCCCTTACCAATGGATTTACTGAACCAAGTTACCCTATGGGTTATACCTAAATTAGCACCAAGCGACAGCATAATCCCGCTATTTTTTAGCTCAAAATACCAATCAGGCCAGAAAAAAAGTAAACAATTCCAATAACTAGAAAATCAAACACAAACAAAAACGGCACTGAATATCTCTATTCAATGCCGTCAGCAGGGGGCCACTCATTATTAAAAAGGGCGGTATTTTTAGTGCAAAGTCACACCGATCAGTCGTACTTGAGTTCTAAAACTATCAAAACTCTCACGCAGTGCAGCCAGGGGTAACAAACTAAAATCGACCGGATCAACCGGCTTGTCGTACCAACTTAGCGTTGCTACCCGGGTCATCAAATCGAACTCCCCCAGTAACGCGTCTAAATAGACCATCACCGCCTCTACCGCGGGATTTCCCTCAGTATCATTGAGATCATCAAGATAGACCGATAAATGGTATTCACCACCTTCGAGTCGCTGGCTAAACCAGAACTGATCCAACGCATACTCATCATCACCGACCCTGATAATCTCGGGCATCGGATCCAGACGCCCATTAAAGGCAATCACCTGCACGCCATCGATCATCGGCGCCGCATCCACTAAGGACAACACTGCCGCAATCGACTGAGTATAACCATCGCAGCCGATCACCATCTCTATATGGTTATCCTGCTCATTACGCTCGAAATGAAAGGTCAGATTGTCATCAATACCTTTGAGCTGGTGCTCGTACTGGGTCAGCAGACCGTGCGCGGAATGCTCGTCAGTCTCTTCCAACAGGCCATCAATGGTATTAACAACATCACACCAAAAAGCAGTGATTTTCTCTAGGTTTGGAATCATAAAGAGGGTCACGTACGCGGCACAACAACGCCAGTTTGTCCCATGTATTTGCCGTTTCGATCTTTGTAAGAGGTCTCACAAATGGTATCGGCACCTAGGAATAACATCTGCGCCACACCTTCATTAGCGTAAATTCTGGCAGGCAGCGGCGTGGTGTTGGAAAACTCCAACGTAACGTGACCTCCCCACTCGGGCTCTAGCGGGGTGACATTGACGATGATACCGCACCGCGCATACGTGCTTTTTCCTAAACAGATCGTCAACACATCACGGGGAATCTTGAAGTATTCAACCGTACGCGCCAGCGCAAAAGAGTTCGGCGGGATAATGCTGACATCGGAAACCACATCAACAAAGCTCT
>Ga0102812_10002795_pt1 | contig 11633 bp, 6 predicted proteins | sample ColrivemetaGS713_FD_79334 | JGI IMG/M metagenome (GOLD analysis project Ga0102812, IMG submission 79334) | Estuarine microbial communities from the Columbia River estuary - Flood tide ETM metaG S.713 | ecosystem: Environmental > Aquatic > Marine > Intertidal zone > Estuary | place: USA: Columbia... | reverse complement strand
TTTAGGCTTTACAGAGAGAGTGTCCGATACTCTTACGAATGAGTGTCCGATACTCTTACAATTACAATACAGTGTCCGATACTCTTAGAGTTGAGACTTGTTGAAAATGAGCTTCCGATACTCTTACAAAAGAGTGTCCAATACTCTTAGAGTTTAGGCTTTGAGGCAAGAGTGTCCGATACTCTTACGGGTTAGGGTTATAGGGCTCGTCCCGTGGCAAATCCATGGATGGGCCTGTGTACCGAGATCACCGTATGTAGGATTGGATAGGAATTCAAATAAATCGGGAAGGGGAAATTAGCACAATCATGAAGGGAATTTAGTACAGTGGGACTCAGTACAAAATTCAGAAAGAAATCGATAAGGGATAAGACCTTCTTATTTTAGAGAGATCTTAGAAAGGGGGAATTCCCACAAAAGATGCGACTCTCTGGTCAGTGTCATTTTGGCAAGAAAGTCTCGAACCCCCTCGTTCTGAGAGGCTGTCATGTTTCTGTTGAGCGAGATGACGGCGCAATCCTGCCATAATTTCCAAGGTTCCATACCATTATTATGGAAGATATTGACTACTCTATCTAGAGAATAGTACCTACCATAAATAATAGAAATCTACAGATATCTACTATGGATCCGGGAGGAGGGAGGAGGTCTCCCGCTGGCTCCAGCATTACAAACGTGAACGAGACAACTCCGGGAACAAGGCCAACAAACAAAAACTCGCGCAAGCCATCAAAAAGAGGACGGGGCTTTGCTTTCATTGAAATACTTAGCAGCGACTCCTCACCTGATGTTGATTTTGCCTCGCCTCCCAGGACTGCAAAGGTTCAGGCCGACTCATTCAAGAATGATTTGTTTTCCACCAAGACTACCTGCGTCACAAAAGCAGACAAAGTTCCCGAAAAGGAACAACTACTTAGCCAAACCAATACCCGCAACAACGCCATTGCCAACAGCAATCTGAAAACACCACCAGATCAGACCTATGTGAGAAGGAACAATTCTTTTACTAAATTTACACCACCTAGCGGGCAGCCTATCTGCAGGTCCAGTAACAGCAGTGATACAGGTTGGCTTTCAAGGAAACAAGCAGAACCGAAAGCCCCTGACCGCCTAATGTTGGCGAAGCAAATAGATGAAAAATTCAAAAAATTCAAAGAGTCTGAAACTCGAGCCGGGTGGTTACTGCCACCTGATCGCGGTTACAGGAATGTCGACATTTGTCATGATTCAGATTCCTGTAACGAAGATGTTGCTATTAAGTTCAACTCTATGAACCAAAGCCATACAAGGAGAAAGAGAGGCAGGCGCCGAGATTGTGATCAAAGCACAAGGATAAAACATAACGACTTGGAACCAAAGTCGGACTCCAAATCTAACGCCAATGATATCCAACTTACAACAAGGCCAAAGAGGGGTAGGCGGCGCAACGCGGCTCATCATCATTTTGATGTGACACATAATTCTGGGTCCGATTCTGATCCTAGTACCAATCACAAGGCGGCAACCACTTTCAATCCAAAGAACTGGAGAGGAGGGGCAAGCAGTGACTCTTAAAAATATGGTTAGGGTAGGGTTGGCCACCAACCTAAATTAAAATGGGTTGATGAAGGTTGCTGAGTTGTTTGAGCAGGATTTTTGAAGCGATGAATGAGTTGGTGTGCGCTGAAGTGTATTTCCTCAAAAATGACGACCTGATATAGATGTTAGGGTTAGGGTTTCTAACCCTAATAAAATTGGTGATCAGGGTAGGCTTGTTATATAGGAGCCCTACTAACAAAAACGTGTAAGAGGGGTTGTTAGGGTTGGTCAAGGACTTCTTCTCATCACCCCTCTGTTTCATTTCTTAAAGAAATTGGCTAGGGTTACTTAGGGTTGTTAGGGTTAGGGTTGGCCACCAACCTAAAATAAAAGGGGTTGATGAAGGTTGCTGAGTTGTTTGAGCAGGATTTTTGAAGCGATGAATGAGTTGGTGTGCGCTGAAGTGTATTTCCTCAAAAATGTCGACCTGATATAGATGTTAGGGTTTCTAACCCTAATAAAATTGGTGATCCCCAGCTATATATTCTCAAGCCTGTAGATACCAGTTATTTGCCAGGAGAGGAAATCGGTCTTCTTGTATAGTTTTTCAAACACATTCTTGCTCCCTTTCTCGTGAGCACGGTCGTAGGTGTTATTGACGATACTCATTTGAGGTTGATCATATAAAGTCATGCCATCCCACGAAATGAAGTGAGACATTACCTCCTTCTTTCTATTTGTAAGCTTGATGTTGATGACTAGCCTGCATTGAAGCTCCTGCATCAAATGAAATGCTGCCCCACCCTTCTTATGATATTCTTTGGATACTACCCTGAGAATCATTCCATGTCCCTTCAAAGCTTCATTGGCACATGATATGGCAGTATCGCCTGATCGAGGCATTGATGAACCCAGTTCAGAACACAATACTTGTTTGTTCTCATTGGAAGGCAACAGTGCAATAATTGCATCTAATAGACAAGTTCGATTATTTCTGCTTGTTTGATTGATAACAGACCGGTTCAGAACGAGCCTTGATCCACCTTTCTTTTGCATGGCTTTGAGCCTCTTCGCTCGTGAGTCCTTACTCAACGCCTTGTCACGCTTTCTACGCCTCAACTTTGGCTGATCTGGTGGATGGAACCGAGACTGCTCAGTGGCAGAAAAGGCATCTCCTTCAACACCATCAACAACCTCGGTATTATCGTTGTCCGCGTTATTAGAAGCTGAGGTTGACAGGTGGCGCTCATCTAACGCGACAGTAATGGCATCATTGAATTGGAGTGCATGTTCACATATCTGTTTTTCATTCGAATCTGACGAATCTTTATATTTTGCAATGAGATCTTCAGACGCGCAAATGAATCGATCGAAATTGTCAAACAAATCAATAATCTCATTGTCATCCAACTCATTGTCATCAAAACTTGTGCTAGAAAGCCTGACTATAGCAATATCATCTCCTTGAAAATACAAAGATTCAGGGACACCATTTGACTTCATATCGTCCCATTTGGTACTGCTTTTCCATGCAAAAAGGCGTGCAACAACATGATTGGGAGAGTGTGATTGGTTCATCATCAATTCGTTTTTGTATGCACTTAGTTCTGGGGGTAAACAATTTAACAACTCGGTAAGATCTTTGTACACGACGGCAGGCCAATGATTGAATTTGTTGGGAATTGGAACTGATTCATCATCATCATCCCCATCATTATGTGGTGTCTGCAAACCAGAAGGTAGCATGTGTGCCAGCAAACGGACTAGTCTCAATCGATCACAGACATCGAAGGGATAGATAGGATGTACCAACATTGGTATGGCAGCCATGAGTAGTGTTCTACCTACACAGGTTTTACAATTTCATAGGAACGATGAGATAGCAAGTACTATCTCTCTCTAGAGAGAATGCTATTACCTCTTCTCTATAGATAGAGACTCTCGTTTTAGATAGGTTTGTTACGTTTTATGGGATGAAAAAAGACTCTTGCAACGGCCAGACAAATTCGCTAGGCGACCAAACAGGGAATGTGTGGCTGCTATTGATGCAAGATGAATAGGTGAAGGACAGACGTATAATATGGCGGGATCGAAAATATAGCCGAGCAAAAAAGTTTTCTGAGCTAACTCTAGGATCCCGCCACAACAAGGCGAAGGCGATGATTTTGTTTTATGGAATGAGGAATGGTTCTTGAAACGTTAGACGAATTCGCTAGGTACCTACCATAGGTGTCCAAAGATGCAACATTGATTTAAGATGCACGGTTGACGGACAGGCATATAATATGGCGGGATCGAAAATGCAGTCGAGCAAACAAATTTTCTGAGCTAACTCTTGGATCCCGCCAAAACATGTCGAAGGCCAGACAAATTGTCAATGTGGGGGTCAAATGCATTCGAGAATTATTTAAGCAGGTACCTAGGTATTATAGTTCCCAGGCGGTAGTCTGGTACACCTAGTACTGCTGTTAGCTACCTAGAAGTATGATAGTAGGGTAAGGATGAGGTATTTACCACCGCCGAGATACCTGAATAGCCTCGCTGATATATAGGTACTTAGGCATGTCCGGTAGAGTACAATAAACAAAACTAAATGTAAGATCGGAAACTAAATGCTGAAACCATCAAAACGGTTTGGTTCTAGGATCCAATTCGAACCTCTTGTAGGTAGGTACCAAACCAGGGAGGCATACGGAAATCTCAAGAACCACGCATCGTAGTCATGAACAGAACGTAGGCGTCACCGTAATATTTTTTCTACTAATTCCAATGTATACACATCATGGAGTGATTCGCATACCCCCTGTCAATAGTCAATGCCTTCTCAAATTTGTAGGTAGATAGCTCGGGCAGATGGCCTCATAATTTTTACTTTTCCCAACTGAAAAGTGAATTGCAGCAACCGTTTCATAGGCAAACATTCCCATCCTCAATTGATTGACTCCAAACTATCGATCATCAGACAGCCTCATCAAATCTACTCTTCCCAACCGAAAAAAGAATAGCAACAACCGTTTCATAGACGTAATCTTCCTATTGTCCATTGATTGACCTTCACACTATCAATCGTCCAGACAGACTCATCATTTTCACTCGTCCCAACTGAAAAGAGAATAACACCACCGTTTGATAGACGTGTAACACTCACTAGACATCGTCCTATCGTCCATCGATTGACTCACACACTTACCTGCAAACACATTCAACTGAGTCACCACCAACAATTGGAGAATAGTAAGCATCATCACGTCACAATTGCAGAATACTAACCATCATACAACATGGCAAGAACAAAAACACACGTTAGGTTAGCAGACAACAACTCGGCAAGAACCCAAAAAAGCAATGGTAAAACTCTCTCTAATGTGGGTGGAAAGTCTCCTAGAGAGGGAGCTTCAAAAGCCCCAAAAAAGAATCTTAGGCCTACCCCTAAGGTTAAGAAACCGCATCGCTACAAGCCTGGTACTGTTGCCCTGCGTGAGATTCGGCGTTATCAAAAGAGCACAAACACTTTGATTCAAAAGCTACCATTCCAAAGGCTGGTGAGGGACGTCCTTGAAGCAATTGCGGAGGAAAATGATGAAAAATACGGAAGGGCAAGCGGGACGACGGAATACCGTATTCAAGCATGGGCAATTCAATGTTTGCAAGAAGCTGCTGAGATGTATCTAGTTCACATGTTTGAGGACTCAAACTTGGGCGCAATTCATGCAAAACGAGTCACCATTTTTCCAAAGGATGTTAATCTTGCCCGTAATATCAAGAAAGGAGAATACAAAAAATAATCCCAGTCAACAAAAAATCCCCAAAAGAATTCATCATGAAGCCCATTTGCACTGATTCGAAGCAACCTATGATGACATGTGTTACAAAACCATGTGGATATGCAGCTAGTATGGTATATATTGAGAGATATTGAAGCAAATAATTTGGCCCATGGTTTCTTTGTCGGATAAGTAGGTATGGTATGATGTTCAATGAAGGGCACCTATACCTAGATATTTGTGATATTATGTATAAGGGTCTTAGACAAAGTGGTAACTAGGTAGGTGGGTGAAGGCGACCAAAATATTGTGGGATTGAAATTCAAACGTGGGTATTTACATGTAGACAGGCTATCCATAAGTAGATCTATCTGCCTACCTATCTTCGTGTTGATTATTGATTATTGATTAGCAAATGAGTGTACTTTGTTCTAATCAGCCAGGAATAAAATCATGAGTTGGTGAAGCATTTCCGTACTTCTATAGGTTTCCTATATGCTGCGCTGATTGACAGTCATTCTACCTAGCTTGGCAACTATCGCCTTAGGTTTTTGTGTCAGTACCTAGTTCATACCAATGAACTGATTGGGCAATCTCCTTGACCCAAGGGGAGGGGGATTTAAAAAATGAACAGAGGTGACTTGTTTGGTCATCCTTCTCTCCAGGTCTCATTGGAAATACGCTAGCAAGGGGTGGTTGCAAACTGATGAGGATCCTGCTTAAGGTACTACAGGTTATAGGGTTAGGTTTCCTCCTCACGAAATCGGAACTCAAGGCTCTAGAGAGCAAGGTTTTTCCAAAACGTCAATCTAGATACCACTGCCCCTCAGCCCTAACCCTAACCCTAACTTGGTTTGATCTACCTCCCTTCTTGGCGGGATCCAAAATCCAAAAGTAAGCTCAGCAAAATTTTCTTCTTGACTACCTCTTGGATCCCGCCAAAACAGGTTTGATTTCCTACCTCCCACCTAACCCTACCTAGGTAACTAGGTAACGAGGTTATGAATGTGTCATATATATAATATGAGGGCTAAGTGCAGTAACTAAGGAGATGGGAGTGATGAAGCTTCAAAAATTTGTACGTCCAGTTGAAGGACACCACTCCGCTAAATCCATCAGGTCTTGTTAACCATTGGATGACATGCAGCTTTTTATTTAGCCACTTTACATTGGTGTCTTCATCATCCATATCATTACCAAGGTTGGCCATCCATTCCTCCATAGCCCCGGAACACAGGAAACACTTTGACCTAATCTTCCACATTTCCAAATCATCCCCATTGTTGTAATCATTGTCATAGTTGTTATTGATGCGAACAGCCATTCTAAGAATTGCATTATCAATCCGTTCCGCCCGCACAAAGGTATGCAGTCGATGGTTAGATTGCACAATATGCTTGACTGATAAATGTGAGCATAGAATCCCACTCATTTGGTGCTGCAATTTCTGGGGCGTTTCAATGTCTTCATTCGACCAATTGGTTAGGGTACCTAACCCTAACCTGACACTAGATTGAGGCTCCAATCCAATATCTAATATCTCAAGCTTAGATCCACCCCCCTTTAGCGCTTCTTCATAACACTCAGGTAAAGCGTCAACCACATTCAACCTCACTCTTAAGCAAGTAAGGTTTCCCCTTGCAATAACATGTGCCACTGCGCAATGAAGATCATGATGATTGGTATCTGGGTGACGATCATGACCAAGACGAAGTTCTCTCAGATTTCTGTGACGAATAATTGCATCCTTCAAATTTTCAGGCATGCTGTTGAGAAATCCCAAATCCAGAAGAAATAATGTAGGAGTGTGTTGCATGAAATTTGTAATGCATGGGGCCCAAAGGTCACCATAGAAGTTTAGCCTTGAACTGGAAACATCCAACCTCAAATAACGGTTGTTCGTGAAGGCATCAACAAAACAACCCAATAGTGTGCACAGACTTGAAATGGGTTCTGCACCAATTGTAATCTTCAGATTCTTATACCCGATCATTGCAACCTTCTCACGGAGCAATTCAAGCTGAGGATGTGTTGGAAGAATGTTCTGCTTACATCCTATATCCACGGTTGTAATGGTCCCGATATCATCAAGGGCATCAAATGCAGAGGGATCATGTAATCTCATGGGGCAAGACCTAACCGCAACATACCCGGGGTCGATCCGGCCTCTTCTAGCTACGAAATGGAAGGACATGCTGGTGTTTTAAACGTCCAAGACTGGATAATTGTTCTGTCGAATTGTTGATTTAAATATCTTTTGCCATAGACACCCTGGAAATATTATGAGACAAGGCCACCATCTAACTGAATTTTACATAATGGCAGCAGGTAGGTAGGTATGTAACAACTAAGAGATTTTGTTGCTGGCACAGTGGAAAAAATATGAGCATTTTAGATAAAGGATTTGGGATTTGGACCATTGGCACCTCACCTATGTAGGTATGTAACAGATGCAATTGAGGTGCAGGCCAGACGAAAAATATGGCGGGTTTCAAAAGTAAGCACAGCAAAATATTTTTCTTTACTACCTCTCGGATCCCGCCAAAACAGTTATGATTCCTTGCTGAGAAAGATCTATCTACCTACCTGCCTCTAGATAGTTTGTGGTTTGTGGTATGATAAGTCAGACCCCACAGCGCCAACAAACTACCCTATCTACAATCCAAGGCGTACAACCATTTCGTAGAGTACCATATGAGAGATCTACCTATACCACACCCAAATGCAAATCATGTTAATTATTTTCCTCCACGTCAACTTTAAACAAATCCTTGTTCATTGAAACCCTACCAATCAAATTCCCAAATGCTCCTAAAGCCTCTTCGTCATCCATTATGTGAGACAATACATCCAAACCACTTGCAGGCTGTTTTCCTTTAGTGTATCGAATTGGGTAATATTTCGCCTTGTCCAATTTCGGTAAACCGGTATTGTGATTTCTACTGGGTAATGTCTGTTGATGGAGTGTGTAAAACATGCACAGCATGTGCTCGGTGTCTGAGGCGTCAAATTTCTTTCCAATGCCACAATTATGAACGAGACACTTGAGATCATTGTTCCAAACGAGCCCCAACACCAATAAGAAGTCCCTTATATAGATTTGTTTCCCTTTGTCATCCCCGAATAGAGCATCACTTGTTTTGGTGTTCAACATTTTTACTATGTATCCAGGCAACGTTTCCTTATCTGCTGCATCTTTGAATGCCGATATGCAGAGGCGCTCAGATCCCACCTTGCATCCATGTCCACGAGAATCATATGGAATGTTTAGGACTGGCCCGAATGGTTCATGAATGCAAAGCTCAATGTTTCTCATGATAACTTGGATTTGGAATTTAGTGAAAAGGACGTGACACAAATTATTGAATGCCTGTTGCATTGCAAGCGCGGCTTCATCTCGACGTCGATCTTCGGGGCATGAGCATGTTTTCTCAGTGACTTCCTGGAATACTGTCCGTCCATTCTGCAAGAAACTTCTCATAAAACGTATGAAATCACCTTGGCCCTCAAATCTTCTAGTTTTGCCGAGAAAGATTTCGTTGATGAACGTTGTTGACCACTTGAACTGTTTTATGGTGGCAATGAACTTGTCCACTGACTTCTGTTCGGGTTGTGGCGCCAGGAGGGAAGTGTCATTTGGTTCCCCTGGGTGAGCTTTTTGATACATTTGCAGAATTATGTGTGGATTTATCATAGCAATCAGGGTTGCTTTGAATGCAATATTGAAACCGTCGTTACTGGTAAGGAACTCTGGTCCGTTCCTCTCCTTCCATGATCCATCCACTTTGTTTATTTCACCTAACCCGGGCTCGTGGCTGTTTGTGGCAATAGTTGCTAAACCTGCAACAGGATCAAGCTTTGAGTGATAGATGGGTGGATGTGTTGGCTTTGTTATGAGCAGTTTCAATCCTGTTTCATCCACTCCTCTATCATACAATTCTCTGTCTTTGGCAACTCCATAATCATAGACACAAGACCCTCTTGAGCTAAAATCCTCGCATTCGTCGTAGGAATGAGTCTCTGTTAGGCTAGAATCCGATGATCTAGAATTGTCTTCCAATGGCCAGTTATCTACCAGACTTCGGGCTGGTATCATTTGTTTTTTGTCGTGTGGATCAACGCATTGCTTCTTGGCAATTGTGGTCTTTGCCGCAGCATAATAAGCAATGTTCATCAAGTCATCTTGTGTGATTGTATCCTCATTCCCAACATTCACATCAGCAGCTTGACCATCCTCAACTTCTTCTGTGAGTGAGTATTCAAGATTATGGAAACCATTATGGAAATCTTGATTCATATTCAGTACATCCAGGTTCTTTTTCCTGCAAAGAACATCGTACAACTCTCTCTTTTTTTCCTGGACCAATGGCAAATTATTTTGAAGTAAATCCAGCCACCCACTGAACTCCAGTCCTGGCCCAAACTTTTTAGATAACTCCTTTCGCGGTAGATATACATTGGTCCTCACTATGTCATCTTTACTTAAATCGATTAAAGACCATGGTACTTGCTCACACTCGCCCCACATGGAAAGAATGTCGGCATCCAAAGGTTCTAGGTGTATATAATATGATGGAGATCGCATACCCTGCATCTGGAGGCTCATTCCCTCTGTCATCAATTTTGGGATGTCTTGTTTTATACAAAACTCAGAATGATGACTGTGAAGAAGACCCAGAGCATCCTCCATTTCTTTTACCTCTTTTTCGACCTGTTTACGGCTTTTTATCTCCTCTGATATCATGCTGATTCTGTAGGCACCAAGGTATATACCATCGAAAAAGACATTGATGACTGCCTGTTCTTCGAACAGCTTATTGTATTTTTGGCATTCCTTAGAGTTCAATCTCTGACTTGGGGCCACAGTGTATGTGGCACTCTTCCTCGTGACATTAGGGTCACTAGAGGATAACTCGTAAAGTCCTGATTTCACAGCAGCGCCCCCAGGTCCCCTCATTACCATTGGTAACAATTTGCCTTCATCCAAAATGCTTAATATATTCTTGAGGACTGTGCTATCGTTCTTTCCGCACAATCGCATATTTATAAATTTGCCATACTCACTCAGGACTCCTTTTTTATGTCTGGAGGTCTTGAAGCCATAGTTTTCGTCCACGTTCTTGACAACTGTTCCTGGTTTCACTAGGTGAACACACCCCTTTTCATCCTCTTGTGTTAAGCAGCCTACCTGGAAGCTTTGTTTGCACTTGACTTTCTTATTTACAACACATTCCTCGTTCCACATGACAGTGCATCGAAGAGAGGTTAACCGGTCAATGATAGGTTCAGAGAGAGCGATATTTTCCTCGGTAATCGAATTTGGGAGACCAATAATTTGTTCTCGATTGACAACATCCCCTGGCCACACTTTGTTGGATCGGGTGTGCTCACCAGGCTCCAATTTCTCAAGCTTCTCTTCTCTCTTATCATTCTTGTTGGCCATTTTCTGTGGGAGATTATTGACATTGCCAGATTCCATAATAGATTGACCGTCTGTGAAGTTTTTCAGCACATTACTGTATTTCTGTTCTGCCAGATATATAATATCTGGAAAAATGCCATTTTCCTTGTACTTCTTATCACGATGTGATTGTGAATCGCGCAGCATTCTCATAGACTCAACCACTCTTGGCATGGATTTACTGTCATCGTGAGACTTTAAATGATGCCTCAGTTCTCCCTGTGTCCCCCACAGTTGGAGATGCCCATGAACGATTCCCTTCAAGACAATTTGTTTCTTCGTCTCGAACTCCTTTGTTTTACTAGAAAAACATCCCAGTAAATTGCAAAAGACATCCTCGGAGTCTTCCTGAATCCCATGCTTCATTGTCACGGCTGGTATGTTTGGATCAACCACATTTTCTGCTTCAAGAGCGAGGGGGAAGTAGCAGTGTGTCGTGATTTGCATTTTTATCTCTGGGCGTGATTCGGTGTAATTCTCGGGCTTCATTGGCCTAGAGTCGCTGTGTGGATGGAATGGATTGTTTGATTTAGTAGCCTGTGTGACAATTGTGTCTGAATAATCAGGTACTTTTTCAATTGGATGAACAATCTGCACTTGGCTGTTGTCAGATTGGATTGGATGGCAAACTACCATTCCCATGTTTGTGTCTACATCAGCATCATATTGTTTAAGGTATGGTTTGAGTCCTTGTTCAATCAACTCGCCGACACAGTCTTTGAAAGTTCGCTGGAGAAAGCGAGTTATTTTGAGCATGTCCTTTTCGCTCTGCATTATGTTTTCAGGCCGCGTTTCACTTAAATGCAGTTTGTACGGTCTGCGGTTGCCAAAAGTGATACCTGGGCCAATTTCATTTCCATCAATTGAATCTCCAGGTGGTACATGGGTAA
>Ga0102812_10002790_pt1 | contig 11642 bp, 6 predicted proteins | sample ColrivemetaGS713_FD_79334 | JGI IMG/M metagenome (GOLD analysis project Ga0102812, IMG submission 79334) | Estuarine microbial communities from the Columbia River estuary - Flood tide ETM metaG S.713 | ecosystem: Environmental > Aquatic > Marine > Intertidal zone > Estuary | place: USA: Columbia... | reverse complement strand
GCACCTTTTCTACAGTTGAAGAGTCGCAAGGGTTATGTTCCAACCCGGGTAGAGAAAAAGTCGATACAGTGGGAGAAGGACTTCATGTCATTCCTCAACAATGCGAATGCCGGACGTCAGATAGTAGACGGTGTGTTTGAAGTAAAAATAAATGCCCTGCCTACCGGTATTAATCAAAGCGCAAAGATTTCACCTTACGCCACGTTTATTGACCTGCACTGTGCAGAGGGTGTGCAGACCCTGGCGAATTATAATTACTCTGCTTCAAATACCTTCAAATGGTCTCTAGCGGAGTGTGGTGATGTCAGTCTGCGTATTGAGGTTGGTGAGTACTCTTTGCGTAAAATCTACGAGGGTCAGAAAGGCTTTGCTAATTTCCTGGCTGATTTTAGAGACGGGCGCAGAATTTTTTCAGTCAAGGAATTTCCTGAATTCAGATCAGCACTGCAGAATGAATCGGTCAGTGCGATCGATGTGAATTATGAGTTCAGAGGTCAAAAGCCAGTGATCCAGATGATCAATGCGGTACCGCTGGCAGCTCCGGGGATAGCGGCTGCATGCTGGACTGGCAGGGAGTAACGTATAATGGCCGACGAAAATACTTCCACCAGTAATGACCGTGTCAATCTGGTTTATGAAACAAAAGTAGGGGATAAATCAGAGCAGATCGAGCTGCCGTTCAAGTTACTGGTGCTGGGAGACTATACGCGGGATGAACGCTCCCAGTATCTGGATGAACAAACACCAATCCTGCTGAATGCGGAATCCAGTAGTCTCGAGGTTCTGTTTAAACAGTTAAAGCCGGAACTGAAACTGAAGGTCGCCAACAAACTGGAGGATGATGATTCTGATCTACTGATCGAGCTGACATTCAACAGTCTGGATGATTTTACTCCGTCCCGTATTATTGAGCAGCATGCCGGACTGAAAAAAATTGTTGAATTTACCGATACTCTGGGAAGGTCAACCGATAGCATAACGATCGATCTGTCAGATGCGGATAAAAGTCTGATAGAAAGTGTTTTACAGGTTGAAAGCGTCTCTTTAGCCGAGCTGCAACAGAGTACAGAAAGTCTGGGCTGGTTGATCTCAAGTATAGAAAACCGTCTATGCGAACAGCTGGATGAGATTTTGCACCATCCCCATTTTAATGCGCTGGAATCAGTCTGGCGGGCACTGGATTTCCTGATCGAAAGAACGGATTTTTCCGAAAATTGTGAAATTGCTGTACTCAATGTCAGTAAGCAGGCGCTGGCTGATGATTTTGAAGATATGCCGGAGATCACCCAGTCCAGATATTATCAGCTGGTTTATACCGATGAGTTCGGCCAGTTTGGTGGACGTCCCTATGGCGCGATCATAGCCGCCTATGAACTTAATCCGAAAGCATCGGATATGAAGTTGATCCAGAAGATAGCGGGCGTTTCTGCAGTAGCGCATGCACCCTTCATAGCAGGCGCAGCGGCCGAGTTTTTTGATATTGACAGCTATTCAAAATTTAGTCGTCTACGCGACTTGTCATCGATATTTAACCAGCCTGCCTATATCAAGTGGAACTCGTTTCAACAGTCTGACGATTCACGTTACGTCGGACTGACCTTACCATCATTTTTATTACGAGAATCGTATCAGATTGAAATAGGCAGTTTGCTTTATAACGAAAAAATCAGGGATAAGGAAACCGAGCTGGTGTGGGGGAATTCTTCGTTTGCATTTGCAACCCGCCTGCTCGACAGCTTTGCTCAATATCGCTGGTGTTTAAACTGTACCGGACAAAGCGCAGGCCAGGTGCAGGGGCTGAATATGAAAGAAGGGCGGATTTCGACCCAGTTTATTCTCACGGACCGGCGTGAATCAGAGGTGGTAAAGCAGGGGTTTATCCCGTTAAGTGTGCATAAGGGGGAGGATACGGCAGCATTTTATTCCGCCTACTCTACTCATCGTGTTAACACGAATGATGAGCAGGACGCCGAAGACCTGTCCTCCCGTCTGTCTGCACAACTGCCGTATTTAATGATAATCAGTCGGATATCCCAGTACCTTAAGGTAATGCAACGCGAAAACCTCGGCTCCTGGCGTAATCGGCGGGATCTGGATCAGCAGTTGAATAAGTGGCTACTTAAATATGTATCAGATATGGATAACCCCGCGGCCGGGGTAAGGGCAAGGCGTCCTTTGCGTAGAGCTGAGATTAAAGTGAGAGAGGTCGAAGGGAAGCCTGACTGGTTCGTCACACAGATACAGATCACGCCACATCTGAAGTTTATGGGCAGCAGTTTTGTGTTATCAGAAAACAGCAAAATGGAAAAAAATTGATCAATTGATTCACGCTAAGCACTTGAGGAAATAATTATGGCAATGCCCGGATTTTTAGTAATTACCGCCGAAGAACAGGGGGTCATCGAAGGCTCCTGTGAATGGCTGGGTCGAGAAGACAGCATTGTCGTGCAGGCGTTTGATCACGTGGTCGAGATACCGGCAGACGATCGCGGCATTGCATCAGGTCGACGCGTTCATCGTCCTATTGTGATTACCAAGGAAATTGATAAAAGCACACCGATGTTATATCAGGCCTTATGTACCGGCGAGCTGCTCACGGAAATGAAGCTTGTATGGTACCGGATCGATGGTAGCGGGGTGGAAGAGCTGTATTACACGATGACCATGTTTAACGGGATAATCACAAAAATTCACCCGACCGTGGCTAATCTGCTCGAATCCAGAAATGAAAATAGCAAGCATTTGGAGCAGGTACACATCTCCTATGAAAAAATCATCTGGACCTGGGAGCCGGATGGAATAGAGTTTGAAGATGCCTGGAGTGGCCTGGAACTATAACTAAATGAAAGAACGTTTACTGAAAAGATTGTCACGCTGGGAAGAGTCCGCTGAAAACAGTACCGATGAAGCAGACGTTAACGCGCTGCTGGAATCTATCAAAGACGATCTGGAAAAGATATACAACACCAGGCAGGGAACGGTACTGATTGATGAAGGGTTCGGTATGCCCGACTTCAGTTATATGATGAACGGTTACTCGGCACCGGATTCTAATTCAATATTGCAGCAGATCCACCTGCAGACCAAAAAGTACGAGCCACGCCTGCATGCGTTACAGGTCTCTTATGTGGAGCAGAAAAAATTTCCCGGAAAATTACAGTTTCAGATTTCAGCAAAGTTAAAAATAAAAGAGCAGGATGTGCCGTTTAGTGTAAGCGCACTGCTAGGCGATGACGGTAGTGTTAAGTTAACTGCGTAGTTAAATTCATCATATAAAAGTTAAATAATGAATAAATATTATCAAAACGAGCTGGAAAAATTACGCGAACAGGCGGTCGAGTTTTCGCAGGCCTATCCGACGATTGCGCCTCAACTGGCGCAGGCCAGCACCGATCCTGATGTTGAGCGCATACTCGAGGGTGTCGCCTATCTGAGTGCACAGATACGTCAGAAAATCGATGATGACTTCCCCGAATTTGCGCAGGGATTATTGAAACAGATATTCCCGCACTATCTGCGTCCTGTGCCCTCAGCTACGATCGTACAGTTCAGTCCGAAAGATATTCTGAAAAATAATGTAAAGGTTCCGAAAGGCACCTTCATGGATTCCACCGAAGTGGATGGTGTGAGCTGCCGTTTTAGTACGGCCTTCGATCTTAATGTATGGCCCCTGTCGGTGACCGATGTGCGACAGGCTGAATCGTCTACCGGTAAAAAAAGTATCGAAGTAAATTTCGCCATGAGCGGTCTATCCGTTTCAAAAATGGACACTGATTCACTGCAGTTGCATCTGGGTGGTGATTACCATGGTGCCGTTGAATTATTCTACGTATTGATGAATTGTGTTGAAAAAATTGAGCTGGACTATTCCGGTGCTGCCAAACCGGTAAACGCGAAAAATATTGAACTAACCCCGGTAGGTTTTGACGATGATCAGAACCTGATCGGTTTTCCGGGTAATGCGTTTCCCTCCTATCGCCTTATCCAGGAATATTTTATTTTAAAGGAGAAGTTTTTATTCATTAATCTGGAGAATATAAAGCAGTACCTAGGGCAGATTACAGCGAGTGCTTTTACCATTCGATTCCACTTAAAAGAGTCTGTAACGGTGCTGCCAAAATTAAGTCGCGAACGGTTTATCTTACATGCAACCCCTGCAGTGAATCTGTTCAAGCGCGATGCAGAATCGATGTTAAACGATCATAAGCGCAGTGAGTACAAACTGCGCCCGTTACGCAATCAGGGTAATAATTTTCAGATTTATTCGGTTGATAAGGTAGTCGGTCAGAGCCGACGCTCCGGCACCCAGACCGATTACAGTGATATTGGCCTGGCCAATCCAGATTTAAATACCCGGCCGGTATACCAGTTAAGCCATAAGGCGGTGGAAAATGAAGGTACCCAGGTATTTATCAGCTTCAGCTATCCACGTGACTTTAATCTGACCAATCAGGAGACGCTGGCGATAGAGCTCACCTGCAGCAATGGTGATTATCCGTCCAAACTGAAACCGGGTGATATATCAAAGCCGACCTCCAGCACCTCTGAGCTGATGACGTTTTCCAATATTATTCAACCCTCAGACCATCAGAACGTGCCGACCGGCTCATCCATGCTGTGGCGTCTACTCAGTCATTTATCGTTAAACTATCTGTCGCTGGCCGATACCGATAATCTGAAGGCGTTACTGGGGCTGTATATTTTTTCCAGCAACACCGGTAACCGACTTGAGATCGCTAATCGAAAACGCATTGAAGGTGTGCTGAAAATAACCGTGAAACCCTGTGATGAACTGCTCAAGGGCATTCCGATGCGCGGACAGAAAATAAATGTACGGGTCAATCCGGCTAATTTTGCAGGGCTGGGCGATATGTATCTTTTCGGGGTATTGCTGGACCGACTATTTGCCAGTTTTGCCAGTATCAACTGTTTTACCCGGTTCAGTCTGACCGATGATGCGACCGAAGAAAAATATTACTGGCCTGCACGTATAGGAGACCGGCCATTAATATAATCGATGACATTGTCAAAAACGGAGAGCAGTACGATTTTTACCAGGCGGTTCGTCTATTAAATCGACTTTCCTCCAGTCAGGGCTCGGAGCGGGCCCCCGAACTTCGCATTCGGCCAGATCTAAATCTCGATTATCCACAGGCCGATATCGAGAGCATCAAACCACTCAAGGATAAAAAGGGCTACGAGCTGATTACTACCTTTTTCGGTTTATACGGTATCGCATCGCCGTTACCGGGTTACTTTACCGAAGAGCTGTTCGATGAAGAGTGGGAAGACCGCGATGCAAGACGCGGTTTTCTCGATATCATCCATCAGCACCTGTATCCATTGCTGTATAAGGCATGGTTAAAATACCGCTTTTCACACAATGCGATCGAAGGCACCGATGAATGCTACTGGGAAATCATTTTTAGTATCCTGGGTCTGCCCCGTGAGTTCCGGCAGTCCGGTGATCTATCGGCCCAGTTCCTGCGCTATGCGGGAATCATTAATCAGCGTCCGAAAACCCAGACCGGATTAAAAACCATACTGTCCGACTATCTGAGTCCGATCCCGGTGGATATTGAGCCGTGTGTACTGAGGCAGGTAGGGATCTCAAAAAGACAGCGTAGCCGGCTCGGCCGGGCAAATAATACGCTGGGACAGGATAGTGTCATCGGGGAGCAGGTGAGTGACCGTTCCGGCAAATATATTGTGCGCATCGGGCCATTGTCGATGGATCAGTTCCAGCAGTTGATCAACACCAGACCACAGCTCAGGTTTATCCATACCATCAGTAAGTTGTTCCTGGTGCAACCCCTGCTGTGCGATATTGTAATGGAGCTGGAGCCGGGAGCAGCCCGACCAATATGTCTGGGAGATTCAGAATACAGCAGCCTGGGACAGTCAACCTGGTTAATCAGCCAGACCAATGCTGACATATTTAATGTCGTGCTGAATTGATGATGAAAAAACAATCCAGCAGAAACAGGAGATGAGATTATTATGAATTATTTTGATGATCCAAACAGTAAGCATTTCTCGTTTGAATCTTTTGCCATCGGGCTGGAGCAGAACACCTTTGGTGTCATCAACTTTACCGGTTTTGAAGCCATATCCAGAACCTATGACTTTGAAATCATGCTGCTGTCATCAAAAAAGGATATCGATTTTGAAGAAATGCTGCAGTCTTCAGCCGTATTCACCATACATCGCGGAATGGGCGATGATGTTTTATACAATGGTATCCTGGCCGAGTTCGATCAGTTGCACGAAGTCAACGATGTGGTTTTTTATCGTGCCAGACTGGTGCCCAAGTTGTGGTGGCTGACCCTGACCCATCATAATCAGGTTTTCCTGAAGCAAAGTGTGCCTGATTTTGTAGATGATGCGCTGCGCGATGGAGGGCTTGAGTCGGCCGATTTCGAGATTGCTGGTCTGACTGGCTATCAAGACATTGACTATGTCTGTCAGTACGATGAGTCACATTTCAACTTTGTCGCACGCTGGCTGGAGCGTCAGGGTATCTATTACTACTTCGATCAGGAAGCAGATGGTGAAGTATTAATACTCACCGATACCAAGTTTTCCCATTCCGCGCTAAAGCAGGGTGCCGACCTGTTCTATAACCCGGCCTCTGGACTGGAAGGCAAGCATCTGGGCGAAGCTATTGGGGTCTTTACCAGTCGCCAGAAACAGCTGCCGGCAGAAATCATACTGCGCGATTATAACTACGAACGTCCTTCTCTGGATATTACCAGCAAGGCCACGGTTGACCCTAAAGGGCGCGGGGTTTCCTATATATACGGCGAATTTTTTGCCACTGAGGAAGAGGGCCAAAGACTGGCCGGTATTCGTGCAGAAGAGCTGCTGTGTCAGAAACAGGAGTTTTTCGGGGAAAGTACCGTGCCCTACATCATGCCCGGCTTTACCTTCAACATGCACAATCATTACCGCGACGACTTTAACCAGGAATACCTGATCCTGGAGGTCACCCACGAAGGTAATCAGTCGCACCTGATGAGTGGTGGCATCGCCACAGAGGCGGGTAAAAAAGCAAATCAGGCGATTTATCGCAATAGCTTTAAAGCGATTCCGAATGAAACTCAGTACCGCCCGCAGCGCGTCACCGAAAAGCCAAAAATATCCGGCACCATACACGCAAATATTGATTCAGAGGTCGATGGTGAATATGCCCAGATTGATGAACAGGGGCGCTATCGGGTCAGGCTGCCGTTCGATATCAACGATGAGCATCTGGATGGCAAGGGTTCTGCGCCGATACGTATGATGCAGGCCTATGCGGGTAAGAATCGCGGAATGCAATTCCCTCTGGTAAAAGGCACCGAAGTACTGCTGACCTTTATAGAAGGAAATCCTGATCGTCCGATTATCGCCGGCGCTGTAGCCAATGCAGAGACTCAGGGTCCTGTGAATCACAATAATCAGAGCGAATCAGTGATTCAGACGGGTGGTAACAATCGTATCCGGATGGAGGATAAAATAGGGTCAGAGCGTATGGTGCTGGAATCACCGGCCGCTAATTCCTGGGTTCGAATAGGGACTACTAATGATCCGATCACCTTACATGGTGAGGCTTCAATTTTTAAAGAACGAACAGATAATGGTCTTGAGCCACCGGACGGTACAAAGGTTGGTATAGATGACGCAGGATGGGTGGATGTAGTAATAGGTGAAGCAACGGATACGAATGGAGAAGTGATTCCAGTAATTACAAAATTATCAGGTCCTGATTCCGATCCGGCAGTGCCTATCACCGGCAGCAATAGTCACTACGAAGTAACTGAAACTGTAAATCCAAATGGCTCTAAAACTTATACCTATAAATTTAAAAGTGATGGTGACTATCGATTCAAATATACCAGCCAGAACTCAGCTGGCAGTTCAGAGGATACGGCAATTCGAAGAGTGTATATCGGTCTCGACGGATTGAATCAGGATAATTCTAAAGGCGATGGCATTCGTATTCGTACGGCGGGTGTTTACTGGAACGAGGGCAAAAGCCGTGTCGGTGATTTTATAGGTGGCCCACTTCCAGATGATGCAGCAAAAAGAGCTTATTCTCATACCAGCGCTACACATACCGACCCTGAGCAGATTGGGAATCTATTGGCGAATTTTGCTGATGGTGGAAGTTATAGACCAACTGGTCTGCTTAGTCGCTATAAAGCTGATGATACGGAGAATAGTGAGCCTGTTCCTCTGGATATGGATATTGCAATTCAAAATGCGCATGTGACTGTATCAAGCATGGATGTGTTTAATACTCAGGAAGGCAATATCTACGACTTCGGTGGTTACTGGAATTACGATATGGGTAATAGCTATGGCGAAGAACACATTGACCAGAAACCTGTCCTGAATCGTCAATATACCCATTACTGGAAAGAGGACGATGCTGATGCAACTGCATCGGTAGTTGGTGGTGCTGGTGAGGGAGCGGCAGTTATGTTTGCGATTGTCACCCCATTAGCTGCTGCTGTTGCGGCACATGCAGGAAGTTCCGGGGGGGCGGTAGCAACTGGATTTACCATAACGGCACAAAGTATCTTAGCAGGAGCAATTGGAGCTCTGTGGGGTACCGCAGGAGGTTGTATGTTTTCTTCTTCAGGTGAAAATTTCCAGGGAAACATAGGTGATGTTATTGAAGGGCCCGACTCGGGCACGATAAAAACCTGGGCCTACGAGAAAGGAGTAGGAGTTGGTAGTAGTTTTATAGGCGCTACCGATGATGGTTCCCTGCCGGATGGAACCTTTGATAAGACAGGTGAAGATAATGACTATCGCGTTCAGGACCGGGATCCTCAAAAATGTACGGGACCAATGCATACATCAACTACTGCAGTGTCCAAACAATTTGGTGACTCCTACGGGTTTACGCGTGGAAATGAAATCAGCATCAGAATTGGTAATACCGAAGAACATCATCATGGCGACTCACATGAATTTGTCTATGGCGGCATCCACGAAGAAACAAAATTTAATGGTGACGGTAGAAAGGTAGGCTGGGAACGTGGTGGAGGTGGTAAAAAATCAGAAGCAAACTGGCATCAGCTAAACGGAACATTGCTGAATTTTGAGCATCGCGAAGGGAGCTGGTTTACTTATGAACATAATTTCGTCACGATTCCGACTTTAAAAATTACCACCAGTGCTTCCACATTGCAGGGAGAACTTAATATAAGTGCGGGTGCATGCAAAATAGAATTAGAGGCCGCCACTGGCATTAATATGAAATTCGGGCTGACTGCCGGTCTGGATGTTGAAATAGTCAGGAAGCTGGGCGGTGCAGTGGAGCTCGATGAAATCACCCTTGAGGCTTCCTTTAAATCGTTCGGTCTTAAAGCACGGCAAAAAGCTGCGCTGGAGGCTGATAATAAAACTTTAGTTCTGGAACAGGCGGCGTTAGATTTGAAGACTCGAGGTTTATTGGTCGATGATGGTGCTCTTGACTTATCAACAAAAAAACTCAAAGTTAATTCTGGGGCATTAGATGTGTCAGTATGATGAACATTGTTAAGTCATTTTATCTCAGTTTTAATCGACAGGTACTTGAGCAGGATAATCAGTTTCATTTTATTGCTTCTGTCATTTCGGGTATCCGCTTAAGTACCGGGGAGCCTTTACTGGAAACCGAGTATTTTAAAACGGCCATTGAAAATATGGGGTCAAAGCCTTTTCCGGATGTGGGTATGCCAAAGCCCTGTGGTGAGTATCTTGTTTCCGGAAATTTTTTCTCGCCCGGTAATAGAGAAGTTGGAGCTGCAGAAATAAAAGTCAAAGTGGGAGAGCTTGAAAAAACGCTGATGGTATTCGGGCCTAGAAGGTGGGAAGGCGGGCTGCCTTCTAAACCTGAACCGATAACTCGTATGCCAATTGAATATAGCCTTGCTTACGGTGGCAGTGGCCTTGATACCAATGATCAGGGTATAGGCTTTCAGGAACAAGTTTTACCCAATATAGAGAACCCAGATAGGCTGGTCACCAGTCCAAATGTAAAGGTAGAGCCGGCAGGTCTGGCTGTGCTCGATCCATCCTGTTCACAGCGCCGTCGTTATCTGGGCACGTATGATGATAATTATTTAAAGCAATACTTTCCCGGATACCCGCCTGATTTTGACTGGCAGTTTTTCCTCGCCGCAGCCAGTGATCAGCGTATTGAGGGGTATTATCAGGGCAATGAAAACTTTGAATTTCATCATATGCACCCTGATCATGCTGAAATAAAAGGACGCTTACCCGGATTTATCAGTCGTTGTTTTATTAAACATGGGGTAGCGGATGAACATCAGCAGTTTACAGAATTAAAGCTCAACATTGATACCCTCTGGTTCTTCCCCGAGGCTGATCTTGCTTTGTTAATCTCAAGAGGCGGTATGCAGGTTCGGGATGATGAAGCAGAGCAGATATCCGATGTATTGCTGGCTTTCGAACGACCGGGAGATCCCTCTAAAGATATTGATTACTATCAGGCGGCATTAGACAGGCGGCTCAATAGTGACGATGTTTTCCTGAATAATTTTAATACCCCGGACCTGATTCCTGTCGGTATAAAAACTGCGATGCAAATTTTTCAGGAAGATGCTCTGGCCGAAACCGGGAAGAGTGCTTTTGAGGAAAATCTGAATGCAAAAATTGAAGCAACCAAGGCGTTTGTTAATGAAAAAACCGATGAACTTCAGGTGCAGCAGAAAAATGGACTGGAAAATATAGCAGCAGAATTTAAAAAGGATGTCGCTGATTTGGAGCAGCTATTTAAAAAACCTGCAGAACAGGTAAAGGATCCTGATGTTGAAGCCTTAAATAAAAAACTGGAAGCCATACTACCGGGGATTACCTCCGGAGATGCTAAAAAAGTAGACCTGACTAAATTCTCATTCGATAAAATTGGTCAAATTATGGCAGAAGTAAAAGCCTTGACCGATAAAAAAACAGCACAGGCGGTGGATCAGGTGGAGCAGGCTAAGGGTCAGTTGCAACAGGAGGTTGATAAAGGCATCAAACAGGCAGGTAGTGTGGGTGGAGTCGACGCAGCTGTAGAGGATGATAAAATCAGTCGTATGATTGATGATATGGGTAATAAGAAGACTGTACTTGAGGGGCCTATCCCAAGAGTTGACGCTAAAAAAATAACAGACCAGTTCTCAGAGTTTAAGCCTGAAATGTCTGAAGCTATGTTAAGTCTGCAGGCTATGAAAGCAGCTGGAATTGAAAATGAAACGACTGAAAGTCTGGAAAAACTGATTAATGACTCGTTAAAAGATCAGGGAGAGGAGCATGCAGAAAGCCTGAAGATGGCTGAAACCGCATTCAGAGCAACCTATTTTATGGCAGCACATTACATGCAAAAAGGTACCTCACCTCATCAGGAGTCTTTAGTGCAGGTTGCTGAGAAATTTAAAATAAGAGTTTCTCAGCGTCAGTCGGTTGCAGATAGAGACTGGGCTTGTATCGACTTAAGTGGCCAGCTGTTGGATAACATCGACTTTAGCAACTGTTATCTGGAGCAGGTAGATTTTACCGGCGCCAGTTTAAAAAATGCCAATTTTTCAGGCGCTATACTGGCTAGAGCAGTCTTCAATGGAGCCGATGTAAGCGGGGCTAATTTTGAATCTGCCAATGTGGGT
>Ga0102812_10002789_pt1 | contig 11646 bp, 11 predicted proteins | sample ColrivemetaGS713_FD_79334 | JGI IMG/M metagenome (GOLD analysis project Ga0102812, IMG submission 79334) | Estuarine microbial communities from the Columbia River estuary - Flood tide ETM metaG S.713 | ecosystem: Environmental > Aquatic > Marine > Intertidal zone > Estuary | place: USA... | reverse complement strand
TGCTCTCCCTCAACCTAGTTTAATGACGGTTTCGGACGTAAAGCTAGCGACCGGAACAGGAAGGTTTTCAGGCGCAGGGCCTTTGCGAATGCGGCCAGCAGTGTCGTAGTGGCTGCCGTGGCATGGGCAGAACCAGCCATCAAACTCACCCGCATTGCCAAGCGGCACACAACCAAGATGCGTGCAAACGCCCATCATCACCAACCATTCGCCCGCTTCATCCAGCGTACGGTTTTGGTCGGATGCATCGGCTGCCGAGGCGGCGTTGGCGTTGCGTGCATCGGTGTCAACCAGATCGGAAACCGCAACAGCGCGCGCTGCTTCAATTTCTTCGGCTGTGCGTCGGCGGATGAACACCGGCTTGCCCAACCATTTGGTTGTCAGCTGTGTTCCAACCTCGATGCCGCTGACATCAACGTCTTTCGACGCCAAAGCAGCCACATCGGCGCTTGCATTCATTTGATCTACCAACGGCCAAACTGCGGCGCCGGTTACAACGGCCCCAGCTGATGCCGTAGCGACATACAAAAAGTCGCGGCGATTGCCTGTGTCTTCTGCGTGAGACAAGTTTCAGTCCCCCTTCTACAATCCGCACCCGCAGGGGCGGGCAGCACAATTTCTGGCCCCTTTGACGAGGCTCGACCCTGTCCGAATACACCGCCCTGCCGCATGGGTCCAGCGGACTTTGCGACGCAGGGGCATACAATTGGGCAAATTCAAGCACCGAGCGGCGCGCTTTTTGTCGCGGGTGCTGCTTTTCGCCGATGCTAGGACATGCCGCGCCGCTGGGTGCGGCTTTGCAACATCAGATGAGTCTCTGTGCTGCCAATACCGGGAATTTGCCTTATACGGTGCAGGATCGTGTCAAATTCCGCCAAGGACTGACTGGCAATTTCGGCGATCATATCAAAGCGACCGTTCGTTGTGTGGACCTGTCGAACCGAGGGCAGCGCCAACAATCTGGCCATAACACGGTCCGCCGCGCGGCCTTCAACATCAACCATCACCAAACCGCGCACAGGGGCTTGCGGCTGGTCGCTGGCCAGAATCGCCTGATAGCCAAGGATTTGCCCCGAAGATTCGAGCCGCGCGATCCGTGCGCGCAGCGTGGCACGCGCCACACCCAACCGCCCCGCCAAGGCCGAGGTTGATTGACGGGCATCGCGGCGCAGGGCTGCGATGATCTGTTCATCAAGGCTGTCGATTTCCAATTTGGTTGATCCGTTCTATCGTTTTGGAAAAGAATATCAAAATATTACTCCTAATGATAGATTGGACTTGCCATTGAATTGGCCGATCACATCCTCAACCCAGTATTCAGGAGAGACTTATGCCCCGCACAATTCACCTTCACGGTATTCCGCTACAAGATGGCACCTATCGCAAAGGCTGTGAAATGGGGCCATCGGCGCTGCGCACGGCGCAATTGGCTGAAACACTTTCCAGCCTTGGGCATAAGGTAACTGATTGCGGAAATATCACCCCGGCGCCACTGCGCGACATTTCGCATCCAAACCCAGCCGTTCATTCGCTGCCCATTGTGCATGCTTGGACCGAATCAATCCAAGCCACAGCGGCAGCAACCCCGGCAGAAGTGTTCCCGATTTTCATGGGCGGCGATCATTCCATCTCGGCAGGCAGCATTTCGGGCATTGCCCAAGTGCCATCTGACAAGCCGCTTTTCGTGCTTTGGCTGGACGCGCATCCGGATTTTCACCTGCTCAGCACCACCCAAAGCGGTAACTTGCACGGGACACCTGTTGCCTATTTCACTGGTCAACCGGGCTTTGACGGCTATTTCCCGCCCCTGCCCCGCACTGTAGACCCCAAGCGCATCTGCATGATCGGGCTGCGCAGTGTCGACCCGGCAGAGCGTGCGGCGCTTAAATCAAGCGGTGTAACAACGCATGACATGCGCCGAGTTGATGAAACTGGTATGGCCGCCCTGCTTGGCCCGTTTTTGGAGCAGGTAAAGGCCGAAGGCGGCCGTCTGCATGTAAGCTTTGACGTTGATTTTCTGGACCCAAGCATTGCCCCCGCCGTGGGCACAACTGTTCCCGGCGGCGCGACATTCCGCGAAGCGCATCTGATCATGGAAGTGCTGCATGATAGCGGGCTGGTCACCAGCCTTGACCTTGTCGAGCTAAACCCCTTCCTAGATGAGCGTGGCAAAACCGCCCATTTGCTGGTGGACCTTGTGGCCAGCCTGATGGGTCGCACCGTGCTTGACCGCCCCACCCGCTCCCATAAATAAGTTGAGAACACCATGACCACCCCGTCCAAACTTGCCTATATTCCGTTTGTTTCAGTCGATAATATGTTGAAACTTGTTCATGCCATTGGCATCGAGCAGATGATGGCTGACATCGCCACCTATATTGAGGCCGATTTCAAGCGCTGGGAGCTGTTTGACAAAACCCCGCGTGTGGCGGCGCATTCGTCCGAAGGCGTGATTGAACTTATGCCCACCAGCGATGGTGAGGTTTATGGCTTCAAATATGTGAACGGTCATCCGGGCAATACCAAGGCTGGTCTGCAAACCGTTACGGCCTTTGGCCTGCTGGCGGATGTGGCGACGGGCTATCCCGTATTGCTGAGCGAGATGACCATTCTAACCGCCCTGCGCACGGCGGCCATGTCGGCACTGGCAGCGAAATATCTTGCCCCCAAGGGCAGCCGCACAATGGCAATTATTGGCAATGGTGCACAAAGCGAGTTTCAGGCGCTGGCCTTCAAGGCGGTGTGCGGCATTACCGATCTGCGGCTTTATGACATTGACCCGAAGGCCACCGAAAAATGCGCTCGCAATTTGGCCGGGCTGGGCTTCAACATTACCAAATGCACCACGGCGCAGGCCGCTGTTGAAGGCGCGGACATTATTACAACCGTGACCGCCGACAAGCAGTATGCCACGATTCTGACTGACAATATGGTGGGCAGCGGCGTGCATATTAATGCTGTGGGCGGCGATTGCCCCGGCAAGACCGAGCTGCACCGCGACATCCTGCTGCGCAGCGAAATTTTCGTCGAATTCCCGCCGCAAACCCGGATTGAGGGTGAGATTCAGCAGCTCGACCCCGACCATGCTGTCACAGAACTGTGGCAGGTGATGACCGGCGCGATCGCGGGGCGCAGTTCTGATCGAGCGATTACCTTGTTTGATTCTGTCGGCTTTGCCATCGAGGATTTCAGCGCTCTGCGCTATGTCCGCGACCAACTCAAGGGTCGGAACCTGTTTCAACAATTGGATATCGTCGCCGATCCTGATGACCCCCGCGACCTTTTTGGTATGGTGCAGCGCGCGCGGTAATTTAACCTCTAGGCGGCGATTTGCCTTGATGGCAGGTGTGGCTTATGGCCACCCTTGCCAGACGCCCCCTTGCGACTTTACCGCCAATGTGGTCATTACTGGCGCAACTTTTCCTAAATTCCTGAGGGCAATATGCTGGATGTAACAGATCTGAAATCAATGCTGAAAGACCCAAGCCTGCTTGTAGACCAAGCCTATGTGGCTGGCGAATGGTGTGGCGCCGATTCTGGCGGCAGCTTTCCTGTAACCAACCCAGCGCGTGGCGATGTTATTTGCACCGTGCCAGATATGGGCGTGGACGAAACCCGCCGGGCGATTGATGCCGCCTATACCGCACAAAAACCTTGGGCTGCACGCACCGGCAAAGACCGCGCCGCAATTTTGCACAAATGGTTTGAACTGATGGTTGCCAATGCCGATGACCTTGGAGCCATTCTGACAGCCGAAATGGGCAAACCTTTTGCCGAAGCCAAGGGCGAAGTGCTGTATGGCGCCAGCTTTATTGAATGGTTCGCCGAAGAAGCCAAACGCGTTTACGGCGAAACTATTCCCGGCCATCAGCCCGACAAACGCATTTTGGTGCTGAAACAGCCGGTTGGTGTTGTGTCCTCGATCACACCATGGAACTTTCCCAATGCGATGATTGCGCGCAAAGTTGGCCCGGCTTTGGCCGTAGGCTGCACCTTTGTTGCCAAACCCGCTGGCGAAACGCCATTGTCTGCACTGGCCATGGCCGTGCTGGCCGAACGGGCCGGCGTGCCCAAGGGCGTGTTCTCGGTTATCACCTCAAAATCCAGCTCGAAAATCGGCAAGGAATTTTGCGAGAACCCAAAGGTGCGCAAGCTGACCTTTACCGGTTCCACAGAAGTCGGCCGGATCCTGCTGCGCCAAGGCGCCGATCAGGTTATGAAGATGAGCATGGAGTTGGGTGGGAACGCCCCGTTCATCGTGTTTGACGATGCCGATCTGGATAAAGCTGTCGAAGGTGCGATGATCTCCAAATATCGCAATAACGGCCAGACCTGCGTTTGCGCCAACCGCATTTACGTGCAGGCCGGTGTGTATGACGCGTTTGCTGCCAAGCTTGCAACAGCTGTTGGCAATATGAAAATTGGCGACGGTTTTGGCGATGGTGTGACAACCGGCCCGCTGATTACCGCCGATGCGGTGACCAAGGTTGAAGAACATATAGCCGATGCCGTGTCCAAAGGCGCCAAAGTCGTTGCTGGCGGCAAGCGCCACGCGCTTGGCGGCACCTTCTTTGAGCCAACCATTCTGACAGGCGTGACCAAGGCGATGGCCGTGTCCGCGGACGAAACCTTCGGTCCCGTCGCCCCCCTGTTCAAGTTTGAGGACGAGGCCGATGTGATTGAACAGGCTAATGACACAATCTTCGGGCTTGCCAGCTATTTCTACGCCAATGACCTGTCACGCGTTTGGCGCGTGGCCGAGGCGCTGGAATATGGCATGGTTGGCGTAAATACCGGCCTGATCTCAACCGAAGTTGCGCCGTTTGGCGGTGTCAAACAATCCGGCCAAGGCCGCGAAGGCAGCCGCCACGGTACTGAGGATTACTTGGAGATGAAATACATCTGCATGTCAGTGTAGTTGAATTTCTGACTGGCCTGGAATGGCCCTTCAAGATAGCAAGCCGAACCATCTAGTTGCATAAATTAGGTGGTTCGGCGTTTATGCATACCAGCCCATTCGCACTTTTTGAAAATTGTATAGTTACGCCCAGCATTCAGCGTGGCGTAATTGCGCCGTTACGACAAAATTATACTACGTAATCACTTGAGCGGCTTGGAAAAAGCTTTCTGCCGCCCATAGTGCACCACCAATGTCGAATACGATCGGCGTAGATTCTCTATGTTTCAATTCTAGCATCAACCCCCAAAAATAATTCTCGGCGGTTAGCTATTTTTGCACATCATCTCGGCGAAGTGGATCGCTGAGCGTTGACCAATCTTTGCCCTCTGGCAAGGTCGGTGTTGTTTGGCAGGCGCGCGTATGAATGTTTACCTTTGCGATGAAATTGGCTGATATGGGTGCGGTTACGAATAAAAATGCCATGATCAGCAATTCGTGCAACGAGCCATCGCCAATGAGGAATGAATTGCACATTGATGCCAATAGCAGCGCGCCAATTCCGACAGTGCCCACTTTTGTTGGGGCATGCAGGCGGGTCATTGAATCGTTGAACTTCAACAGCCCAAGCACGCTGACAACGGCAAAACCCGACCCGATCAACAACAGGATCCCCACGACAAGACTGCCAATAAATTCCAACATCATTCGATGATATCCCCCCGCAACAAAAACCGCGCAAGCGCAACGGTGGACACAAAGCCGAGCATTGCGATGAGCAGCGAAACCTCAAAGAATATTTGCATGCCTTGATGGATGCCCAAAAGCACGACCAAGCCCAGAGCGTTGATCACCATCGTATCCAGTGCCAAAATCCGGTCGCCGGGGTTGGGGCCACGCACCAGCCGCACCATCGACAGGATCATGCCCAGCGCCAGCGCGACAAAGGCGATCATAATTGTGATATTCAAAAATCCGGCAGCGAATGTCATAAAAATATCTCCAATAAGCGGCGCTCATAGCGGTTTTTAATGGTGGCTATTTCTGCGTGCGGATCATCGGTGTGAAGCACATGGACAAGCAGGCTGTGCCCATCCTCGGACAAATCTGCTGAAACGGTGCCTGGTGTAAGAGTGATGGTCCCCGCCAGCACGGTAATTGCCTCGGGCTTGCGCAGTTCAAGCGGGATCACGATCCATGTTGGCTTCAATTTGGTATTGGGCACCGACAGCACGATCCAGGCGACCTGGACATTCGCAACCATAATATCCCACATCACAATCAGGCTATAGCTAAGCATTTTGCCAAGGTGAAAGGCTTTTGGCCGGTCGGGCCACCAGATGGCAGTAAATCTTGGGATAATGATCCCAAGGATAATGCCAAAAACAACCATCCCTGAGGAGATCTCGTTTTGCAGCAGGGTCCAGACAATGGCCAGCAGCAGTGTCAGATAAGGGTGTGGCAAAAGCCAATTGTAGGCGCGCGCCATATCAATGATCCCCCGTTGGTTCGCTAAGCTTACCGGGCGTATCAAGCACGGTTGAAATATAGGGCTCGGGTGCAAATAGCTGCGCTGCAATCGTGGAAGTATAGCCATGCACCTGCCCGGCAAATACCGTATGTGCAGCCAGAAGCGCTATCAGCCCGCCCACCGCGACATATGACAATATGGCCGGCCTATGTAGGTTGGGATATGGCTGATCAGGGCTTAGTGGATCTGGGCTTTGAAGATCAGGGCTGAGAGCAATATCGCCCTCCTCGGCCGTCACAACGCTATGTGATTTCCAGAATAATGTGCTGCCAGCGCGTGCGAAACCGACAATGCTGATCAGGCTGGCGCCAAGCACGATAACCCAGATCCACACCATCAGCGTGCTGCCATAAGCAGCGTTAAGCACCAACAGCTTGCCCAAAAATCCCGACAATGGCGGCAAGCCGGCCATGGCAATTGCCCCGACAAAGAACAAGGCCGCCGTCAATGCGTTGCCCGCGATAACCGGTTGTGGTGTTAGCGTTAAGTCAGCCCGGCCCGTGCGCACTAGGTCAGCGATCAGGAACAGGGCGGCCCCCGCCAATGTGGAATGCACGATGTAATAAAGTGCAGCTGCAATGCCTTCGGGTGTGAACAACGAGATCGCAATCATCACCATACCCATAGAGCCGATGACAGAGAACGCGATCAGCCGATCGAGTTTTTTGGCGGCAAGCACGCCTGTCATCCCGATGGCCAATGAGACCAAGGCGGCAGGCAGTAGCCATAGGTCAAACAGCCCTGCTGTTGCGCCAAGGCTCGGCGGGAAGATTAGGGTAAACACCCGGATAATCGCATAGGCGCCGACCTTTGTCATAATCGCAAATAGGGCCGCAACGGGGGCCGGGGCCTCGGCGTAGCTAGACGGTAGCCAGAAATGCAACGGCACCAAGGCCGCCTTGATGGCGAAAACCAGCAGTAACAGCACGGCCGCTACGCGGATGCCGACGGTTTCTTCTGGCCCAATCAGCGCCACGCGATTGGCTAGATCTGCCATGTTAAGCGTGCCAGTTTCTGCATAGATGGACCCAAGCGCAAACAAAAACAGGGTGGAGCCAACAAGGTTGAACAGCACATATTGCACCCCCGCCCGCAGCCGCATTGTGCCGCCTGCATGGATCATCAACCCATATGAGGCGATGAGCAGCACCTCAAAAAACACAAACAGGTTAAAAAGGTCGCCCGTTAAGAACGCCCCCATGATGCCCATAAGCTGAAATTGAAACAGCGCGTGGAAATGCCGCCCGCGCGTATCCCATTCTGAGCCGATGGCATAAAGCAGCACAAACAGCGCCAGAATGGCCGTGAGCAGCACCATGAATGTGGACAGCGTGTCACCTACCAGCACAATACCAAAGGGCGCTGCCCAATCGCTCATCTGATAAAGGGTAATCGTGCCATCTGCTGATTGCACGGCCAGCCCAAGGGCGATAGCGACCAGTGCCAGAACGCCCGCCACCGATAAAACGCGTTGAATACCAATGTGATAGCGCGCAGCAAGCACAATGAACGGTGCGACAAAGGCGGGCAGAATAATGGGAAGGGCGATCCAGTGCATCATGATTTGCCCTCGGCTTGGTCAGTGTCATTTTCGGGCTGGTCATCGACGTGGTCATCGTCCGAGCCAAGGAAAGCCCCAAGCCCGATCATCACAACTACGGCCGTCATCCCAAAAGAAATTACGATTGCTGTCAGAACCAAGGCTTGCGGGATCGGGTCGGTATAGGTTTCCACCCCATCAAGCAGGATAGGTGGGGCGCCCACGGTCAGGCGACCTGAGGCGAACAGAAACACGTTCACCGCATAAGTTAGCAGCGACAGGCCCAGAATAACCGGAAATGTCCGCAGGCGCAGCATGAGGTAGATACCCCCAGCTGTAAGAATGCCAATGGCAGATGCTACAAGCAATTCCATGTTACGCGCCCTCCTTGCTGACTGACGCGTTAACGATTGGCGCGTCCTCTCTTGAAGGATCGATGTCCATCGGCTGGTCATCCGATTGTTCACCCCCAAGCCGCGCAAGGCGCGAGAAGCTTTCAAGCGACAACATCACCGCCCCAACGACGGCCAAGAAAACGCCAAGGTCAAACAGCGCTGCGGTGGCGAGTTCAAACTTTTCAAACGGCGGGATGCGCACATAGGTGAAGTAAGAGGTCAGGAAGGGCTGGCCAACGAACCAAGCCCCAATACCAGTCAACCCGGCGATCAGCACCCCTGCCCCGATCACCCCATGATAGGGGTAGCGCAGGCGCGCCGAGGCCCAGCCAAAACCGCTGGCCATATACTGCATCACAACGCCGATCGACACGACAAGCCCGGCGATAAAGCCGCCGCCCGGTTCATTATGGCCGCGAAGGAAGATATAAAAACCAACCAACAGCACCACAGGCATAATCACACGGGTGAGCACAACCATCATCATGGGGTGCTTGTCACCAGCGCGCGGCTGATCGGGTTGGCGGTTCAGCAGCTTCGCGCGAACTGGGCCGCCAAGCAGCGATTCCGTCAGCGCATAAATGAGCAAGGCAGCAATGCCGAGCACGATGATCTCGCCATAGGTATCAAAGCCACGAAAATCGACCAAAATAACGTTAACGACGTTTGTGCCACCGCCACCCTTATATGAATTGGCCAAATGGAATTCAGAGATTGGCGTGCTGATCGCGTCCCGTAACAAGAAGTGATAGGACAGCGCAAATGTCGCAATGCCCGCAAGTATGGCCATGCCGCCATCACGAATGCGCAACCATGACGAACTTTCGATCGGGGTTCTGTTGGGCAAGAAATTTAGCGCAAGCAGCAGCAATATGATCGTCACAACCTCAACCGTGAACTGTGTCATCGCCAGATCGGGCGCGCTGAAGAACACAAACCCGATTGAGACCATAAGCCCGACAATCCCGATAAGAATAAGCGCCAAAAGGCGGTTTCGATGCATGAGAACCAAGCCAATCGTTGCGGCCACCAGCAACAGCCAACCCGCGATAACGACAGGCCCAGCGGGTTGCGCAGCACGGGTCGCCTCGCCCAGCGTGCCGGTCGACCAAGCATGATAACCCGCCATCAGGATGACCAGCGTGGCGATTGCGGCGTAGCGCGTAAACGCGCCATTGTGCAGTGGTAGAATGATGGTGCGTGCAAGGCGCACAACGGCACCAATGATCGCATCAAAAATCACCTTGGCTTCGGGCCGGGGTGCAATATCCCACAGCCGCAGCGATGGTTTGAAGATCGCCAGCATCACCAAACCACCCACCACCGCAGCGATGGACATGTAAAGCGCCGGCACCAGCCCATGCCAGATTTTGAAATGCGCTGTTGGCACTTCGGCGGCATTTCCCAATACCGATGCTGTCACCAATTTGACAAACGGTTCAGCAAGGAAGGGTGCCACACCTATCAGCACAACCAAGACCACAAGTAAGGCCGGCGGCAACCACAGCCCGGCACCGGGATCATGCGGCTTGGCGGGGTAATCGTCACGCAACGGGCCAAGGAACACATGCCCGATGAGGCGGAAACAATAGGCCGCAGAAAACAACGAACCCAGCACGGCCAACCCGGGAACCAGCCAATACGAGCCGAACAGGACAGTGTGATTGGCTTCTTCCAGCATCATTTCTTTGGACAGGAACCCATTCAAATAGGGAATCCCCGCCATGGAAAGTGCGGCAAGCGATGCGATCATGAAGGTGGCGGGCATCAACTTGCGCAACCCGCCAAGGCGCCGGATGTCGCGGGTATGGGCCTCATGATCAATGATGCCCGCCGACATAAACAATGCCGCCTTGAAGGTTGCATGGTTTAGAATGTGAAACACCGCCGCCATCGCCCCAAAGGCCGTGCCCGTGCCCAGCAACATGGTGATCAGCCCCAAATGGCTGACGGTAGAAAAGGCCAACAGCGCCTTTAAATCATGCTTGAACAGCGCAATAATCGCGCCCAGCACCATGGTGATCAGCCCAGCCAAGGTGACGATGCCCACCCATTCCGGCGTGCCTGACAGAACCGGCCACATCCGCGCCATAAGGAAAATACCGGCCTTCACCATAGTGGCTGAATGCAGATAGGCCGACACAGGTGTTGGGGCGGCCATGGCGTGTGGCAGCCAGAAATGGAATGGAAACTGCGCCGATTTGGTAAAACAGCCCAGCAGGATTAGGATCAGCGCGGGCACATAAAGCGGGTCAGCTTGGATAAGATCGCGGTTTTGCAAAATGACGCTCAGATCATAGCTGCCGACGATTTCGCCAAGGATCAGCATGCCAGCGATCATCGCAAGGCCGCCGAGGCCCGTTACGGCCAAGGCCATCCGCGCGCCCTGCCGCCCTTCGGGCAGGTGCTTCCAATAGCCGATCAGCAGGAAGGAGGAGAGCGATGTCAGCTCCCAAAATATCAACAAAAGCAGTATGTTATCACTTAGAACGATTCCGACCATCGCGCCTTGGAACAGCAGCAGATAGGTGAAAAACTGCCCCATATTATCATTGCGGCTAAGATAGTGGCGGGCATAAGCGATGATTAACAGCCCGATGCCAAGGATAAGCAGCGCAAAGAAAAAGCCCAAGCCATCCAGCATCAGCGAAAAATTAAGGCCGAGCAGCGGCATCCAATCGACGCGCGCCATCACCACTTCGCCCGCCAGAATGGTTGGAAGGTTGGTCAGCAACCCAACAAAAGCCGCCAATGACACCGTGAATGTAACGCCAGCAGTGGCCGCCCGCCCTGCGGCATTCATCAGACCAGGAAGCAGCGCGCCAAAAAACGGCAGGGCAACGATTATAAAGAGTGACACCTGGACTCCTAATCCGAATTTATTCCTGCGCGAATAATTGCGCCATGTCCGCCAAAGAACAAGGGTAAGTGACACAATTTGCGCAGAAAACCCGATCTTTATCAGACGGATCTGCGCGATATTGGGCGAAAGCGGTTTATGTGCGAAGATATTGTTTGGATTAACAAAAACCTTGGCTGCAGCCTTAGAATACCCGTCGATCAAAATTGGAAGCGAAGGGGATAAGCGCGATCACCGCAATGGCAAGCCCAAATGCGCTTTCGCGGTCCCCAGTAACCAACAGTGCCGTTAACAGCGCGCCAAGCATGACCGCCATGCTGAACCAATAGGCCTCGCGCAGTCGCCGCCACAGTGCGATAGAGACAAGCATCAGCGCGACACCAATGGTGGCCGTAACCGTGCTGCCGGTTTGCGTAAAAATGG
>Ga0102812_10002787_pt1 | contig 11657 bp, 9 predicted proteins | sample ColrivemetaGS713_FD_79334 | JGI IMG/M metagenome (GOLD analysis project Ga0102812, IMG submission 79334) | Estuarine microbial communities from the Columbia River estuary - Flood tide ETM metaG S.713 | ecosystem: Environmental > Aquatic > Marine > Intertidal zone > Estuary | place: USA: Columbia... | reverse complement strand
TCGCCCAGCGCGGTGGTCGAGTTGCCGACCGAGGTCAGAACTGCAATGCCGAGGCCAACGATGGCAGCGGTCAGAACAACCCAGTCAACGGTCACAGCACCGTCTTCGTCACGACGGAAGTTTTTGATGAAGTTAAGCATTTGGTTTCCCTCCTCAGGGTATGGTTCGCTCGTTTCTACCTGCATCGGACTTCCGTACCGCCTCTCACGTTGGCACGTCCCCGACTTGGATGAGGAGATATAGCCTTGAGAATAGGGCGGGATTTGGGCACCAATCGTGCAATTTTGTATCAACCACTTTTATTACACCATAAAGTGGTAAGTCATTGATAAATAACGTGATAATTTTTGAAGATTTTTTGAACTAACTTGTTTCAGGCGTTCGGATGGGCGGGAATCACCCTGTAATTCCTCTGATCTGGACCAAAAGACTGTTCAGAATGGCTGATTCCTGCGATAGTCGAGAAAACAACCGAGGCAGGGCAGAACCGCATGAAGCGGCGCTTTGGATACATCATAAGCATAGCGGCGCTTTTGACCGCTACTTCCGCAATTGGAGAGGTCCAAAGGCTCCAGCCGGATTTTACCTTTCGTCGTATTGGTGTGCCGGACGGATCTTCTGGGCCACGAATAACCGTGCAAGTTGCGCCCAAGCCGCCGGGTGGGCCTTCTACACCACCTAAGGCAGGTGATGCGGTCGGGGCGGTCGTTTCCCCCTCGACCCCAGGTGTCGCGGGTGCCTCCCCCCAGATTTCGGGACTGGAGTGGTTCTGGCTCGCGGTTTCACCTAAGCTTGAGGATAGTGCGCCCGGGCGACTGCAACAGGCGATGGACGAGCTCAAGAACCCGCCAGACGGATCCAGCGTCACCGAACCGCGCTTGGCGGCCCTTCAGCAAATCGCCGAAGCCCACGGGCGTGATATTCTGGCAGCGACTGTCGGAACCAAGGTATCGCCGGCGCTGGTGCTCGCTGTTATCGCGGTCGAAAGCGCAGGCGACTCCGATGCTCATAGCCGGGCAGGGGCACAAGGATTGATGCAGCTGATGCCCGATACCGCCACGCGGTTCGGGGTTAGCAACAGTCTGGACGCGACCCAGAACATCAAAGGTGGTGTTGCCTATCTGGATTGGTTGATGCGGGAATTCGATCAGGACCCGATCCTCGTTCTAGCCGGATATAATGCGGGCGAAGGATCGATCCGTGACAATGCAGGGGTTCCGCCCTATGCCGAAACCCGTGCCTATGTGCCAAAAGTGATCGCCGCCTGGTCCGTGGCGCGCGCACTTTGCATGACGCCGCCCGATCTGATGACCGATGGCTGTGTCTTTTCCGCGATGAAAGGCTGACAATAAATGCAAGACCAACGTCCCCTTGTGCTGGATGTGGATGGAACGTTTCTGCGGACAGATATGCTCTATGAGAGTTTCTGGGCGGGGCTGGGGCGCGCGCCGCTTGCAACGCTTGGGGCCGTGGTCCGCAATTTTCGCCGTCCTGCCGCGCTTAAGGCCGCGCTGTTCGAAATTGCGCCGATCCGCACCGATCTTTTGCCTGTGAACCCTGAAATCGCCGAAATGGCTGCCGCTGCGCGCGCCGAGGGCCGCGAAATTATCCTTGCCTCGGCCTCGGATGCGCGACTGGTTCAAAATCTGGCAGCGGATCACGGGTTTGACGGGTCTTTGGGGTCAACACCGGATCACAACCTGAAAGGCGCCGAAAAAGCCGCCGCCCTGACCGAGGTTTATGGCAAGGGCAACTATCTATACGCCGGTGATGACAGGTCTGATTTGGCCGTCTGGCAAAACGGTGGCCACGCGATTGTGGTCGGTCGGGCGGGCGGTGCCGCGCGCGCCCTTGACGCCCATCCCGACGGTTATACCCAAATCAAAGGTGGCTGGTCGGTCGTGGACCTATTGCGGGCTATGCGGCCGCATCAATGGGTCAAGAATATCCTGCTCCTTCTACCGATGCTGGCCGCACACCAATTCGATCTATCGGTCCTGCTTTCAGTCTTGATCGGGATCGCGGCTTTTTCGGCGGCGGCCAGTTGCATCTATCTGGTCAATGACCTGCTCGACCTCGAGGCGGACCGCCTGCATCCCAAGAAAAAGGAACGCCCTTTTGCCAAAGGAACGGTTCCTTTGTCGGTGGGGATGTGGGCCAATATCCTGCTTGGCCTATTGGCCTTGGGGATGGGGGCCTACCTCGGGCCTTGGTTCCTCTTGGTCGTGGCGTTCTACATGGCCCTCAGCCTCGCCTATTCGCTAAAGCTGAAAAGGATGCGCTGGGTCGATATCTTTACGCTTGCCGCCCTTTATACGCTGCGCGTGGTTGCTGGGGCGGCGGCGAGCAAGGTCGATGCCTCGGTCTTTATGTTGATCTTTATCTTCCCGATCTTCGTGACCTTGGGCTGTGTCAAACGGCTGACCGAACTGACCTTGGCCACATCGGACGAACGGCTGCCGGGGAGGGGCTATGGGCGGCCGGATCGATCTGACCTGCTGAACGTGGCCGGTTTGGGCATGGTTGGCGCCATGGTGATCTTTTTCCTCTATTCTTTTTCTGCACAGGCGCAGGCGCTATACCCGACCCAATGGTTGCTTTGGGTGGCATTGATCCCGATCGGAGCCTGGTTGTTCCGCATGATCCGGCTGGGCTGGTGGGGCAAACAGGATTATGACCCGATTGTTTTCGCGCTTAGGGACAAGCGCGGAATCGGGCTGTTGCTGATCACTCTGTCCCTGATGTTCTACGCCGCAGGGCTTTGGCAGAAATGGTTCGGGTTCTAAGCCCGCGCCTCAGATCGACATCTTCTTGAAAATCGGTTCGGGGATCGAACGGATCACGAACATGATCGGCCGCCAGATTTTCGCGGTATAGACCACATTGCGTTTCTTGCGCAGGCCCGCATTGATATCGGCGCTGACCTGATCGGGGCTGATCATAAAGGGCATCTTGCCCAAGCCCCATGTCATCGGTGTATCCACCGGGCCGGGTTTGACGGTCATCACATGCACTCCCGACCGGCCGAGTTTGTTGCGCAAACCCGACAGATAGGCGGCAAAACCTGCCTTGGCGGCCCCATAGACGTAGTTCCCCAAGCGGCCACGGTCGCCTGCAACGGACCCGATGCCGACAATCGTGCCATTCCCCCGCGCGGCCAATACCGGCGCCAAAAGGGTCAGGAACCGTGTCGGGCCGGTCAGGCTATCCGCGATCACCCCGTCGACCAGCGACGCATCGGCGTCAATGGCGCCTTGATCCGGCATCGACCCGACAAAAACTGCACAACACAGCGTGCCAACGGTGGATTTGGCCCGTTCGATAATCGGATCGAAACTGGCGGGGTCGCGCATGTCTAAGCGCATCACCGCGACGCCCGATGCGCCCCGCGCCTCGAGATCGGTGGCTTGCGCCGACATTTCATCTGTCTTGCGCCCGCACAGGATGATCCCATGGCCGGCTTCTGCCAGCGACCGGATGAACGGACGGGCCATGCCGGAGGTGGCGCCAAGGATAATCCAAGTTTCGGTCATGTCTGCGAATTCCTGTTGTGTCGCAGGTCGAGCCTGCGGGTCATGTCGGTTTCAAGGTGATGATCCGGATCTGCGGCGGTGACTTGGGCCAGCCAATCAGGCCATTCGGGATACATGGATTTGATCTGCGGACCGGCGGCCAGACTGTCCTTGGCCAGATAGATGCGCCCGCCCAGATCCTGCGTTTGCCCGATCAACTGCCGGATCAGGTCAGCCGCCCCATCGCGGTTGGGGAAATCGACGGCCAAAGTGTAGCCTTCCATCGGAAAGGACAGGAATCCTGCACGACCTGCGCCCATGCGTTTCAGCACCGCCAGAGGCGAGGCCAGGCCCGAGGACGAAATCGTCGCCAGCATCTGGCGCAACCCGTCTGCCCGGTCCGTCGGCACGACGCATTGAAACTGGTGGAACCCGCGTTTGCCATAAAGGCGGTTCCAATCGTGGATCGCATCCAGCGGGAAAAAGAAGCTGTCCATCGACCGAACAACCGTGCGCCCGTGCGCGGGGATGCGGTGGTAGTAGGCCGCGTTAAAGACTTTGACGATCGGGGCAGACAACGCGAGATGCGGCGCATCAAAGGGCACAGCCTTGGTCGCCTTGGCCTTGGGGATCAGGCCGCGTCCGACCTCGGCCTCTTCCAAGATACCGCGCCCGAGGTTCGGCCCTGTGGCGGTCGCGTCGATCCAGCCCACGCAATAGGTCGCGGGCGAGGCATCGAGCATCGCAAGGTGTTCTGCCCAATTCTCGACCCGCCGTTCGGTGACCACCATGACAGACCCCTTGCAGCGGGCCAGTTGGAGTTCGGCAGAAATAATAACGCCCGTCTGGCCAAGGCCGCCGATGGTCGCCCGCCAGAGCAGGGCATCTTCGGGGGTGATCCTGCGGACCGCGCCGCCCGTTGCCAGATGGATCGCGCTGACATGTTGTCCAAAGCTACCCGCGCCGTGGTGGTTCTTGCCGTGGACATCCATGCCGATGGCCCCGCCGACGGTCGCAAATCCGGTGCCGGGCATCACGGCAGGTATCCAGCCCTGTGGAACAAAGACCCGCGCCATCGCGGCGATGGTCATTCCGGCGCCGACATGGGCAAGTCCGGTTTCGCGGTCAAAGGACAGTATATTGTCCATCCGCGTCATATCCAGCGATTGGCCACCGCCGTTCAGCGGCGCATCCCCATAGGACCGGCGGTTGCCAGCGGCGGGGGCCGAAGGGGCCGAAATAATTTCAGCCTCGGTCTCGGGGCGGGCGATATTACCGGTCGCTGCCAACGCCCGGCCCCAGCCGGTGACCTTGTCCGTTTTCCAATGCATCACGAAACCTGCCGTTTTATCGACAGCCGTTCGGCGATGGGAAAGGCAACCAGACCGATTGCAATGGCAAACCACAGTGTCGTGATCCGGATGATCGCGGTTGCGGGCACGGAAACCTCGAGCGGGATACCTTTGAGCGAGAGGAGGGCGACCATCGCCGCCTCGGCCCCGCCAACGCCGCCTGGTGCACCGGTCAGCCCGCCTGCGAGTGCCGAAAAGGTAAAGATTGCGACAGCCATCCAGAACCCGATATCGGCTCCCATCCAGACCAGAAGGAGGTGAAAGGCAAATCCTTCGGCCAGCCAGCCGATGATCCCCAATGTCAGGGCGCCAAGTGCGACTTGCGGTGACGAAAACACTGACAAGGCACGCGCCGCCCGCCGGACCTTGGCCAAAAGCCGGGCAAAGCGTCCCGTGACCCGATGGACCAGTGTCGCAAATCCGGCCAGCAACGTGGGACGTGTGGCAACATAGGCCGCCCCCAAGGCGAAAATCACGACGGGCAGGGCAAAACGAATTCCGCCCGCGCCCAAGACCAGACCCGCCCCGAGGATAAGCGCTGTCGCGGCCAAATCACCCGCACGGTCCATCAGGACAAGCGGGGCCGTTTCTTCGATCGGGCGACCGGTTTCGCGGCGGATCCACCGGGTGCGGATCAATTCGCCCAGACGCCCCGGCGTGACCGACATGGCAAAGCCGCCCAGATAGTGCCGCAGGTCCTGCAGGGCAGTTGTTCCCAGCCCCAACTGGCGGGTGAACAGATGCCAACGCATTGCACGGAACAGATAATTCACCAGACTAAGCGCCAAAAGGATTGCGATTTGAACCGCCGATATCCGCGTCAGCTGGACCTTGGTTTCTTCCCAGCCCGTGGCTGCAGCCAAACCGGCAAGACCCGCGATCACAAAGCCGACAAGCCCCCAAATCAGGAGCCTATCCCGCCAGCGGCGGGACCCTGCGGAGCTTGCCGCGGTTGTCGTATGGATATGTGTCATCGTCATTTCCGTGCGGTTTAGCGACGGAATAGGGCAAGAATATGGATTTGTCGCGAAAAGGGAAACAGTGTGCGAAAATATTTGCGCACCTGGGGGACATGAAAAAGGGCGCGCACAGGGTGACCTGCACACGCCCTTTCATGGTTCATTCAAGCGGGCCTAGACGATGGTTGCCTCGGTCGCCGCGATCATTTCTTCGCGGGTGACCCCATCGGCGAGTTCGACGATATGAAGCCCCTTATGGGTCACATCCAACACGCCAAGGTTGGTGATGATCCGGTCGACGACGGCCTTGCCTGTCAGGGGCAGGGTGCATTCCTTCAACACCTTGCTTTCGCCGTGTTTGCTGGTGTGATCCATGACCACGACAACGCGGCCCACGCCGGCGACCAGATCCATCGCGCCGCCCATGCCCTTGACCAGCTTGCCGGGGATCATCCAGTTCGCAAGATCGCCTTTTTCGCTGACCTCCATCGCGCCAAGGATCGCCATTGCGATCTTACCGCCGCGGATCATCGCGAATGACGTGGCGCTGTCGAAATAGGCGGTCTGGGGCAGTTCGGTGATCGTCTGCTTGCCTGCGTTGATCAGGTCGGCGTCTTCTTCGCCCTCATAGGGAAAAGGACCCATGCCCAGCATCCCGTTTTCGGATTGCAGGGTGACCTGCACGCCTTCGGGGATGTAGTTGGACACCAGCGTCGGAATCCCGATGCCGAGGTTCACATAGGTGCCGTCTTGCAGTTCCTGCGCCGCACGGGCGGCCATCTGGTTACGATCCCAAGGCATTATGCGCCCTCCCGCTGGCGGACAGTCCGCTGTTCAATCCGCTTTTCATGCTCGCCCTTGATGATCCGGTGCACATAGATGCCCGGCAGGTGGATGTGATCGGGGTCGAGGCTGCCGGTCGGCACGATTTCTTCTACTTCGGCCACGCAGACCTTGCCGCACATGCCCGCAGGCACGTTGAAATTGCGGGCGGTTTTGCGGAAAATCAGGTTGCCGGTCGCATCGGCCTTCCACGCCTTGATGATGGACAGATCGGCAAAGATGCCTTCTTCCATGATATAGGTTTGACCGTTGAAATCGCGGTGATCCTTGCCTTCGGCGATCACAGTGCCCACGCCGGTTTTGGTATAAAACCCGGGGATGCCCGCACCGCCCGCACGCATGCGTTCGGCCAAAGTGCCTTGGGGGTTGAATTCCAGCTCCAGCTCTCCGGAAAGATACTGGCGCATGAATTCCGCGTTTTCGCCCACATAGGACGACATCATCTTCTTAATCTGGCGGGTGGCAAGCAGCTTGCCCAGACCAAAGTTATCAACGCCCGCGTTGTTCGACGCGACCGTCAGATCCTTGACGCCCGAGGCAACGATGCCGTCAATCAGCAGTTCGGGCAGGCCGCAAAGGCCAAAACCCCCTGCGGCAATCAGAATTCCGTCGTGCAAGAGCCCGTCGAGGGCTGCTTTTGCGTCCGGGTAAACCTTGTTCACCGGCACTCTCCTTTGTTCGCTGGCAGGACCGGCCTTGCGCCGCCCCGAATGGCCGGAGGGTGACGGATTGCGCTGGGCGGCTCCATCCGTAAGAATACTTAGACATCTACGTAGAAAGTTCGCCGCATGACGCCCCCCAGAAATCCGCCAGACATCGACCGGCTTGCCTTTTTGCATGCACCCGACGCCACGCTGGTCTTGGCCGAAAGGGTGATCTTGCGGGCCAGTCTGCGGGTCCGCGATGTATTCGGTTGGGACCCGACCGAGCTGGAGGGCCAATCAGTGCGGATGCTTTACCCCGGCCAGACGGATTATCAGGTGATCGGGGAAAGGGCGCTAAGGGCGCTTTTGGAAAATCCGGTCTATCGCGATGAACGGTTCATGCGCCGTAAGGACGGGCAGGTCGTCTGGATGGAGGGCTGTGGTTCCGCGCTATATTCCGATGATCCGCTGCGTCTTGCCGTTTGGACATACCGGCCAGCGGAATCCCGTTTGCCCGGCTTTGGCACGCTGACGGCTGCCGAAACCCGCGTTGCGCGGTATCTGGTCAACGGGTTCAGCAGCAAGGAAATCGCCAAAACGCTGGGTTGTTCCCCCCGCACGATCGAGGTTCACCGCGCCAATATGATCCGCAAGATGAAGGTCAGGAACAGTTTCGAACTTGTCCGCAAGCTCTTGCAGGCCACCGACGATGGCCCGCAACAGGAGGGTAGTTCAAACCGGAATTAGTCGTCAGACTTTTTGGCGGCTGCCTTTTTAGCCGCTGGTTTTTTCGCGGCGGGTTTCTTGGCCGCAGCTTTTTTCGGGGCGGCTTTCTTTTTGCCGCCCTTGGTGCCGGCCTTGGCGTTCACCCATTCCACGGCCTGTTCCAAGGTCACGGATTCAGGATCGGTTTCCTTGGGGATCGTCGCGTTGACCTTTTCCCATTTGACATAGGGGCCATAGCGGCCGGGCATCACCGAAATCGCGCCGCCATCGGGATGGTCGCCCAATTCCTTGATCGGTTTGGCTGCCGCACCACCGCGCCCTGCGCCACGGGTGGCGAGTTTCTGGGCGATCAGGTCAACGGCGCGGTTGATGCCGATTTCAAAGACTTCGTTCACGTCCTTGATATTAGCATAGACCGACCCGTGTTTGACAAAGGGGCCAAAGCGGCCAATCCCTGCCTCGATCATCACGCCGTCTTCGGGGTGCGGGCCGATCTGACGCGGCAGGTCCAGCAGTTGCAGGGCCTTTTCCAGCGTTAATTCGGCAGGGTCCCACCCTTTGGGGAGGCTCGCACGCGGTGGCTTTGGCAGATCCTCTGACGCCTCGCTGCGCTGGACATATGGCCCGAAACGGCCATCGCGCAGGGTGATCGGGTCGCCGTCGTCATGGCCCAAAAGGCGGCCTTCGGGCGGGATCGCGCTGGTTTCCATACCGGGCGGGCCAAAGGGGCGGGTATAGCGGCATTCGGGGTAATTCGAACAGCCGATAAAGGCCCCGCCAGATCGCGCGGTCCGCATCGACAGGCGCCCCGCTCCACAAGTCGGACAGGCGCGGGGGTCGGACCCGTCTTCTTTGGCGGGGAAAAGATGCGGCTCCAGCACCTCGTTGATCTTGTCCAGAACCTCACCGATCCGCAAATCGGCGGTTTCGGCCAAAGCGGCCGAAAAATCGCGCCAGAACCGGTTCAGAACATCCTTGTATTGGGCGTCGCCTGCGCTGACCTCGTCGAGTTCGTTTTCAAGCTCGGCTGTGAAATCATATTCCACGTATTTGCGGAAATAATTCGACAGGAAAGCGATGACCAAACGGCCCTTGTCCTGCGGGATCAGGCGGCCCTTGTCCTTGGACACATAATCGCGGTCCTGAATGGTTGTGACGATCGAGGCATAGGTCGAGGGGCGCCCGATGCCGAGTTCCTCCATCCGTTTGACCAGCGTCGCCTCGGTATAGCGCGGGGGGGCTTGGGTGAAATGCTGTTCGGGGGTGACAGCGGTTTTCGCGGCGGGTTCGCCTTGGGCGATCTGCGGCAGGCGCTTGTCTTCGTCATCGACAACAGAATCGTCGCGGCCTTCTTCGTAGATGGCAATAAAGCCTTCGAAAAGAACGACTTGGCCCGTGGCGCGCAGGATGACTTGTTCGTCCTTGGACCCGACATCGACAGTCGTGCGTTCCAGTTGCGCTGCGGCCATTTGGCTGGCGATTGTGCGTTTATAGATCAGGTCATACAGGCGGCGCTGATCGGCATCGGTGATCTTGAGCTGATCTGCGTCCAGCATCATATCCGTCGGGCGGATACATTCGTGGGCTTCCTGCGCGTTCTTGGCTTTGTTTTTGTACATGCGCGGGGAAGACGGCAGATATTTGTCGCCGAATTTCGTTTTGATCGCATCGCGGGCGGCCATCACGGCCTCGGGTGCCATGTCGATCCCGTCGGTCCGCATATAGGTGATCAGACCCGCCTCATAGAGGCGCTGGGCGGCGGACATGCAGACCTTGGCGCCCATGCCGAATTTGCGGCTGGCCTCTTGCTGCAGGGTCGAGGTCATGAAGGGCGGCGCGGGGTTCCGGCTGGCCGGTTTCGCCTCGACCGAGAGTACGGTCAGATCGCGGGAATTGATCGCTTGCACGGCGATTTCGGCCTGTGTGCTGTTGGACAGATCGAATTTGTCCAGCTTTTTGCCCGCAAGCGTGGTCAGCCGCGCCTCGAACTGCTGGCCGCGCGGGGTTTTCAGCGTGGCGGCGACTGTCCAGTATTCCTGAGGGCGAAAGGCTTCGATCTCCATCTCGCGCTCGACGATCAGGCGCAGGCAGACCGACTGCACACGCCCCGCCGATTTCGCGCCGGGTAATTTGCGCCACAGGACAGGGGAGAGATTGAACCCGACAAGATAATCCAGCGCGCGGCGGGCCAGATAAGCCTCGACCAAGGGCGCATCGACTTGACGCGGCTTGGCCATGGCCTCGGTCACAGCGGTTTTGGTGATGGCGTTAAAGGTGACGCGGGATACTTTGGTGTCTTTTTTGATCGCCTTGCGGTCGGTCAGCGCCTCTTGCAGGTGCCAAGAAATCGCCTCGCCTTCGCGATCAGGGTCGGTGGCGAGGATCAGTTCGGGGTCGTCTTTCAGCGCGTCCGCAATCGCTTTGACGTGCTTTTTGCTGTCCGTGGCGATTTCCCATTTCATCGCGAAAGAATCATCGGGGTCGACCGACCCATCCTTTGGCGGCAGGTCGCGGACATGTCCGTAGGACGCGAGGACAGTATAATTCGGCCCCAAATATTTGTTGATTGTCTTGGCCTTGGCAGGCGATTCTACGACAACAACAGGCATGGGATGACCTCGATCTGACGGGATGCGTTCGGGGGGGCAAGATGGGTGCCGCAATGTCCCAATGTCAATGGAGCCTTTGCGGGGAAACTTCCCCCTTAGGTCGAATAGATGCCTAACTTTTGGAAAACAATAGGAAATAATTGTCTTTGGTTGCCTGCCTAATTGGCAAGCGCCAACATCCCACCGGCGGATCGTTTGATCCGGCCATCCAGTTCCAGATCGATCAGCACCGCCGACAGATCCCGTGCGCTGGTTTTCAGATCGCGCAAAAGCTGGTCTTCGGCCACGGGCGATGGTCCCAATCGGTCAAGGATCTGCATATGGATCGCGGATGTATCGCGAAGGCTGCGCTGCGGCGGCGGCGTTGGCGTGGCGGTCGGTTCCGCGATGGCTTGGGGCCTTTGGTCGGCCACCTGTGCCGCGCCAATCAGGGCGATGACATCCTCCGCCCCGCGCACAAGGGCCGCCCCGTCGCGGATCAGATGATTACAGCCCGACGCCCGCCCGTCGAACGGATGCCCCGGCACTGCCATCACCTCGCGCCCGAGGCCGAGTGCCATTTCAGCGGTGATCAGGCTGCCCGATTTCGCTGCCGCCTCGATCACGACAACACCACGGGCGAGGCCAGCAATAATCCGGTTGCGCATCGGGAAATGGCGGGCTTGCGGTTGCAGCCCCATCGGCTGTTCCGACAGGCGCAGCCCGCTGCGGGCGATATCATGGGCCAGTTTTGTGTTTTCGACCGGATAGATCACATCGACCCCGCCGGCCTGAACAGCAATGGTTCCGCCGTTTAAGGCCGCGCTATGGGCTGCGGCGTCGATCCCCCGCGCCAGACCGGATACAACGACAAACCCTGCATCGCACAGGTCCCCTGCCAGTTTCCGGGCCATGCGCGCCCCAAGCGAAGACGCGTTGCGCGCGCCCACCAATGCGATGACGGGGCGGTGCATCACCCCTTTGTCGCCCAAGGCCCAAAGGATCGGGGGTGCATCTGGCATTTCGGCAAGGC
>Ga0102812_10002783_pt1 | contig 11672 bp, 10 predicted proteins | sample ColrivemetaGS713_FD_79334 | JGI IMG/M metagenome (GOLD analysis project Ga0102812, IMG submission 79334) | Estuarine microbial communities from the Columbia River estuary - Flood tide ETM metaG S.713 | ecosystem: Environmental > Aquatic > Marine > Intertidal zone > Estuary | place: USA... | reverse complement strand
GCTCTAACATTACATCCATTTATTGTATGATGAGTTAATTGCTGCGTCATAGTCCAATATAAATTTTTGAAATTTGCTTGACTCAAAACATTAATATCACCATTTGGTGTTTCAACATATGTTTTTAGATTTATGTCGTAACTATTATTGCTTTTTCTATGCTTCAAATATTTTACTACAGATTCTTGTTCAGGACCTTCGCATTTATAAGGTTCTAAAGCATCCATGGTAACTATCCAAGCTGAAATTGTAGTTGCAAAACTCTTACTCAAAAATGGGCCTAAAGGTTTAGATTCTTGTTTCTGGATATCTCTTGCGCTCCAGTCATTTAATAATACCATTCCAAAAATATTTTCTTTTGCTTCACTCATATGAATTGGCTTTCCAAACTGATTCACATCAGTTGTTACAAAAGCTGTTTCAAGTTCCATATCAATACATTTTGCTGGTCCAAAAACTGGTTTCTCTTGTCCTACCTGTTGCGTTTGCCCATATGGCCTTCTTATTGGAGTTCCCGAAACAACAACTGAAGAGGATCTGCTATGGAACCCAAGTGGCATATGAGCCCAATTACTTTTTAAGGGTTCTTCTTGTAATTTAAATATTTTTGCAACATTGGTCGCATGTTCTTTACTTGAGATATAATCAGTAAAATCACCAACTTGAATAGGTAAAAGCATTTCTACCTCATTTACATCAAAAATAATTACTTCTTTATGTTTAGAATTGTTTTGCAAGGTTTTATTTTTAATATCAAAAACATCAGCAATTCTATTACGAACCAATCTCCAAGTTTTTCTTCCATCTGCAATAAAATCGTTTAGAGAATCCTGCATAAAAATATCATCTGTCAATGGTATTCCATTAAAATATCCCAATTGGTGAAATGCACCTAAATCTATTGCATACTCGCCAATTCTTGTTCCAATAGTAATTATATCATCTTTTGTAATAAAAACTCCAAAGGGTATATTTTGAATTGGAAAATCGCAACCTTGTTCTACATGTAGCCAAGATTTTCTATTCGGATTGTTAGCAGTTATTTCCATATCTATAATTTCTTTTTATTTTCAATTAAATTCTAATCAAATATATAAGTTTCTAGTTAAAAGAAAAATGAAATTACTATTTTTGCCATTAATTTAACTTTTAAAATAGAATTAACGAATGCAACGTGACCAAATTATCTTTGATTTAATTCAAGAAGAGAAAGAAAGACAAACTAATGGTTTAGAACTAATAGCATCTGAAAACTTTGTAAGTGAGCAAGTTATGGAAGCACAAGGTTCTATTTTAACTAATAAATATGCTGAAGGATATCCGGGCAAAAGATATTATGGAGGTTGTGAAGTAGTTGATGTTATTGAGCAAATTGCAATAGATAGAGCAAAAGAATTATTTGGTGCAGAATATGTAAATGTTCAACCACATTCTGGTTCTCAGGCAAATACAGCTGTGTATGCTGCTTGTTTAAATCCAGGAGATACAATTTTAGGGTTTGATTTATCACATGGAGGGCATTTAACTCATGGTTCTCCAGTAAATTTTTCAGGTAAATTATATAACCCTGTTTTTTACGGAGTAGTTGAAGCTACAGGAAGAATAGATTACAATCATTTAGAAAAACAAGCTAAAGAGTACAAACCAAAATTAATTATTGCAGGTGCTTCTGCGTATTCTAGAGATATAGATTTTGCAAAATTTAGAGAAATTGCAGATCAAGTTGGTGCGATTTTAATGGCAGATATTTCTCACCCTGCGGGTTTAATAGCTAAAGGTATATTAAATGATCCTATTCCTCATTGTCATATTGTGACAACTACAACACATAAAACTTTACGTGGACCACGAGGTGGAATGATTATGATTGGTAAAGATTTTGATAATCCTTTTGGATTAAAACTAAAAAATGGAAGTCTTAAAAAAATGTCGACATTAATAAATTCGGCAGTATTTCCAGGAAACCAAGGAGGACCATTAGAACACGTTATTGCTGCTAAAGCGGTTGCTTTTGGAGAAGCTTTAACTGATGAGTTTTTACATTACCAAATTCAAGTTAAGAAAAATGCTTCGGCAATGGCAGATGCTTTTGTTGCAAAAGGGTACAAAATTATATCTGAAGGAACAGACAATCACTGTATGTTAATTGACTTAAGAAATAAAAATATTAGTGGGAAAGATGCTGAGAATGCATTAGTTAAAGCTGATATTACTGTAAATAAAAATATGGTTCCTTTTGATGATAAATCACCTTTTGTTACTTCAGGTATAAGAATTGGTGTTGCAGCAGTTACTACACGCGGTTTAAAAGAAACTGATATGAAAACTATTGTTGAATTGGTTGATGAAGTGATTAATAATCATGAAGATGAAACTGCTTTAGAAAATATAGCTGAAAAAGTAAATGAAATGATGTCACACAGACCTTTATTTACTTGGTAAAATAAAAAATATAGTATTAATTAAAATCCTGCTTTTTGCAGGATTTTTTTTAACCTAAATTTAACGCTAATAGGTGATTTTAGTTACAATTTTTCCAGCAGACTTTTTATAACTTTATATGTTTAAAAGTAAGCTTTAATTATAACTATATATCAATAAAAAATTATGGAAACACAACAAGAAATTATTTCAATGCCAAGAATAGGTGATAAAGCACCCGAATTTAAAGCAGTAACAACACAAGGAAATATTCATTTTCCGAATGATTATAAAGGAGATTGGGTTATTTTATTTAGTCATCCAGCTGATTTTACACCTGTGTGTACTTCAGAGTTTATGACATTTGCTACAATGGAGGAAAAATTTTTAAAGGCAAATTGTAAATTAGTAGGTTTATCTATTGATGGATTGTATAGCCACATAGCATGGTTACGCTCAATTAAAGATAAAATTGAATATAGAGGCATGAAAAATGTGGAAGTAAAATTTCCTTTAATTGAAGATATTACAATGACTGTGGCAAAAAAATATGGAATGCTTCAGCCTAATGAAAGCTCTACTAAGGCAGTACGAGCAGTATTTTTTGTAGATCCAAATGGAATTATTAGAGCAATTATTTATTATCCTTTGAGTTTAGGAAGAAATTTTGATGAATTATACAGAGTAGTAGTTGCATTGCAAGCGGCAGATGCTTTTGAAGTAGCCACACCTGCCGACTGGAGACCTGGGGATGATGTAATTATTGGTCCTGCGGGTTCTTGTGGCACAGCAGAAAATAGAATGCAAGGAAAGGAAGATATGGAATGTAAGGACTGGTATTTCTGTACTAGAAAACTAGATAAAGATAAAGTTTTAGGTAAAGTACTTAAAAAGTAAGAAATATCTTGTCGAATTGAGCTTGTCTAAATATATTGAGTTATACTTAATTTAACCCAACTTTGTCAAGCTCAATTTGACAAATACAATATCATTTAAATTTTGTTATTCACTTTATTGAAGTTTAATCATCATCATCATCCAAAGCCCTTTCTAACAATTTATCATTAAAATTTTTGGAGCCTTTTGCTCCTAATTTTTTAATACTTTCCACTTTTTTAATAAGATTTCCAGCACCGGTTAATTTTTTCATGGAAGAATCATATGAACCTTGAACCGTTTTTAATTGATTTCCTACTTTAATTAAATCGTTTGTTAAATTTACAAACTGATCATATAATCTCCCCGCTTGAATTGCAATTTCAATAGCATTTTTCTGTTGTTTTTCATTGTTCCACATACTATCAATCGTACGTAATGTTGCTAAAAGGGTAGTAGGTGTAACAATTACAATATTTTTCTCAAATGCTTTGTTATATAGTTGGTTATCATTATTTAAAGCAACGGCAAATGCAGGTTCTATTGGAACAAAAAGCAATACAAAATCAGGTGATTCAATTTGATAAATATCCTGATAATTCTTCTCGCTAAGCTGTTCAATATGACGTTTTAAAGAGTTAACATGTTCTTTAATTGCTTGTTCTTTTTCGCTTTCATCATCAGCATTTATATATTGTTCATAAGCAGTTAAAGAAACTTTTGAATCAATAATCATTTTTTTATCATCTGGCAAATGAATTACAACGTCAGGTAATATTCGTTTACCTTCATTATTTATAAAACTCTGTTGCACAAAATATTCACTATCTTTTTCCAATCCAGATTTTTCCAAAACACGCTCTAAAACTAATTCTCCCCAATTCCCCTGAATTTTACTATCTCCCTTTAAAGCCTTAGTTAAATTAAGAGTTTCTTTACTCATTTGCATATTTAAATCCTTTAAACCCAAAATTTGTTGACGTAAAGCTGCATGATAATCAATACTTTCTTTATGTGTATCTTCAACTTTCTTTTCAAATGTTTGAATTTTCTCTTGTAATGGATTCAAAATAGTTTTTAAATTCTCTTTATTTTGTTCAGTAAATTTTGATGATTTTTCTTCTAATATTTTATTGGCTAAAATTTCAAAATCTTTAGTGAATTTTTCTTGCAATTTAGATACTTCAGCTTTGTTTTCTTGTAACTTTTCTTCCAAATTTTTAAACTCAGAAACCTTTTCGATATACGTCAATTCTATTTCATGTTTCTCTTTACCTAATAATATTTTATCTTCATTTAAATTATTGATAATATTTTTGTTAGCATCTTTTTCTTCAAGTAAAAGTTTATTTATAATTTCTAATTCTGAGGTAACTTTATCATATTTATTTTTAGTAATTAACTTACCAATTATGAAACCAACAATTAATGCAATTATTGCTAAAGCTAAAATGATAATATATTGTTCCATTTTCTAATTAAAATTTATAATTTGATAACCGTTTTTTTGGTATTTAACCAACGCTGTTAAAGCTGAAAGTGATAATTTTACATTTTCAGATTTATCTTCAATTTTAAAATTACTAGCCATAAAAGATTGTCCACAAACAAAAACTTCAACATTAAAATTTATTAATTCCTGAATTAATTTTGTATTAGGGTTTTCGATTTCATATAGTGTTTTATAAGAAAGATCTGACAAAGCACTTTTAGTGGCTTTCCCATGTAAAATAACGGCAATCTTCATATTTTCTAATCTTATACCTTGAGCTCCATGCATATTTATAAATCGTGCAACCGTATTAATTAATGGATTTAATTTTTCACCATTTGAATAATCGGTATAAATATCGAAAATCACTTTATACTCTTTATCCTTAGCTAAAAGTAAATCTGGACTTTCAACTTCAAAAACTTTACCAAAATCTTTAATGATTTGAGCATTAATGCCTGAAAAACAAGTGAAAATAAGAAAAATAATGATATATTTTTTCATAATAAACGGTTCAATTAAATTAGTTATTTATAAGAATCTATCATATTTAATAAATTAGTTTATAAAAATAAGATAAATTATATTTGTTGCCATAAAAAGCCGTTTAATTATAAGGCTGAGTTATTAACAACTGTATGAAAGCATTTGCTCGATTTATTTTATATACCTTATTAGGTTGGAAAATTATTGGAAATTTCCCAAAAGATTTAAAAAAATACGTAATTATTGCTGCTCCACACACGCATTGGCTCGATTTTCCTTTAGGAGTTCTTACTAAATATGCTACTGGAACAACCATCAATTATATTGGAAAAGCTTCATTATTTAAACCTCCATTTGGATTTATTTTTAAATTGCTTGGTGGAGCACCAGTGAATAGGAATGAAAGCACCAATAAAGTTCAAGCAATTGTTGATGTTTTTAATAATAGAGACAAGTTTATTTTGGCATTGTCTCCTGAAGGAACTAGAAAATTTATAGAACCTTGGAAAACTGGTTTTTATTATATTGCTAAAGGAGCAAACGTTCCTGTAGTTATGGGGACTTTAGATTTTGGAAACAAACAGGTAAAAATATCTGAACCATATTATTTATCAGATGATATAGAGAAAGATTTTGAACATTTTTACAACTATTTTAAAGGTGTAAAAGGTAAATTACCTAAGAATTTTAATTTGTAATTTTTGCTTCAAATTAAGTATTAAAAAAGGTGTTAAAATAATTATTTTAGCACCTTTTTTAATTGTATTATTTTTATTATCCTTTATAAAATGGTAATCTCACCACTTTTGAAGGAATATTTTTATTTCGAATTTTAATAAAAATTTCTGTATCTTTTTTCGAATATTCAGTAGTTACATAACCCATTCCGATTCCTTTTTTTAGTGACGGACTCATTGTTCCTGAAGTAACTTCACCAATAATTTCACCAGCTACATTTACAATTTCATAACCATGACGAGGAATTCCTTTTTCTGTAATTTCAAAAGCAATTAATTTTCTAGAAACACCTTCTTCCTTTTGTTTTTTTATTGCTTCTGAATTTACAAAATCTTTTGTGAATTTAGTAATCCAGCTTAAACCAGCTTCAATAGGTGAGGTAGTATCGTTAATATCATTTCCATATAAACAAAATCCCATTTCTAAACGCAAGGTATCACGCGCGGCTAAACCAATTGGTTTAATTCCAAACTTATTACCTGCTTTAAAAATAGCCTTCCACACAGCTTCTGCATCTTTATTTTTAACATAAATTTCAAATCCTCCAGAGCCTGTATAACCAGTTGCTGAAATAATAACATCTTTAAAACCAGCAAAATCACCAATTTTAAATGAGTAATATTTCATAGTAAATAAGTCTAAATCTGTAAGTGATTGAAGTGCTTCAGAAGCATCTGGCCCTTGTACTGCAAGTAAAGAATACTCGTCTGAAACATTTATCATTTCCACACCTAAATCGTTATGCATTAAAATCCAATTCCAATCTTTTTCAATATTTGAAGCATTAACAACCAACATATATTCATTTTCATTGATTCTATAAACCAATAAATCATCAACTATTCCTCCGTCATTATTTGGTAAACAACTATATTGAACTTTACCATCAAATAATAGGGAAGCATCATTCGTTGTAACTTTTTGGATTAATGCCAATGCATTATCTCCTTTTAAAATAAATTCCCCCATATGTGAAACATCAAAAACACCTACACCATTTCTAACAGTTTCGTGTTCAATATTTATACCTTCATATTGTACAGGCATATTAAAACCAGCAAATGGCACCATTTTAGCACCTAAAGATTCGTGAATGTGAGATAAAGCAGTATTCTTCATTTTTAACTATTTTAGTTATGCAAAATTAATAAATTCTTAATTATAGCATTGGTATTAATTTACCTTAAAAACATAAGATCTATTGTTTAATCAATTAATATTTTAATGTTTCCAAACTTATTTTTTTCTTTTTACTATATTTGATTTTATTAAATATTTTAATGAAAAATATGAATTTTAAAAAAGTATTGACCATTGTATTTTATTTTTTTGCGGTAACAATTTATGCACAAAACAGATCCTTGCCGCAAGATTATTTGACCAAAGAATTTCATAAGAACAGAAGGGAAGCATTAAGAAATAAATTACCTAATAATAGTGTGGCGGTATTTTTTGCAAATGCAGTTAGAAACAGAGCAAACGATGTTGAGTACGTATATCACCAAGATCCAAACTTCTATTATTTAACGGGTTATAAAGAACCTCATGCATTGTTGTTGATTTTTAAAGATGACCAGAAAGTTGGTAATACTGTTATAAATGAAGTCCTTTTTGTACAAGAAAAAAATGAAATTGCTGAAATGTGGACAGGAAAACGGTTGGGAATTGAAGGAGCTCAAGACGATTTAGGTTTTAGAATTGTTTTTAACGGTAAAGAATTTAAAAGTTATGATATAAATTTTTCAAAATTTGATAAAATTCTTTTTAAAAATTTCGAAAATGATGTGAGAGATTCAAAAGATGAAGCTGATTTATATGATTTAATTAAAATATTTAAGGAAAAAATTTCTTACGATTTAAATAATTTAAAGAACCCAACTTCAGATAAAATTGAAGATGAGCCAAACATTAAATTCGATAGTAAAAAGCTGAGCAGTATTATGGCTACTTTGCGAGAAATAAAAACTAAAGATGAGCTAGTTTTGTTGAAAAAAGCTGTTGAGATTTCTGCAGTTGGGCAATTAGAAATAATGAAAGCAATGCATCCTGATATGTCTGAAACTGAAGTTCAAGGTGTTCACGAATTTGTATATAAAAAATATGGCGCAGAATATGAAGGCTATCCATCAATTGTTGGTGCAGGAGGAAATGGTTGTATTTTACATTATATTGAAAATAACAAAACTGTTGTTGGGAATGGAGAATTGGTTTTAATGGATTTAGGTGCTGAATATCATGGATATACAGCTGATGTAACACGCACGATACCAGCAAATGGTAAGTTTTCCAAAGAACAGAAATTGATTTACGATTTGGTTTATAAAGCTCAAGAAGAAGGAATAAAAGCATATGAAATAGGAACAAACATGTCTAAACCTAATGATATTGCCCGCAAAATAATTAATGATGGTTTGGCTAAATTGGGTATTATTGAAACAGCCAAGTCTAGACATCTATTTTTTCCGCATGGCACTTCTCATCATATAGGTTTAGATGTTCATGATCCAGGTAATTATAAAAAGTTTGAGGAAAATATGGTTGTTACTATGGAACCTGGAATTTATATTCCGTATGGGAGCGATTGTGATGAAAAATGGTGGGGAATAGGTGTTAGAATTGAAGATGACATTTTAGTCACTAAAAACGGACCCATAAATTTATCGGCTCTTGCACCAAGAACTTCCGAAGAAATTGAAGCGACTATGAAATTACCAAGCGTTTTAACCAATTTTAATTTACCGAAGTTGGATTAGAAAGGGCTTGTTCCCAATCAGCTATTAAATCATCAATATGTTCTATACCAACTGAAATTCTAATTAAGTTCACAGGTGTTAAACTATCTGGGCCTTCAACTGATTTTCTATGTTCAACTAAGCTTTCAACACCACCTAAACTTGTTGCTGTTGTAAAATATTTTAATTTTGTTGAAATTTCAAAAGCATTTTTTTCATCTCCTTTTATTAAAACAGATAACATAGCCCCAAATCCATTCTTTTGCTGTTTTTTAGCTATTAAATGTTGTGGATGAATCTCTAATCCAGGATAATTTACTTTTTCAATTTTAGGATGTTGATTTAAAAATTGAGCTAATATAAAAGCATTTTTAGATTGTTTAGAAACTCTTAAATGCAATGTTTGAATTCCGCGTGCTATTAACCAACAATCAAATGGAGCAGGAACTGAACCATTTAATAATTGAATATTTTTAATTTTTTCGGCAATTTTATCATTATTTAAAACTAAGGCTCCACCTAAAACATCACTATGTCCTCCAAAATATTTTGTTGTAGAATGCACAACAATATCAGCACCTAGATCTAACGGATTCATAAAAACAGGTGTTAACCAAGTGTTATCAACAGCACATAAAAAACTATGTTTATGAGCTATTTCTGAAATTGCTTTAACATCACTAATTTTTAATTGAGGATTAGATGGGGTTTCTACCCAGATCATTGCTGTATTTGGTTTAATAGCATTTTCAATAGCTGATAAATCGCTCATATCGACTAAATCATAAGTCAAATTCCATCTTTTAAAAACCAAATCCATTAATTTTTTAATAGCATAGTAAATATCATCTGGTAAAATAATATGATCTCCGCTCTTTAAACTATAAAAAACAGCACTAACTGCGGCTAATCCAGATGAAAAAGCAAACCCAAATTTTCCATTTTCTAATTGTGCAATACTGTGTTCTACAATTGCTCTATTAGGATTGTTATTTCTGGAATAAATTAAATCATCGGCATAAGAACCATCAGTATTTCTTTGGTAAGTACTTGATAAATATATTGGTGTACTTACAGGTTTTGCATGGCTAAAGGTGTTTTCAGTGCTTTTAACAGCTAAGGTTTCAAATTTTGGTTTATGCATTCTGATATAGTATTAATTTTAGATTTATTGAAGTTCATTGGAATAATGGAAACTAGCAGGGATACCACCAGTATGCCAAAAGAGAATATTAGAATTTGCTGGGAGTTTTTCAGAGTCTAGCATGTCTAACATTCCATAAAAAGCTCGACCTGTATATACAGGATCTAATAAAATGCCATCAGTTTTTGCCAATGTTTCTATTGCAAAGCGTTCATTTCTAGTAACTTTTCCGTAACCAGCTTTATTATAATTTTCAATTAAATTACATTCTTCAATCGTAATTTCATCCTTTAAACTTAGTGTTTGTTGACCTTCTTTTACAATAAAAAAGATAATTTCGTTTAGCTGTTTTTCCCCCAATTCAATTTTATCAATTGCAATAGGGTATAGCTTGGTATTCAATTTATACAACTGCTTTCCTAATTGTAATCCTGCTTGAGTACCACCTGAACTCGATGCAAAAAAAATGGCATCAATATTAAGTTTTTCTTTGCTAAGCTGCTGTTTTAATTCTTTAACAGCATTTACAAAGCCCATTGCACCTATTAAATTTGAACCTCCATAGGGAATTATATAAGGACTTAAGTTTTGCTCTATTAATTTTTGCTCCAAGACATTAATATCTTCACCTTTTCTATTATCACCAGTAAAATGAATAGTTGCACCTAATTGTTTTGATAATAGCAGGTTACCTGTAAATGTTTTTGGCTCAAAACCACCTAATAATAAATGACATTTTAAATTTAACTTTGCACAAGCGGCAGCAGTTTGTCTGCAATGGTTAGATTGTTGAGCGCCTGCAGTAATTATAGTATTACAATTTTTTAGAAGCGCATCTTGCATTAAATACTCTAATTTTCGAGTTTTATTACCTCCAGTTGCCAATCCTGTTTGATCATCTCTTTTAATGTAGATGTTATAATTAGGGTATTTTTTTGAAAGATTTGATAATTTTTCAAGAGGAGTAGGAAAGAAGCCTAAAGATACTTTGGTGTTCATAATACTTTAATCCTTTAGCGTATATGAAAACTTCATTTCTTCCTCTTTTCCTTTATCATCTTTAAAAACAACAAAAATATTTAATTTGTTTTCAGATGCTTTTTCAAAAGTAAAGTCTTCAAAATAAGCTTTATTTTCTTCAATTTTTACTAATTGAGCTTGAAGTCTTTCATCTTTTTCTTCCCAACCTTTTAAATTGCTATGAAAATGTTTTAAACGAAAAATTAATGATTCATTTTCTTCTGAAATAGTGCATAATTCATAAAATTCAACCTTGCCATTTACTACTAATTTGAAAGATCCCATCATTGAATTTCCCAATGGGGTTGTCCAAACTTCCTCAGTTTCTCCGCCAAAAGCTTCACCAACCCAATAACCCGCAATCCAAGAAACATCATTAATTGTTGCTTTCACCAAATCTTTGGAAGGGTCTAATTTTAAAGTGTTTTGTGCTAAAAGATTGAATGAAATTATAAAACATAAAAAAGCTAAAAAGTTTTTCATTTTGTAAATTTAAATTACACAGCTAATTTAATTATAATTAATTAATAAAAGCAATTGGATTATGAAAGCGTAGCCTGGAATTTAATCAGATGCTTTTAAATAAACCCAGTGTTCATTTTCAAGACAAAAAAGAGAATTTTCATGAATTACATTCACTTTTCCATTTTCCATAAAAAGAGCCTTAAATTCAACTGTACCAGTTTTATCTTTTATTTTTCCTTTTGTAGTTTGTATAACTTCAAGCTTTAACCAATGTACAGATTTAGCCCATTTTTCAATT
>Ga0102812_10002779_pt1 | contig 11676 bp, 10 predicted proteins | sample ColrivemetaGS713_FD_79334 | JGI IMG/M metagenome (GOLD analysis project Ga0102812, IMG submission 79334) | Estuarine microbial communities from the Columbia River estuary - Flood tide ETM metaG S.713 | ecosystem: Environmental > Aquatic > Marine > Intertidal zone > Estuary | place: USA... | reverse complement strand
TTTGTTAATAATGAAAATGGAGGTAATTTATATTCTTTATCTGAATTTCTTTTTGTTACATTTTTTGGTTCTGGCTTATCCTCTAAAATAATATCAATGTTTGGTTTTTTTCGTTCACTTCCAAAAAAGTCATTGATATTGGTTTTGGGTTTATGTTCAATATACTCTTCTTGTTGAACAGGTTCCTCAAATGAACTCTCTTCTTCAAAAGCCTCTTCAAAGTCCTCAAATGATTCTACATTCTTTTTCGACATTTTGGCTTCTTGCCTAGTCATCGCATCTTTTAAATTGCTCCCACTAACCAAATCAAACTCTGGATATTCTGATCCATATTTCTTTTTCATATCAGCTTTTGACATCTTTGGTTTTGTTCTAAAAGTATCAAGTTGACGATCCAAATCGCCACTTCTAGTGAATGAGTTTGGAATAACAACTTCATCTTTTACTCTAGTTCCAAAAATCGGTGATACAAAATGTTTTTTTTGATACCCTTTTCGTTCAATTTTTTCCTTTATTTCAGGTATCTCAAAAGGAACAGTATCCACTGTTCGTTCAAATGGTGCTAAAATTTTCTTTTTCTTAAACATAATGTCACCTCAATTATCCGATTACAGAGTCAATAAATCCTTTTACCTCAATATAAGTTTTTCTCTTTTTACTAACAAATCGATCAGCTTCAACACCGTCTTTATACATCAAGAAACTTGGGATACCAAATATATTTAGATGTCTTGCTAGGTCGATATCAACATCTCTATCCATCATATAAAACTCTATATCTTTATACTCATCTTCCAATCTAGGAAGGTGTGGTTTTATCACAAAACAATCAGGGCACCAATTTGTATAAAAATATATAAATTTAGTTCCATTACCCTCAATAACTTGATAAAACTCTTCAATACTATTTATCTTCTTCATCATCTTCTCCTTCAAGTAGGGCAATCATATCTTTTTCTACCAACTCTAGCTCAAGTGGATTTTCAAAGACTTTTTTTGAATATATTTTTGTCGTTTCCTCACCTACTATACCAATTATAACAACACAAACTTTTCTTGTCATTGCATCTACACTTGTATTTATTACTAGTTTTCTAAACCAATAAACAGGATTCACAGCATTTAATACCGCTCCACCATATTTGATTACTTTTCCAACTCTCATTTTCTTAGCAGCTTTAGCTATTTTACTTTCTTCAATAGCTCTTTTCTTTTCAAACATTTGCATAACTCTAATTACACGTACATTTTTAGTGTTTTTAAGAATTGGTTTTTCAAGTAACTCATCAATTCTATCGGTAATATAGTGATTTAATGCAATCAATTCATTCACGCTTAATTCAAGCATTGGATGCCTTGATTCAGGGAAAAAGTACTTGGCAATTTCCTCTACAAGCTCATAACTAAGCAAAAATGTAAGCTTACCAATATTCTCATCAGTAACTTTTCTTTCAGCTTTAAAACGTTTTTGCATAAAGATAATCATATCTTTGACTTCATCTTCGTTCACATCTACATTTGGTTTTTTTATTACATTAACATCAATTCTCTTCCCACGCATTGTAAAGAAGACAATTAATACTGCAAAAAGAATCATCCCAGTAAATATTCCAAAGAAGAAATTTACAAATCCTCCAAACGAAATTTCAAATGGCATAAAATCACTCCTAACTTAATAAATATTATAACATATTTATCATTTATATTGTGTATAAATTGTGATTACGATATAATAACAAAAGGTGATTATATGAAAAAATATCTTATCGCTCTCGATTTAGACGGGACGTTATTAGAAGATTGGGAAACAATCAACGAGGAAACAGTACAATACTTAAAAGAATTACAAGAAGAAGGTCATAAAATTGTTGTGGCAACAGGAAGACCATTTAGAAGCTCAGAAATGTTTCATAAAAAGCTTGGTCTTGATACTCCACTTATAAATTATAACGGTGGTTTGGTTACCTCAAAAAGTGATCCAAACTTTACTCCATATAGTTTAACTGTGAACAGAGAAAAAGTACTTGATGTATTTGAAAAAAACAAAGAGTTTATTCACAATGCTTTTGGTGAAGTGGGAGATGATATTTATCTACTACACGACACTGAAGAAATCAGACCATTATTACATTATTTTAATGGTGCCCAATTATTTGTTGGTCCATTTAATGAAATATTAAATGATGATACCAACGGATTTATTATTGTTGCAAATAAAGGTGATGGTCAGTACATTGAAGACTATATAAATTCAACATATCCCGGAGATGTATTGTGTCGCAATTGGGGTAATGAATATCGTTTCATTATCGAAATGTTTACTGCGGATACAAATAAAGGGAAAGCACTTGAATATGTGTCTAACTATCTTGGATTTGATCAAGAAGATATAATCGCAATTGGTGACGCCCATAATGATATTGAATTATTACAATATGCAGGTCATGGAGTTGCAATGAAGAATGCACATGATTCTTTACTAGAAGTTGCTGATGATGTTACACTATTTTCCAACAAAGAAAATGGAGTTATGAAGTACCTACAAAAATATTTAGCAAACAAAAAAGGTTAATTAATTTAACCTTTTTTTAATATCTAAATCTCTTTTTCCCTTTTCCTTTACCCTTTTTTTGTTTCATAGGTTGCCCTTGCAAACTAGCCAAAGGATTATTCGGGTTTATTTTACTAGGATCCATTGATCCCATTCGTTTCATCATTTGTCCTTGTTGTTCTAATGATTGTATAAGTTTATTTACCTCTGAAACACTGCGTCCAGAACCACTTGCTACACGTCTTCTTCTTGAACTGCTTTGAGAAATTAACTTTGTGTTCTTTCGCTCAGCTTTTGTCATTGAACCAATAATAGCTTCTATGTAAACAAGCTGTTTATCATCAGTATTTACATTTTTCATAGCTTTTCCCATACCTGGAACAAGCTTCATAATTCCACCAAGAGATCCCATTTTTTTGATCATTTTGAGTTGTTTTAAGAAGTCATTATAGTTAAACTTCCCACTCATCATTTTTTCCATCATGCCCATCATATCATCTTCGTCGATATTTTCAGTTACCTTATCGACAAGAGTCATTACGTCACCCATACCTAAGATACGTGATGCCATTCTTTCAGGATGGAATACTTCAAGTTGATCTAATTTTTCTCCCATACCCATAAACTTAATAGGAATGTTAGTTACTTGTCTTAAACTAAGTGCAGCTCCACCTCTAGTGTCACCATCAAGTTTTGTTAGAATACTACCAGTAACTGATAGTGTTTCATTAAAACTAGAAGCTACATTTACAGCATCTTGCCCTGTCATTGAATCTAATGTTAGTAATATTTCTTCAGGCTTTAAAAAGTCTCTAACTTCAACTAGTTCATTCATCATATTTCCATCAATATGAAGTCTACCTGCAGTATCGACAATAACAAGATTATTACCATTTTCTACAGCATAAACCATAGCGTTTTTCATTATGTTTATTGGTTTTTCACCAGTACCCATTTCAAATACATCGACACTTAACTGAGAACCAATAGTTTTTAATTGGTCAATAGCTGCAGGTCGATACACATCAAGTGCTACTAACAATGGTTTTAAGTTATTATTCTTTCTTAAAAAGTGAGCAAGTTTACCTGCAGTAGTTGTCTTACCAGCACCTTGCAAACCTACCATCATAATTTTTGTTATTCCAATAGGATTCAGCTTTAAGCCTTCTGCTTTTTCTCCCATGATTTTAGTTAATTCATCATTAACAATTTTAACTACTTGTTGTCCAGGGTTTAAACCTTTTAGAATTTTTTCACCCATTGCTTGTTCTTTTACTTCTTTAGTAAAACTCTTTACTACTTTAAAGTTAACATCCGCTTCCAATAAAGAAAGACGGACTTCTCTCATCATTTCTTCAATATCTTTTTCAGTTAATCTTCCTTTACCTGTAACTTTACGCAAAGCCATTTGCATGCGATTTGATAAGTTGTCAAAAGCCATTGTATCACTCTACCTTTTTCAATTCTTGTATTATATCAATCAGTTCCTTTTCACTCATATCATCATGAACAGAATCCAATAATTTATTTCGATATACTTTTGTTTGAACCAATTGCAATTTATTTTCTAAATCTTCTAATTTTAAAACAGTTCTTTTAATTTGATCATGAACAGCATTTCTACTTACATCCTTATTCTCACTAATTTCAGAAATCGATAAATCATCAAAATAGTAAGCCTCAAAATAGTCTTTTTGTTTCTTTGTTAATAGTTCTTGGTATACATCATATAATTGAATAACTCTTATTGATTTGCTTAAAGCATCCATTAGAAAATATCACCAAACATTCCATATAGATATTCTTCAATATCAAAATGTTCTAAATCAGTTACCTTTTCACCAAGACCTACATACTTAATTGGTATCCCAAGTTCTTCTTTAATTGCTAGAACAATTCCACCCTTAGCAGTACCATCCAATTTTGTTAGTACAATACCACTTATATTAGATACCTCATTAAATATTTTAGCTTGAGATAGTCCATTTTGTCCTGTAGTCGCATCAATAACCAATAATGTTTCATGAGGTGCTTCTTCTACCTCTCGAGATATTACACGGTGGATTTTATCTAATTCCTTCATTAAATTAACTTTGTTTTGCAATCTCCCAGCAGTATCACATAGAATAATATCAATGTCATTTTCTTTCGCATAATTAATCGCATCAAACATAACACTAGATGGATCACTACCTTCATCTTTACTAAAAAATTCAGACCCTACTCTTTCACTCCAAATTCTAAGTTGATTTATAGCTCCAGCTCTAAAAGTATCTCCAGCAACCATTAAAACTTTTTTTCCTTTATCAATATACTCTTTAGCTACTTTGCCAATCGTTGTTGTTTTTCCAACACCATTCACTCCAACAAAAAGAATTATGTTTAATCTATCATCCTTAATATCCAAGTTCGATGAAACAATATCCTCATCAACATATAGCTTATACATTTCCTCAATAATTAATTCTTTTAAATCTTCAGGCGATGAAATATCTTTTATATCAACTGTATCTCTTAAGTGATCAACAAATTTAACAACAGTATTTACACCAATATCAGCCATAATAAATATTTCCTCTAATTCATCAAACAAATCATCATCAATAATATCACTTGATTCTAATAACACTTTTAAATTGCTAAAAACAGAATCTCTGGTTTTAGACATACCTAATTTATATTTTTGAGCTTTCGCTCTTTTTTCTTTTGATTTAAACAGATTCCCAAAAAAAGCCATACCATCACTTCTTTCTATCAAAAAGTCACACAACATTATAACATACTTAAAAAAAATCTTCTATAAATATAGAAAAAAACCCTATAAAAAGGGAAAATCCGCCTCTCGGCGGATTAAGGAAGGGGATGTGTGAATAATAAATTATTCACCATGCTATGTAAGGGATAAGTTGCGACTATGTCGCATATATAATATAACATAATCGTCATGTTTTTGTCAATAAAAAGTCATAAAAAAAGTATAAACAACACTTAGATTACTTTGGCTATCAAAGCATATAAAAAAACGGCTATAATACGCCGTTTTTATAGTTTGAATTTTTGACCATTTTTAGTTATTGGACAATATTTTGTTATGGTGCAATAATAGTCCGTACTCTATGATTTTTTATATCCACATTGTTTTGTTTCTTGACAAATTATATCACCATTATTATCTGTAATTAATAAGTTCCCGCAATCAGGGCATTGTTCACCTGTTGGTTCACCAAATAACATATTTCTACACTTTGGAAAATTATTACATGCGTAAAACTTTTTACCACGATTTCTACCAGTTTTAGCAGTTCTTTCAACAATTTCTCCTTCTTTACATTTAGGACATTTTATCCCAGTTGTTGGAGGAGTTTCTTTTTCAACACCATCTGATTTTATATACTTACATGTTGGATAATCACTACATGCTTCAAATGTTCCAAACTTAGATGTTCTATGAACCATTGGAGAACCACAATTAGGACAATCTTCACCTGTAAATTTAGGAGCAACACGGTCCATATTTTTATTGGCATTATCTACCATAGGGATAAATGAAGTATAAAATCTAGAGATTATATCTACTTGTTCTTGAGACCCTTCAGATATATCATCTAAAACTTTTTCCATTCTAGCTGTATAATCAACACTAATAATCTGTTCAAAAAACTCATCAAGTTTCTCAATAGTAAGTTTCCCTTGATCTGTAGGAGTAAATTTTTTCTCTTTAATTGTTACATATTTTCTAGTTTTTAATGTTGAGATTGTTTGTGAATAGGTAGATGGTCTACCAATCCCTAAGTCTTCCATTTCTCTAATCAATCTTGCTTCGCTAAAGCGAGCTGGTGGTTTAGTGAAATGTTGGCTTTTTTCAACCAATTCAGGAACTAATGTTTTACCCTCTTCTAAAGTCGGTAATTCACTTAAGTCCAGTTTCTCATATTTATCGTATATTCTTAAATATCCATCAAATACCAATGCTTGAGCAGACGCTCTAAACAATGCATCATTGTTTGTTAATTCAACTGTATTAGTGCTAATTATTGCTGGTTTCATTACCGAAGCTAACGTTCTAGCGTAGATTAATGTGTATAAATTATATTCATCTTTTGTTAAATATTTTTTTACATTCTTAGGTGAGTTTTCTACACTTGTTGGACGAATTGCCTCATGAGCATCTTGAACATTGATACCCTTTTTAGCTGTTTTTAATTTTCCAACATATTCTTTCCCAAACTCTGAAGCAATATATTTTCTAGCAGGTTCAACAAACGTATCACTGATTCTATATGAATCTGTTCTCATGTAAGTAATTAAACCAACTGTTTCTGTTGCTAAATCAATACCTTCATATAGTTTTTGAGCAACCAACATTGTTTTTTGAGAACTAAAATTTAACTTGATTGAAGCTTCTTGTTGGAGACTTGACGTTGTAAAAGGTAATTTTGTATCTCTATTTCTCTCTTTTGTTTCAACACTAGAAATAACAAATTCTTTATTTAATGAAGCAAGTAACTCATCCGTTTGCTCTTCGTTTTCTAATTCCACTTTTTTATTTTTATATAAAGCTAAATTTGCAGTAAAGTCAGTAAAGTCTGCTTTTACTTTCCAAAACTCTTCCTCAACAAATGCATCAATTTCTTTTTCCTTATCAACAATAATTTTCAATGTAGCACTTTGCACTCTTCCTGCTGATTTTGATTTGATCTTATTTTGAAGTAATTTAGATAATTTAAATCCAATAATACGATCCAAAATTCTCCTTGTTTCTTGAGATGAAACCAAATTTAAATCAATATCTCTTGGTTCTTGAAAGGCTTTTAATATTGCATCTTTCGTAATCTCATTAAATATAACTCTTTTTGTTGGGATATCATCCATACCTAGCACTTCTTTTAAATGCCAGCTAATCGCTTCTCCCTCTCTATCAGGGTCAGTTGCAAGATATAATTCATTTATTTGAGAAAGCGAATCTTTTAATTCTTTTACTACAGCTTTCTTTTCTTTTATAATTTCATATTTAGGAGTGAAGTTATTTTCAATATCTAATCCTAGGCCACCAACACCACTAATTGCTAAATCTCTAATATGTCCTTTAGAAGATAATACGATATAATCATCACCTAAATATTGTCCTATTGTTTTTGATTTGCTTGGTGATTCCACTATTACTAATTTCGATTTCATGTTCGTCCTCCTGTCTTATCTATATATTATATACACGTGAAATTAACCACTGTCAAGCAGCTTTCTTTCTTATATATATTATATATATATAATTAATTTTGCTTTATTTTTTTACAATAAAAGTCATACGATCTTTCCCTTGCATGTCCTTTTTTTGAATAATTTCTACATCTGTAAAATGCTTTTTAATGATCTTTTTCAACTCTTTTGATTTATTATATGCATGTTCAAATGCAATAATAAATTTATCATTAAGAATCTCGCTAGCACCTGAAATAATTTGTCTGTAAAAGTTTAATCCATCTTTTCCACCAAATAATGCGATGGAAGGCTCATTGTCTTTTACAAGACCTTCTACATACTCAAAATCAGGTATATATGGAGGGTTTGAAACAATAATGTCAAACTTTCTTCCTTTTACTGGTTCTAACATATCCCCTTGTAAAAATTCAACATTTGCATTCAACTTTTTGTTGTTTTCTTTTGCTACTTCTAACGCTTCAAATGATATGTCAGTAGCTGATACAGTCATATTTGGTTCTTCTTTATCCAAAGTTAAAGCAAGACAACCACTTCCAGTACCAATATCAACTACCTGTACTGAACCGCCATCAAAAACATCATCATACATCATTAGTACATTCGCAACCAATTCCTCAGTTTCAAACCTTGGAATTAATACATTAGAATTTACAATAAACTCATACCCATAAAAATACTCTACTCCAGTAATATGCTGAACAGGGATATTTTTAGTTATGTATCTATCTACTCCATATAAAAAGTCCTGATAAATATCATCTGGTATTTCTTTATCCATTGATAAAATCAAATCTGAACTTGTCATTTTTGCAAAGTGTAATAATAATATCTTAACACCTGAATCTTCTTTAGCATTGTCTAATGCATATGATTCGTTAATATCTAGTACTTCTTTATACGTTGGCATATAATCACCTTATTAAAACATTGAAAGAAGAGCAAAAGCTCTTCTTTATTGTTCTTTTCCTTCAAGTTTTCTTTTTAAATCTTCCCCAATTAGAGCATCTAAAATTGGTTCTAACTTACCTTCCATAACTCTATCCAATTGTAAGATTGAGAATCCGATACGATGATCGGTAACTCTGTTTTGTGGATAGTTATATGTTCTAACTTTTTCACTACGATCTCCGGTTCCGATTTTTGAACGACGTTCTTCGCCTTCTTTATCGGCTTTCTCCTGAGCAATTTTATCAAACAATCTTGCTTTTAAGATTCTAAGAGCAGATGCTTTGTTTTCATGTTGTGATTTTCCATCTTGACACGTTACAACCAATCCTGTTGGTTCATGAGTAACTCTTACAGCAGAATCCGTAGTATTAACACTTTGTCCACCAGCACCACTTGAGCGGTAAGTATCAATTCTGACATCACCCATATTTAACTCAACATCAACATCCTCTGCTTCTGGTAAAACAACTACAGTTGCAGTTGATGTATGTACACGTCCAGCAGATTCTGTTTGAGGAACACGTTGTACTCTGTGTGCCCCACTCTCATATTTCATATATGAGTAAACACTATCTCCTGATAACGTAAACTCAATTTGAGAAAACCCACCAGCACTACCTTCTTCTGCATTTAATACTTCATGTTTCCAATTTCTTGTTTCTGCATATTTCATGTACATTCTGAATAAGTCTCCAGCAAAAATATTTGCCTCACTTCCTCCAGCTGCACCTCTTATTTCAACTATAACATTTTTCTCATCATTTGGATCTGTAGGTACCAATAAAATCTTTAATTCCTCTTCAATCTCTGGAATTCTAGGCTTTACTTCTTCTAATTCCATTTCAGCCATTTCAACAATTTCAGGATCTTTTTCTTCTAGCATTTCATTCAAATCCTCAATTGTAGATAGAACATTCTTATATTCTATGTAAAGAGCCACTACAGGACCTAAACCACTTTGTTCTTTTGATAAAGCAGTCATTCTCTTTATATCAGTAGCGATTTCTGGATCCATCAATAAGTTATTTAATTCATTATAACGTTCTTCAATTTTATCTAATCTATCTCTCATATCTATCACTCCGGACTATATTATATTACAATGCAGGTTTATTTTCAACAAAGATTCCACCTTGTTTTTTTATCCTAATTAAATAGTAAACGAATATCGTCATTAATACAACACCTTTGAATACACTACTCAAAGATACTGCCCACCATATTCCAGCGAATCCTAAACTTAAAGATAAGGCATATCCAAGTGGAATTCTCATTGCATTACCAATAATTCCAACTCCCGAAGGAATTTTGGTTTTACCAAGACCATTAAACGCTCCTGCAGTAGCAAGCTCAATTATCATAAACACTTGAGAGAAGCTAAGGATTTCTAGATACGTTTGTCCAATTCTTAACGCTTCCTCATCTTGTAAGAAGATTCCAATCAATTGTCTAGCAAATACAAACAGTACTATATTCACTCCAATTCCATAAGGGATTAATAACCTCATCGAGGTAACATATCCTTTTCTAACTCGCTCAAAATTCTTAGCACCAAAGTTTTGCCCTACATAACTTGCAAGAGCAACTTGGAATCCAGAAGCAATCATCCAAGCAAGTGCTTCTATTTGGCTACCCAATCTTTGAATAGCCATTGGTGTTGCACCAAATGAAGTAACCATAACTCCAAGTACAACACTTATCATTGTAAAAATCATTGATTGGATACTCACAGGAGCACCAATTTTTAAAATTTCTTTTATAGTTTGAATATTTACATACTTTTTAAAGTTAATATGTATTGGTCTATATTTAGATATGAATACCACCAAATAAGTTAGTAATATAAATGATTGAGATATCCCAGTAGCTATCGCAGCTCCTTTAACCCCCATACCAAGACCTGTAATCGTATGTAAATCAAATATATTAATTTCATCCAATATAAAGATTGGATCCAATATAATATTTAAAACCAGACCAGAAGCTGTAATCGCAAAAGCGATAATAGTAAGCCCAAGTCCATCATATATTCCATTGAATAGATTCACCATAAAATACGACATACCAAATAAACTAATCACTCCAAGGTAATCAGTAGCATAACTAACAACATTTGCATTATCAGAATTGAAGATTGATACATACAAATCTTTTCCAAAGAAACCTAACAACGAATACACAATTGCAAGTACAAACATGATTACCATACCGTTATTTCCATATCTACTTGCACTCTCAACATCATTCGCTCCAGCTGCATGTGATACTTTAACACTCGTACCAATTTTAGCTAACATTATAATCCCAAACCCAAACCAAGGAAAATAACCAGCTGTCCCAACTCCAGCAATTGCTTCTTTTGGATCAAGTCCCATTGAACCAACTTTTCCAACCCAAAACATGTCGGTTAAATTGTATGTCATTTGAACAATACTTGTTAGTAATGTGGGGATAGCAACGATCAATAATTTTGATAGAATACTCCCATTTGTTAAGTCGATTTTATTTTTCATATTCTTCACCTTATTCCAAGAAAATATTATACCACTACCCAATCAAAAAAACTACAAAAATGAAAGAAAAAACCTTGCATCAACAAGGTTTATTCATCATATATCATTTTTGCTAGTGGGAAAGGCTCTAAAGCTCTTTCAAATATACCTTGTACATATGATATTAAAACACCATAATTCACAATCGGAATATCCATATCTTTTACTTGCTCGATTCGATACATCATTTCAGATTTATTCAGCATACAAGCTCCACAATGAATAACAAGTTTCACATCATCCATATCTTTTGGGAAAGAATATCCTGCGCTATATCTAAAGTTAAAATCCTTTCCAGTGTATTGTCGTAACCATCTAGGTATTTTTACAGTACCAATATCATCACTTTGCCTATGATGTGTACACCCTTCACTAACAAGAACTGTATCACCATTTTTTAAGTTA
>Ga0102812_10002776_pt1 | contig 11697 bp, 8 predicted proteins | sample ColrivemetaGS713_FD_79334 | JGI IMG/M metagenome (GOLD analysis project Ga0102812, IMG submission 79334) | Estuarine microbial communities from the Columbia River estuary - Flood tide ETM metaG S.713 | ecosystem: Environmental > Aquatic > Marine > Intertidal zone > Estuary | place: USA: Columbia... | reverse complement strand
TCGGTCCACGTGACGAAGTCCTGCGGGCGGTAACCAAAAACCACGGGCAGCTCACGGCGGTTAAAGCCCCTGGAGGTTTACAATGAATGAGATGCCTGACGTTTCAGTTCGGCGCCAGATTTTGTATGGGTTGGCCGCCTTGGTCGTGCTTGTGGGAGGGTTCGGCTACTGGGCCGCAACATCAAACATCGCCGGTGCAGTTGTGGCCAGTGGCCGGGTAGAAATTCAACAGAATCTGCAGGTAGTTCAGCACATCGACGGTGGAGTCGTTGCGGAACTTCTGGTCGAAGAAGGCGATGTCGTCGAGCGCGACACCCTGCTCCTACGACTGGAGAACAACCTGCTGAGCTCGCGCCAGACAATTATCGAAAGTCAGCTCTTTGAACTGATTGCCCGGCGGGGGCGACTTGAGGCTGAGCAGGAAGGGCTAAGTACGGCAACCTTTGACATACTGCTGCTGGAGGCCGCTACAAACAACCCCGATGTGGCGGAGCAGGTTGCAGGGCAAGAACGGCTACTAGCCGCGCGTATGACTTCCATGGGGCAAGAAATCGGACTACTGCGTGAGCGCAAGGAACAGATTGCCAGCCAGATCACCGGGATCGAGGCACAGGAAGGCGCTATGGCACGCCAGCTGGAGTTGATCGCGGATGAACTGGTCAACCAACAAACACTTCTCGAACTCGGCCTTACACAGGCTTCACGCGTTCTGACCCTCCAGCGCGAACATGCCTCTCTCGAAGGAGAGCTGGGACAATTACTGGGCGCGCGGGCCAGTGCTGCGGGTCAGATGGTGGAAATTGACCTCCAGATAATCCGTATTGGTTCTAGTCGCGTCGAAGAAGCAACAACCCAGCTGCGCGATCTACAATTCAACGAGTTCGAACTGCGCGAAGAACGCGCTGCTCTGCTCGGCCAGATTAGCCGACTCGAGGTACGCGCACCGATTGCAGGCCGCGTTCACAATATGCAGATCTTTGCCGAGAGCACCGTTATCCGCCCAGCTGAGCCGATCCTATACATCATCCCTCAAGGACGCCCCTTGGTGGTCACTGCGCGTGTCTCTCCCGTGAATATTGATGAGGTCTTCCCCGGCCAGATCGCCGTCATGCATTTCACAACCTTCAATCAGCGTACCACCCCCCAGCTCGAAGGGCATGTGACGCGTATTTCGGGCGACACCTTCGTAGATGAACGAACAGGCGCCAGCTATTACAGCGCCGAGATTCAACTAGACGAAGGTGAACTTGCTCGGCTTCCTGAAGGGGCTGTCTTGCTTCCAGGTATGCCGGTGGACAGCTTTATCCGTACCGCAGATCGATCCCCGCTGGAATATCTGCTTAAGCCGATGATGGATTACTTCGCCCGGGCCCTCCGCGAAACCTGAGAGCATGCAACCCTGAGCAGGCTGCTCGATTGGCGCCAGCTAAATCTTGATGAGCACACGATGTGTGTGCCCTCTGAGCTCAGTATTGGGCTGGAAAAGCCTCGTGGCTTTTGAGCAGAAGGTAGCCTAAACGAGCACTTGGAGCGGCATAATACCGCAAGAGATCTACTTCAGGAGGATATGCCCGATGAGCAACCCTACTATTTCTATATCGTGGTTGCAGGATCGCGGGATCGAAGTACTCAACCGGCCGGGAGGTAAGATCCCACTCCCCCGCAACACGGTAATTGAGGCGCCTGCCAGCCTCAAATGGACAGAATATGTCCATATGATTCATCTGGGTGCGTTCTCCTACCAGGTCTCAGGGTATTGTTTTGCCGCAAAAATAGGGCGCTATTGTTCTTTTGGAGAAGACGTTCACATAGGTCGGCAAAACCACCCAATGACTTGGATTTCAACGAGTCCAGCCTTTTATCTAAGAGACCGATTGTTCTCGCTGAGTGACGGATTCTCTGGTGCGAAAGAATACCATTCCTACAAGTTTTCGTTCACAGGCCCACCTACCAAGGTTAAAATTACTACAATTGGAAACGACGTATGGATAGGACACGGCGCTCATATCATGGCTGGGGTCACAATTGGCGACGGTGCAATCATCGCTTCGGGAGCGGTAGTATCCAAGGATGTGCCGCCCTATGCCGTGGTGGCGGGCAATCCGGCAGTCATCAAGAAGTTTAGGGTGCCGCCAACTTTGATCTCGCCCCTACTGCGGTTGAAATGGTGGCGTTTTGCCCCTTGGCAATTGCAGCATCTCGATCCCAGTGACATTCAGGCCTTCATCATGGGCTTGCACAAAATGACCGAGGTCGCTCCCTTTACCCCTGATGTTGTTGATCTGAGAAAAATCTGACATGGCACTTTTTAGCACTCGCGTCGTCTTTCTGCATATCCCCAAGACTGCTGGTCAAACAATCCACTCCGAACTAACCCGCGTCATGGGAGACAAAGTAGTTTCGCCGGTGCGGGTCCACACTCAGGCCCCGTGCATGGAAGGGCAATTCCCGCCAGGATACCAACTTTACTCTGGACACATTGACTGGAATGCACTGGAAACGGTGCCGTCGCCGAGGTTTGTGTTTACCGTTCTGCGCGATCCGCTGGAACGAATAGCGTCATTCTACTTCTACCTCCGCCGTCAAGCACAGTCCCTAACGCCGAGTGATCTGGCCAGCCCGTCGCGCACCGGAATGCGGATGGTTTTGGAAAGAAGTCCAGATGCCTATTTTATGGATGGGCCACCAAGCTGGCAGAAGTTCATCGCGGATCATTATCACTCACCTTACTGCAGCTATCTGGCAACCCGGAAGATTCGCGGTTTTTCGCAGGTTGCGATGCTGTCGCAGGAAGCTCTTTTGACTCGTGCCTTGGAGGGTGCGACGGCGCTGGATGGTATTTACACCGTTGACCGACTTGACCGACTTGAAACTGATCTGAAAGATCGTTTAGGACTGAAAGTCCACCTAACAGATCGTTTCGTCAATTCAGATCCTGGCGATAAGACCACAGCACGTTGGCCAAAATTAGCTACCTTGCTTCAGCACGACGACACCCGAAAACGGTTGGAGGAATTCGCACTTGCGGATCGAGAACTCATGAACCGCCTCGGACTGATGGAGGGCTAATATCGGAGGAAGAAACAAGAACGACCTTGCCCAAGACCTCAGAGCATGATCTCTTTGTGCCGCTTAATTGCAGCCTCGATGTCGTCAAAAATTTCTATTTGGCCATTGTTGAGCACCACACCCGTATCGCAAAAGGCGCGTATGTCGGTCATGCTGTGACTGACCATGATGGCGCTTGACTGAGACATACGTTGCTTAAAGACAACGCGGCTCTTGGCCCGAAACTTCGCATCGCCCGTCGCTGTTGCTTCGTCAATCAGATAAGTGTCAAAGGGAATGCCCATTGATACCCCAAAGGCGAGGCGGGCTTTCATGCCGGATGAATAGGTTCGCAATGGCATGTGAAAGTGACTCCCAATTTCTGCGAAATCCTCAACAAAATCTGCCAGTTCATCGCTGTCAACGCCATAGATGCGCGCCACAAACCGAGTGTTTTGTGCGCCAGTCATATCGCCATGAAAGCTGCCGGCATAGCCCACCGTGAATGAGATGGTACCATCGCTGTAAATATTGCCGCTGTCGGGGCGCAGGGTGCCGGCAACCATGCTGAGCAACGTAGATTTACCCGCTCCGTTGCGCCCCAGTAGCGCCAAGGACTGGTTGCTGGGTAGGGTTAAGTTGAGATTGCGGATTATGGGAGTATATTTGCCACGCACCCAGAACCCTTTGGAAATGTTCTCGAATCGTATCATTTTGGGATGGCTTTCAACCGCGGTCTCGTAGGCTATAATAGACCAGCGCTACGATTGACCACAGCAGTGTAGTAAACGCCAGCGTCAGTGCAATAATCACGAAGGTTCGTGGGTACTGCGCACGCTGCGCGAAACTGGGCTGGATAAAGTTCTCTAGGTACAAGGTTTGGCGCGCCGCATTTGAGCGCGCGGCATCAAGTGCAGCCATAGATGCTTGATAACTAGCCTCAGCAAAGGTCTTATCTACCACGAGACCTTCGTATTGGGCGATCATCGTCGGATAGTCGACACCATCGGAACCCACTTCAACCTGCGCGAAACTATTGCGCTCTTCGTTGATACGATTGCGAAGCACCTCGATACGTCGCTGCAATTGGCCTAGACGCGGATCACCAGAGTCGCCAGTCTGCATCATCAAAAGATCATGTTCAACCAAGGTTTCCGCCAATTGCTGCTGTAGAGTGTTGATGACGCCCATCCGAACCTCGAAATCGGCCTGCGGATCGACAATCTGGGTGCGTACGCGAAATGACGCCAAAGACGCACGTGCCTGGCGCAAGCGGTCCAGCGCGGTTTCGAGATCGTTTTCAGCGTTTCGCGTGGCATCGCGCTGCGCCGTCTCATTTAAGCGATTGATCATCAATTCGCTTTCCGAGACAATCAGCACGGCAATCTGTTGTGCACTGACCGGATCCCTGGCAAGGACCTGTGCCAGCATCAGGCCGGAAGCCTGATTGTAGGTGATGCGCACCATCCTGCTCCAGAAAGAATGTAGATCCTCTATTGTGGCTGAGGGCCATATCGAAAACACCGGGTCCCAAGGCCAAGTATGGCTGTAATGGCCCTGCAGGTCAAAATGTGTGCTGATGCGCTCGACGATTTCTTGGCTTTGTACATATTCGAATAGAAGATCAGCGTCGCTCTGCGCCGGACTTCCCATTAAACTGCTGAGCCCGCCCATTAATTCGCTTGCAGAGCCGCCCTCTTCCCGACGGATCGTAAAGCCAACCTGTGACGCGAACTGGGGTTGGGCGAAGATCAGAAGATAGAGTGTGGTCATTACCACCGGCAGCAGGATCATGCCCAGCATACTCAGCATCAGCCCCCGGTGCCTCGATTTCATACGCGCAGGCCGTGCAACAGGCCGGTCGAAGCTTACTGGCCGGATTGGGGTAGCCCCCTTTTTCGGAGCCGGCCGCGGTGCTGGCGTTGATGTCTTGATCTGAGGCGCTGGTTCGGTCATTGGATAGTCCAAATTATAATATGCCACTGGGCGCCATCATCACAAGACCTGTGTCCCAAGGTCTTATCAGCGTAACACCGTGATAATTACCCTTGAGACTATCCCCGTAGGCGCCTGTTTGAAAGGGCCGTGATGCCAGACCTTCCGTCTTCGACCTTACGCAGGTCGCACAATCGCGCGATTAGCTTTCGAGCTATCCCGGCCTTGATGCTGCGTGAGATGTCAACGCGTTATGGCCGCACTCCGGGGGGCTATATTTGGGCCATTATCGAACCCTTGGGCATGATCATAATTCTGAGTCTCATCTATTCGTTTATGGCCGGAACGCCGCCCTTGGGGACAAGCTTTTTGCTTTTTAAGTCAACTGGTTTCATGATTCTGCAGGTCTTTACCGTACTCGGCGGTCAGGTCGGCAATTCATTGACCTTTTCCAAGCCCCTGTTGCGCTTTCCTCGGGTTACTTGGGCCGATGCCGTGCTTGCACGTTTCATTCTCAACACATTGGTGCTTCTGGCTGTTACCACGCTCATTCTCACCGGCATCATTGCCTATGATGGCCTCAGACCTATCATGAACTGGGGTGCGGTGCTGGCGGCGTTGGTGCTGGCGGCGCTGCTTGGACTGGGGGTTGGGAGCCTGAACTGCTACCTCTTCATGCGCTTTCCTGTTTGGCAGCAGATTTGGGGCATCCTGACGCGACCACTTTTCCTGATCTCGGGAGTGATCATACTCTATGAAGACATGCCTGGCATAGGGCAATCAGTCTTGTGGTATAATCCGCTCTTGCACCTGACCGGGCTGATCCGTATCGGATTTTATCCGCTGTATCGGCCTGATTACATTTCGTATACCTTCGTGGGTGCGTGCATCATGATTCCGATGGCGCTCGGTCTTCTACTTCTGCGGCGCTATCATCGCAATTTGCTCAACCGGTAACGGGGCTCTTTCTAAGTAGGTCGATGATCTGTTGTGCCATCTGCGCGGGGTCTTGATGCCCCGTGGACCACGGCAGGAGAATGCCGTTCGGGGCGATGCGCACCGCGTCGCCTTGTGCGCCGAGATCGAAAGCCAAAGTAGGCAGTTCAGTCGCTAGGCATTCATGGACCGTATAGGAAAAGGTCTCCGGCCAGACCGAGGGGATAAGCCAATGCGTTACACCATAACGCGCGGCAAGATGGCCAATGTCTTCGATTGCATAGGTCCCATGAACGACAGTATCGTTCGCTAGCGTGTAACCAGGTGCAATCCTCCCGATCAACACCAGCCCCATATCCGCTCGTCCCGCCAACATCTTTGATAAAGCATCCAGAACAAGCGCGCCCTTCTGCGGGCCGATCGCACCGAGGACCCCTATCACTATACGGTCGCCGCCAAGAGGGTCTAGCCGCAGAATCGGCTGCAATAATGTGTGCGGTGTTACGACTATCCTTGCGCGCACCTTGGGGTAAGCTGCCACCACAATCTCGGCGCTGGCCTCTGAGAACACCTGTACGCGATCTGCTAGGGTGATCACTGGATCCCATGCACTACGCCACGCCTTCAGTGACATAATAGTACCATCAGGGCAGCGATAGGTATGGGCGGGATCCGTTGTCTCAGGTTCGGGCACACCGCGATAGACCCCGTCATGATCGAGTAACGTATAGGACGGGCTAAGGGGGAGGTAGTCGTGCAAGAGGATGTCCAGAGCAGCCCCCGTCGAAAGCCTTCGCAAGAGTTCCGGAAGTTCGCTCAGATCGGAATCTCCAACTGCACAAGAATAGATAATCCGACGCTTAGTGATCGGTGCCAAGAGTCGCACCACCAGATCGAGGTCATTAGTATTGGCTACAAGTCGACCCTGTGGGGTCTCAACTTCGAGGCGACAGCGACAAGCACCGCCTAGCCTAACGACCACGGAAACTTTATCCTTTCTGATGCGATCTTGCAGATAATTTTCCGCACCACCGCCCATAGAATGTCCGATATAGACCGGCAGCTCTTGGATTTCCGGAAGGCTGTCGGCCCAAGCGAATGTGGCGATCATTCGCGCGGTGATCAGTGGATCCTCGCGGATGAAATCCTGCACCAGCTGGTCATACCTCGGATAGCGTGCTGCAATGATGGCATTGTTTTTTTTCACCAAAGCCATTTTTTCAGAGCCGAAACTGGCTCCACCGCGGTGCTCCACAAACAGGTTAGTCACCGCGACATGTCGCCCTCCCTGAGCGGCGGCACGACGACACCAATCCACTTCTTCGCCATAACCGCGACCAAAAGCTGGATCCAGCCCTCCCAGGCGCATCAGCCATTCACGCTGCAGCGCCATGCAAAAGCCGACTCCCGTAGGGGCTGCGCTCCTTGGGAACTGGGGAGTGATGCGCGCGCGCAAAGCTGCATCAATTTTATCGGCTTGGCCACTCTGCAGTGCAGAGCGCACACAGATAACCGGGACATTGAAGATCTCGGCATCATTAGAGAGAGGGGTTGCTGTTGCGATCGCCGGATCTGCCAGCGGTGACACCAATCGACTTGCCCAATCTGCGGGGACCATCGCATCGCTGTTCAAGAGCACCACAGGGCCATGATTCATCCCGGCCTGCACCAAGTCGAAGCCCCGGTTGACGGATCCGATGAAGCCGAGGTTTTCTGCGTTTTCGATCAGATCAATACATGCCTCTGGTGGCTGTCGTCCCACCCATTCGCGCAGCCATGGCCGAACGCGTTCATCAGGCGAAGCATCATCAATCACAATCAGCCGGAACGGCACATCGGTGTGTGCCATTACTCGATCCAGCGCCTCCGGGAGGAGATCAAAAGCATTGTAGATAGGCATGATCAGTGTAACGAACTTTGGTGATGCAGGCGTCACGTCTGACCCATCGCCAGAAGTTAGGAAGGCGGCATTCAACGACAGGGCGCTTTCGGCCAGACCCAGCCGCAGCGCCGCCTTGACGCGTCGCGGCAGATTCGCATTGCCGCTCCACAGACCATACAAGATCATCGGGACTAAAGGCAGCGTGTCACGCCAAAAGCGCCACCGTAGCCCCCATTTGGCGCGGCGCTTCGCCTCAGCAACACCCATCTCATGATAGATTGTTAGCAGACCCTCGGCGGTATCCAGCTCCAGCAGCAGTAGGCCCTCATCGAAGGGCAGGCTGGCGCGAAATCCCACGTGCGGATCGCACCCTATCACCAGAGCCACATCTTCACGCTCATCCTGTGGCGTACGCCATATCTGCGTCTCACCTAGACGGATAGCTAGACGGGGTACAAGTGCCCAGCCGCGCAAATGCAGGCGACCCTGATGCAGGCGCAACTCTTCGATATATCCTAAAACAGTCCCATGTGCGTCGGACAAAAGACATCCGGGCAGGGCCAGATCTAGATGGTGGTTATGATAATAGGTCTGTATCCACCGAAAACGGCTCAGCAAAAAGCTGACCTTCTCAATCAAAACGGCCAAACTTGGGTTACCTTCCTAGTAGCGAGATCTGCAGGTAGTCCCCTACAGCCTTCCAAGCAAGGCGGCCAGATAGATAAGGGCACTTTCGGGAAGGGTTTGGCGGTGGATTGCGAAATCTCGCAAGAGCCGCAATTTGCCCGCCCTCCCCCGTCCAGGCCAGCGCTTCACCAATGCCTGAGCTTCGGGCGTCAGCGGAAGATTGGTCGCCGCCAGCGCCTGCATGTTTGCCATGACCCAGCTGCGCAACTGACCTTGTTGAAGTGCCGCAAGCCGGTCGAGGCGTGCCCGCACCGTTGACCGTGCTCCCACCACATTCTTACTGTGTTGACGGTATATAAGTACAACCTGCGTATCAACTAGAACCTGCGCACCACTTGCCATAAGTAGAAGATAAATCCACCAGTCATGATGCGGCACACAGTGCAGGCCTGCTCGGCGCACGCTGTCCAACGCGCTCGGGTTCAGCGTCAGCGTGTGGCCTGACAAGATGTTTTGCACCAGTGCATTTCCCAAGGATGGCCCCCGAGGCCACAAATTGGAAGGTCCCCGGGGGTTAAGCTCCGCATCGCTCACCATGTAGCGTGCAGCCCAAGCGCTAGGCATGGGACCTGCCGCCTGCAATTGCATCACAGCGCGCTCTAGCTTGTGGGGTAGCCAGACATCATCCTGATCGGACAATGCGACAATCCCGGGTGGTAAATCAGGGTGGCATAACAAGTGAAGGTAATTTGCAGCACTGCCTTGACGAGGGCCTTCAAGCAGGCGCACCTCACGGTTGGGGTTACGCTGCGCAAAGGCCTCGATCCGGTCACGGGTGTCATCAAGCGATCCATCATCGCTGATCCACAAAGACCAATGTGGATGGCTTTGGGCAATAAAACTATCAAGCTGAGCGTCAATCCATCGCGCACCATTGAAGCTGCCCATCAGAATGTGGACGTGACCAGAAGGTCTTGAAGAGGAAATCGCTGAGAACGAAGAGGCAAGGACCATTCTAGACGAAATATGCCCCCCTCAAAGAAAGGGCAAGAGGACACCACATTCAGATACTCCCGGATTCCTCGATCATACTAGAACTACATTCTCCAGAATATCTTCAACATCATCAATCCCTTCTAACGTAACAATTCCGCGACCATTCTGAAAATCGATAACTAATCTGTCGTCATTATCCAAATGCGTGAGTTCATGTAAAATATCGCTAATTGCTTTACCCTGCATGTCTTGGCCTAGCAAGTCTGTCGAAATCTCCAAGAGGTCACCTTCGCCGGGCGAGAAATCTTGAATCGTTGAGATACCAAAATCGTTAAGAAATTGAAATTTGTCATCTCCCAATCCACCGGAGAGAGTGTCCGATCCCTGCGACCCCAAGAGAGTATCTGACCCTATTCCACCATACACCCTGTCATTCCCCCAGCCACCGTCCAAGAAGTCATCGCCGCCGCCCCCCCACAACTCATCACTTCCACCGTTTCCGAACAGCGAATCGTTTCCATTGTCACCTATAATGGTGTCACTATCTCCTCCCCCAAAAACGACATCATCGCCGCCTCCACCCCACAAAACGTCCTTTCCAGCTCCTCCATTAACTGTGTCATCCCCTGCCCCGCCACCAATCTGATCGGCTCCGGCATTTCCCCACAAATCGTCGTTTTCGTTCCCGCCCCAAATCGTGTCGTCTCCAGGTCCACCAAAAACCAGATCATTGTCTGATTCTCCGAACAGCAAATCGTTCCCGCTTCCCCCAAATATTACGTCCTTACCCAGGCCACCCATAATTTTGTCCGCGCCGCCACCGCCGCCGAGCGTATCATTTCCAACTTCTCCAAATAGAGAATCTTGGCCATGAGCTCCCCAAATCTTGTCATGTCCACTCTTGCCACTAAGTCGATCATCGCCAGCAAGGCCACGAATTGTGTCATTTCCTGCGTTTCCAACGAGAATGTCGTCATCTAAGGATCCTGTTAGGAAAATATCCTCTACAATATCAATTGGAACAGGAAGTTCATAACTAATTACTATCACCTCATACGGATTTAGTGACAATTTTATTTCGTTATACTTATCCAAACTGTACAGTTCCGAATTAATGGTAGCCTTACCATCATGGTCCAAATAATCCAAAGTTTCGACCTGGCCTTGTCCAGGAAGCCAATGCTCCCCATCAGAGTCCACGCCAAGGCGGGTGATCGTTACCTGAGTGACTCCATCACCAAAATAGGGCAGCTTTATTGAATAATCTTGAATTTCAGTTGATCTAGATATTACTATTGCATTATACTTGTCACCATTTCCATATGTGATTACCTCTGCATCGTCACCCTCGTAGAAGTTCTCGAGGAGTGTTTGCCCTGGCAACAAGTGAGACATCAAATAGAATGCGCCGCCCGTGACTGTCAAAGTAGGGTCTTCATCAAAGTGACCAGCAATATCATTGGATGTGTTATGCTGTAGCGGCCAAATGTTTGCGGATTCCACATCCATTCTAACCATATTGCTAATTTGTGATATCAATACACCTGAACCTACTAAGCCGAGTTGCTCGTAGTTTTGATCATGTATGTTCCATTCGGTAAGATGCAGGCCCTGATCAAAGCCCTCATCTCTCCAAACATCCAACTTTAAGTCAATATAGCTTTTCGCAGCTGAAGTAAAATCAAGCCCTGGGTTGCTATCATATGAATCTGTATAATAGTAGTGCTCTACGAGCCCATCTATCGCTGCCCGTGCTTGGGAGTCTAGTTGATCAATGATCAACCTATTTGCAACTTCAATCTTAGTTACCCATTTCAACTCCCCGTTTGCAAGGAAGTCATGCGAAGTAAGACCAAGATCTTCAGCCCTTTGTGAGTCTACTGACAAATCATGGAAAAATCCACCTTCTGCGAAGTCCGGGCCATTTTTAACCGGACTGCCCATCTGCACCAGAATCTTTGGCTCATCATCTGCGTTAGTGTCGGCGGAATCAATTGCACTCTGAATCGTTTTTGCGATCGAGTTTGCGACTAACCCATACTGGCTGCTAGTAAGCTGACCACTTCCCCAATACTCATTGCCTATTTCAAATGCATCTATCGAAATATCTGGAAACTCTTTCCCTTCACCACAGCGATCCATGGTTTCCAAAATAAATTCCCGCAAATCATCGAGGTATGCTTCATTAACTTTTCCATCAACTGTGAGTGCTATTCGGGTAGGAATTACAATGGTCGGATCAACGTGCGCAGAATTGCACGCTTCCAAAAAAT
>Ga0102812_10002775_pt1 | contig 11697 bp, 8 predicted proteins | sample ColrivemetaGS713_FD_79334 | JGI IMG/M metagenome (GOLD analysis project Ga0102812, IMG submission 79334) | Estuarine microbial communities from the Columbia River estuary - Flood tide ETM metaG S.713 | ecosystem: Environmental > Aquatic > Marine > Intertidal zone > Estuary | place: USA: Columbia... | reverse complement strand
TGGTTGCAGCGTCAACTTTCTTTGAGCCAGCGGGGATTGCCAATGCCCATGCCCACAACCAGTTGGCGCCTTTGGGCGTCACTTGTGTGGGAGCCTGTGCGAAAGCAACTTTATCGGCCACTTTTGACTGACGGGGATCAGAGATGAAGGATGCTGCGATCGTGGCGTCAATCCACATGCCGCACTTGCCTTCGTTGTACAGCGCCAAAATTTCGTTGAAGCTGTTGTTCTCAGAGCCGGGAGGGCCGTACTTGTTCATCAGGTTGACGTACATGCCGATTGCGTCTTTCCATGGCTTGGATTCCAACTGGGGCTTCCACTTCATGTCAAACCATTGGCCACCGTAGGTGTTGACGATGGTTGTCAAGAAGGCTGCGTTATCGCCCCAACCGGGTTTGCCGCGCAAGCAGATGCCGTAGACGCCATTAGCTGGGTCGTGGATTTTCGCGGCGGTGTCACGAACCAAGTCCCATGTGGGGTTGTTTGGCATCTTGATACCAGCTTTGTCGGTCAAGTCTTTACGGTACATGAGCATCGAGCTCTCGCCGTAGAAGGGCACTGCAAACATCTTGCCGTCGACTGACAAGCCATTGCGCATGGCGGGGAGGATGTCATCGGCGTCGTAAGCAGCGTCGGTCTTCAACTCTTGCAACCAACCCTTTTTGCCCCAGATCGGTGTTTCGTACATGCCGATGGTCATGATGTCGAACTGACCGCCTTTGGTGGCGATGTCGGTGGTCACGCGTTGACGCAGGACACCTTCTTCCAAAGTAACCCACTTAACGGTGATACCGGGGTTTGCTGATTCGAAATGCTTGGTCAGCTTTTGCATTTCAATCATGTGACCGTTGTTAACGGTAGCGACGACCAACTCGGTAGCGGCCTGAGCCATACCAGCAGTCATCATGGCCGCTGTCAAAGCGGAAGCGATGCGAAATTTCATTCCAGTCTCCTGTTGATTGAAGGAATATGAACACGTTCAAAAAACGGTTCCACGAACCGTTGGACGAAGTTTGCGTCGTCAACCCCTTCGCGATTGATATCGTGAAAAATCAAAATGATACTTTTATGGCAAGTTTGTGCCGGTATTTTCCCTAATTGGTGATTTAAAGTTTATGTCGAGGCTAAATATTGACAGATTGATGCATCAAGGTATGCCTTTTGGACGGTTCATAGAGGGAGCGCGGTCCCAAATTTGGCTCTTTTTATGCTGAAAAATGCCTTTACGTTCCGGACGTTGGCTTGACTGGTGAAAAGAGCTTGGGTGATGGCGTGGTACTGCGGCATGTCTTGCGCCGTGATAACCAGCACAAAGTCAGGCCCTGGGCTGGTGCGATAGCACTGCTGCACGTTGGGGTGAGTGCACGCAAGTTGCTCGAACGCATCGAGCATCGCGGCACTTTGATGATCAAGGCTGATCTCGACGATCGCCTCTAAACCCGCACCAGTACTGGCTTTCAGACGATCGGCATCCAAAATGGCGGCGGTGTGATGAATGATGCCTTCTGCCTTCAATCGGTTGACGCGTCGCAAGGTGGTGGCGGGGGAAGTTTGGACCCTTGTCGACAGTTCCGCGTTTGTGATGTCGCCTTGCGTTTGCAGAATTTTTAAGATGGCTCGATCGGTTGAGTCAACCATGAAATTTCCTCTCTAAAAAATACATTTAATGAAATTTTATGCCTTTATATATCTTATGTGATTGAAAATTTCAAAAATTACACAAATATGAAACCATTTGTTTCGTCGTGCGCCGTAAGCTAGCACGCAGAGCATTTACATCGTGGGGTTTTTATGTGTGGCATTGTTGGCGCCGTTTCATCGGTCAATGTGGTTCCCGTCTTGGTCCAAGGCCTGCAGCGATTGGAATACCGTGGCTACGACTCCTGCGGCGTTGCCGTGCACGCCCAAGGGCTTCAGCGCAGCCGAAGCACCGCACGCGTGGCCGAATTGCTGACGCAAATCGAGCAGTCACAACTGTCCGGTGGGACGGGCATTGCGCATACACGCTGGGCCACGCACGGTGCGCCGGCGGTGCACAACGCGCACCCGCATTTCAGCCATGGTCCGGGGGTGGACGCAGGATCGCCCAATCCGGAGCGCCCTGGGCGCATTGCTTTGGTGCATAACGGAATCATTGAAAACCACGATGAGTTACGCGAGAGCTTGCAGGCCAAGGGCTACCACTTCAGCAGTCAGACCGATACCGAAGTCATCGCACATTTACTGGATTCTTTGTATGACGGCGACTTGTTTGAGGCCCTGCAAGCCACCGTTGCCAAGTTGCAGGGCGCGTATGCCATTGCTGCATTTCACAAAGATGAACCCCATCGTATTGTGGGCGCTCGCCTCGGTTCGCCGTTGGTACTGGGTGTTGGTAGCACGCAAGACGCACAAGCCCAGTTCTTGGCCAGTGATGCCATGGCGTTGGCGGGTGTCACCGATCAGATTGTTTACCTTGAAGAGGGGGATCGGGTTGACTTGCAGCTGGGTAAATTTTGGATCGTCGATGCAGAAGGTCGCCCCGTTTCACGCGATGTGAAGACCGTCCATGCGCACAGTGGCGCTGCTGAGTTAGGGCCTTACCGGCACTACATGCAAAAAGAAATTTTCGAACAACCCCGTGCGATTGCCGACACGCTCGACGGTATCGCTGGCATTGTTCCAGAGCTGTTCGATGGCATCTCACAGCCTGCACCGGGCCAAAATGCGCATGCCACATTCAAGGTGATTGATCGGATTCTCATACTGGCTTGCGGCACAAGTTACTACAGCGGTTGCGCCGCAAAGTACTGGTTAGAAATGATCGCCGGTATCCCCACGCAAGTGGAAGTGGCCAGCGAATACCGCTATCGAACCAGCGTGCCGCACCCCAATACCCTGGTGGTGACATTGAGCCAAAGCGGCGAGACGGCGGATACGCTGGCCGCGTTACGCCATGCGCAGTTGATGGGCATGCACCACACGCTAACCATTTGCAACGTAGCAACTTCTGCGATGGTGCGCGAGTGCAAACTGGCCTACATCACGCGCGCAGGGGTTGAAATCGGTGTGGCGTCGACCAAAGCCTTCACCACCCAACTGGCGGGCTTGTTTTTGCTGACATTGGCACTGGCACAAGCCAACGGTCGCTTGACCGCGGAAGCGGAGGCGGCCCACCTCAAGGCCATGCGGCATCTACCCGCCGCACTGCAAGATGTGCTGGCGCTTGAGCCACAAATCATTGCATGGGCGCAAGATTTTGCCCGTATGGATAACGCTTTGTTCTTGGGCCGCGGGCTGCACTATCCGATTGCGCTCGAGGGCGCTCTCAAACTCAAAGAGATCAGCTACATCCACGCGGAGGCCTATCCGGCAGGCGAGCTGAAGCACGGCCCCTTGGCGCTCGTGACCGAGGCGATGCCGGTGGTGACGGTCGCGCCCAATGACCAGTTGCTTGAAAAGCTAAAAAGCAATATGCAAGAAGTCCGCGCGCGTGGCGGCGTGCTCTACGTGCTCGCTGACGGTGACAGCAAGATCAAGAGCAGCACGGGCGTTCATGTCATACGCATGCCTGAACACTACGGCTTACTGAGTCCACTGCTCCACGTGGTGCTCTTGCAATTACTGGCTTATCACACGGCCTGCGCGCGCGGCACTGACGTGGACAAGCCAAGAAATTTGGCGAAATCTGTAACCGTCGAGTAACTCATCGCAACGAACAGCGACATAATGGGTGGCAAACTCATCAGATACATGAAAGCAATGGGCACATAATCTGGATGTAGAAAGCGTCTACGTTATGACTAAGAACGACATCTTCGAAACACTTCTATCGGTAAGTTTCTTCGCCGTTCTGTATTTCTTGCTTTATCAAGTCCAAGTCAAGGTGCTGTCCGACTTCGACTTTTTACCGATGGCCAGTATCTTGTTCATACCTGCTGGTATCAAGTTCTTGGCCATGGTGGTCGGGCAAGGGCCGGGTGTGGTGGGAATCGCGCTGGGTTTTGCCTTGGTTGAAATTAACGCTGGCAAAACGCTCGACCTCACAGCCTTTTTGACGCACGTGTTGCTGTGGTTGGTGCTGCCCTATGCACTTTTGCGTGGTTATTTGGCTAAAAGCGATCTCAAAAACGATTTGATTACGCTATCCACTTACCGGTTGTTTGTGATGGCGGTTATCGTTTCACTCACCAGTTCGCTGGGAACACAGCTTTATTTCTTTGGGCTCCACGACCCGCAGTACCCCGTTTTAAAAGGGGTCTGGTCGATGACGATCGGTGATTTGTCCGGTATTTTTCTATCGCTGGCATTTGTGGTTGCCATGCGCCGCGTGTTTGCGCGACGCACCCGAACCAACTAAATGCAGCAGGTGTTGTCTCAATAGGTTTCGAGGTGCAGGCGGCCGCTACGCTTCATCTCGGCGGCCGTTGACGCCCAGTCGATGTTGTGTGCTTTGCAAATGTCTTGCATGGCGGCCAATACCCCGTCCTCCATCGCCTTCAGGCCACAGACGTAAAAATAGGCATTCGGGTCTGCGATTAATTTAGCCAGGGTGTCGCCTTGCTCGCGCATGCAGTCTTGCACGTAGGTCTTGGGCTGGTCGGGCTCACGCGATAACGCGAAATGCGTCGTGATGAATGATGCGGGTAACTTTTGCAGCGGACCAAAATAAGGCAGCTCTGCTTTCGAGCGCGCTCCAAAGAACAGCAACAAATCACCGCCTTCATAGGCCCCTTTGGCAACCAAGCGGCGGCGCCATTCCGTCATGGCGCGCATTGGCGCACTGCCGGTGCCGGTGCAGATCATCACGATGTGACTGTTCGCGTGGTTGGGCATCAAGAAGCTACTGCCAAAGGGTCCAATGACCTTGACGGTATCGCCCACCATGGCGTCGCACAGGTAGTTCGATGCCACGCCGCGAACGGGCTCACCTGCGTGGTTTTCTAGTACACGCTTAACAGTGATGGACAGGTTGTTGTAGCCTGCGCGCTCGCCGTTGCGTGGGCTTGCAATAGAGTACTGCCGCGCGTGGTGGGCGCGGCCATTGGCATCGGTGCCAGGCGGCAAAATGCCCAGTGACTGGCCCTCCAGAACCGGGAATGCGCAGTCACCAAAATCCAGCACGATGTGGTGAGTGTCGTAGTCGTGTCCCACCTCCGTGACACGGTGGTTGCCCACGACCTTGGCCTCGATAAAGGGTTCGTTTGCCTTGGGGCCAAAGAGTTGTGTGTACGGGTGTGCCGCAGACCATGGCGGTGTCGTGGCAGACAGGTTGGCAACCGGTGCTGTGGCGATGCCCGTATCGCCTGTTGGCGCGTCAGCACCCGGTGCGGGGGTGTCGACAGCCGCACTTAAAGGTACGGCATCGCCTTCGACGTCAACTTGCTCGGGTAACTCGTCCCACGTCAGTTGGTCTTCCACCGAGTAGGCTTGCGCTTTGTAGACCTTGCGCCAGTTGTCAATGGAGCCCGTGGGACAGGGTGAGATGCAATCCATACAGCCATTGCACTTGCTGGCATCGACCACGTAATTAAGATCGTTGTGCGTGATGGCACCAATGGGGCAGGTCGCCTCACAGGTGTTGCAACGAATACAGATCTCGGGGTCAATCAGGTGTTGATTGATGACGGTGGCTTCAGCAAGGTCAGACATGGTGCAATGGCTTTCAGATGCTTAGTTAAAACGCACGTAATCGAACTCGATCGGCATGCGGTTGACACCCATGGCGGGGGGGGCGATCCAGTTCGCAAACTTACCGGGTTCGACCACACGGCCCATCAGGCTCGCCACAAACGCACGGTCTTCGGTCGATGGCAACCATTCACCGGCGCGTGCTTTCCATTCAGTCTCGCTCACGACTTGGCCTTCAGGTGTAACGTTCGCACCAGCCAACGCACCAATGTTGCGGTTAAACGCTTTGTGCGGCACGCGCAACTGGAAGGGGATACCAGCCTTGGCCAAGACCTTGTTCCAACGCTCGACACCGGCCACGCTGTCTTTGATGTAGTCGTCACGCAGGACTTCGTTCAAGGCGTTCAGCATGGGCACTTCTTTGGTTTCAATACCACCATCTTTAGCCACCAGCACTGGGTAGGTTTTATCCTTCAAGATGTGGTCGTCATCGCGTTTACCTTCTTCGTAACGGCTCTTCAGACCGGTGCTGTAGAAGGTGGCCGCGTTACTTGACTCGTCGGCGCCGAACAAATCGATCGTCACGCTGAAGTGGAAGTTCAGGTAACGCTGGATGGTGGGCAGATCAATCACGCCGGCTGCACGCAGCTTGTTGACGTCATCGGTCTTCAACTCGTTCATGACTTGTGCGGTGCGCTGGATGGTACGTGCCACACCGCTTTCACCGACAAACATGTGGTGCGCCTCTTCGGTCAGCATGAACTTGGTGGTGCGCGCCAGCGGATCGAAAGCAGACTCTGACAGTGCGGCCAACTGGAACTTACCGTCACGGTCTGTGAAGTAAGTGAACATGAAGAAGCTCAGCCAATCAGGTGTGGCTTCGTTGAAGGCGCCCAGGATACGGGGATTGTCTTCATCACCGCTGCGACGCTCGAGCAACGCATCCGCTTCTTCGCGGCCATCACGTCCGAAGTGCTTGTGCAGCAGGTAAACCATCGCCCACAGGTGACGACCCTCTTCCACGTTGATTTGATACAGGTTACGCAGGTCGTACATGCTGGGGGCTGTTAAACCCAAATGACGCTGTTGCTCGACCGATGCGGGCTCGGTGTCACCTTGCGTCACGATGATGCGGCGCAGGTTAGCGCGGTATTCACCAGGAACGTCGGTCCAGACTTTTTCGCCCTTGTGGTCGCCAAACGCGATGGTGCGGTCGTCGCTGCCAGGGTTCAAAAAGATGCCCCAGCGGTAATCACGCATTTTGACGTGGCCGAACTGGGCCCAACCTTGGGGATCAACGCTAACCGCGGTACGCAAATAAACTTCGCTGTCGGTTGAACCCTCGGGGCCGATGTCGTCCCACCAGCTCACAAAGTTGGGCTGCCACTGCTCGAGCGCGCGCTGTAACGTGCGGTCTTCGCTGAGGTTGACGTTGTTGGGGATCTTTTCGCTGTAGTTGATGCCAGACATGGTGATTTACTCCAGGTTAAAAAATTAAACGCGATTCCAGTCGTACACGGCTTTATCGCCTTTGCCGTATACCTTTAATGAGCCTTTTTCGCCGACCGCGTTGGGGCGCTGGAAGATCCAGTTTTGCCAAGCGCTCAAGCGGCCGAAGACGCGGGTGAACATGGTTTCTTTGCCGTTGAAGCGCAGGTTCGCTTCCATGCCGGTCAAGGCATCGGGTGACATGGCGGCGCGCTCTTCCAGCGCGATGCGAACCTCGTCTTCCCAGTCGATGTCATCGGGGTTCATGGTGACCAAGCCGAGTACGAATGTGGCATCGGCATCGAGCAACTCGCCTTGCTTGGCCTGCACGGCGGCAAGTGGCTCGGCTTCTTCATAGAAGCGGCGCTGCAGGCGGCTTTGCTCGGTGGCCATTGGGTACCAACCGTGGTTGGCTTCGCCCGTTGCGATGCACGGCGCATCGGCGTCGTCTGGCAATGCCAGGTGGTAAATGCGGTCGCAGGTGAGGGCCAATTCCAACATCGTGCCAGCAAAGCAAGAGCCCTTTTCAATCAGGGCGAACAGGCTGCGTGATGACACATCAAGGCGGCTGAAGGTGCGGCGCAACAAGCCAATCGTTTCACGAACCAGCCAGAAGTCTTTGTTTGCGGCCAAGACGGCATCCATCGCCAACACGGCTTTGGGGTCACCTTCGGTCTTAATCAACCAAGTGCCGATGTCGAGCTCGTTGGTGCGCATGTTCAGGATGGCGTCTTCCAAATCGCGGGCCATGGCCAGCGGGTAGAAGTTTTCGCCTGCGGCGTGGATCGCCTCTGGGGTGTTGGGCAACGCGCCTTGTGGGCCTTTAACGGTGAAGATCGCTTGGCGTTTGGCGCGATCGATGTCAACCGTAACGGTGTTGTAGACCAAGCGGTTTTCGGTGATCTCACGCTTTAGTGCGGTGATGCGAATGCCTCTAGCAGCGGCGTCGCGTGTGCTCTTGGCGGCGAGCGCAGCGGCTTTCTCTGTTACGGCGTCTGCAAATTTCGCGGGTTTGGCGATGTCATCCACCAAGCGCCAGTCTTTTGCTTTTTGACCACGGATGCCTTCTGTTACGGTACAGAAGATGTCGGCCAAATCGTGGCGCACGTGACGCTTGTCGGTAACGCGGGTCAGACCGCCTGTGCCGGGCAACACGCCCAACAGCGGCACTTCGGGCAAGCTGACAGCCGATGAACGGTCATCGATCAACAAAATTTCGTCACAGGCCAAGGCCAATTCGTAGCCACCGCCAGCACACGCGCCGTTCACTGCAGCCAAGAACTTCAGTCCGTCGTGGGTTGAAGAGTCCTCCAAGCCGTTGCGGGTCTCGTTGGTGAACTTACAGAAGTTGACCTTCCACGCATGGCTGGATACACCCAGCATGAAGATGTTGGCGCCTGAGCAGAAGATGCGGTCTTTGGCACTGGTCACCACGACGACTTGCACTTGTGGGTGCTCAAAGCGAATGCGGTTCACGGCGTCGTACAACTCAATGTCAACACCGAGGTCGTAGCTGTTGAGTTTGAGTTTGTAGCCGGGGCGCAGGCCACCGTCTTCGTTGAAGTCGGCGGTCAACGTGGCAACGTTGCCTTCCACTTTCAGCGACCAGTGCTGGTATTGCTCGGGATTGGTTTGATAGTCCACTCGCAATGCGGTGGTGACGTCATTCAAGGCATTCATGGCAAGGGCTCCTAAAAGTGGGGTTGCTGATCACCGATAGGAATTATTATGCATGTACATGAAAAATGATGCAACTTTAAAAAATAAGTATTTACCCTAGGTGCTGACATGTTGTTGCACGATTGCCAATAATTTCTCAAACGTCTCGTCCAGGGGTTGTTGGCTGGTGTTGAGCGTGAATTGCGCCTTGCGATAGAACGCGGCACGGCCCGCCAAAATGCTTTTCAGGTCCTCCATGGCTTCGGGGCTGGCTTGCATGGGGCGTGTGTCACCTTGCGCCATGACCCGCCCCATGTGGTCCTCTGGACTGGCCTGCAACCAAATCGTGGTGCAGTGGCAGAGCAGCTGATTGAATGCCGTCGGATCGGACACCAAGCCGCCGGGGGTGGCAATGACGACGGCATCGTGGTTTTCGATGGTTTGTTTGAGTGCGCGCTGCTCGTATCGGCGGTACGCGTTCAAGCCATACAGTGCTTGAATTTCAGACAGCCGACAGCCAGCAAGTTCTTCGACCTCGTGGCTCAATTCAGTGAACGGACAACCCAGCGCAGCCGCGAGACGCTCGCCCAGCGTTGTTTTGCCAGCGCCCCGCAGGCCGATCAAGGCGATGCGGCGCCAGCGCGCTTCGGGGTCTTGGGCCATCCCCAAGGTTTGCGAGGCCGATTGGCGCACGCGTGCGAGTGCGCCCTCGTCCAGCGGCGTTAGTAACTCCCGCAACATCAACCACTCAGGCGTGCTTGTCGTGACATCACCGACGATCTCGGCCAAGGTACATTGCAAGGCGTTAGCGACATCCAGTAACACCAAAACAGAGGCATTACCGGTGCCCAACTCCAGGTTGGCCAAATGGCGCTCTGAAACCCCCGCGGCCTGCGCGACGGCCTTGCGCGTGAGGCCACGGCGTGCGCGCAGTGCACGGACCCGCGCGCCTAAAGAGAGCAAGAATTGGTTTCTACGGGCGAGCTCGTCGGCATCCGTAGCAACCGACGGGTGGTTTGGCGTAGATGCGACGTTTGATGGCATTCGGGTATTTACGAGGTTGACGTTTCAGTTGAAATAAGCAAAATATTGCATGTTTGGGGCGGAGAGTGCATACACGCCTGAACGATACAACATGCTACTGCAATTTTGGGAGACCCCACGCCATGTCAGGAAACACCGCCAACGCCGCATTGGTACCGCAACCTTTGGGTGACTGCGCCGAAATGGGCGAGCGCTTCAATTTCGCCCAACACCTGTTCACCATCAACGCCGGACGTGCCAGCAAAACGGCCGTGCGGTGCGACTTTGGCAGCCTGACCTATGGTGAGCTGAGCGATCATGCCAAACGATTCGCAGCGGGCGTGTTGGCCGCGGGTTTGCGCCGTGAAGACCGCTTGGTTATCTTCATGCAAGACGTCTCCCATTGGCCGGTCGCTTTTCTTGGCGCCATATATGCCGGTGTCGTACCGGTTGCCATCAACACGCTGCTGACAGGGCCTGATCTGGCCTACATGTTGGCTAACAGCCAGGCGCGTGGTGTTGCAGTGTCGGGTGTGTTGCTGCCAACGCTGCGCGAGGCCTTGGGGCTAAGTGATCACGCGGTCGCGAGTATTTTTGTGTCGCATCCGCAAACATGCCCGCCCGCTGGCACTGACACGGCAGGCGCCGACATGATGCAGGCGCTGCGCACAGAAGGTGTTGCAACCGTTGTCGATTTGGCAGACTGGCTCCAAACCCAAACGCCGCTGGCCCAAGCGGCAAATACAAGCCCAGATTCACCGGGTTTTTGGCTGTATTCATCAGGCTCGACGGGGCGTCCCAAGGGGACGGTACACAGCCACGCCAATCCCTACTGGACGGCGCAACTCTACGGCAAAGGTATCCTGAAAATACGCGAGGAGGATGTGTGCTTCTCCGCTGCAAAGTTGTTCTTTGCGTACGGGTTGGGTAACGCACTGACTTTCCCCTTTAGCGTTGGCGCATCCGTGGTGTTGATGGCCGAGCGCCCCACACCAGAAGCCGTCTTTAAGCGATGGGTCGACCAAAAGCCCACCATCTTTTTTGGCGCACCAACGGGCTTTGCGGGCATGTTGGCTTCGCCCGCATTACCCAAACGCGAGGAGATCGCGTTGCGCTTGGCCTCCAGCGCAGGCGAGGCTTTGCCAGCTGATTTAGGTGAACGTTTCACCGCGCACTACGGCGTCGAGATCGTTGATGGCATTGGCTCCACCGAGATGCTCCACATCTACCTCTCGAACTTGCCCGGCAATGTCCGCTACGGTACAACCGGCTGGCCGGTGCCAGGTTACACCCTGTCCTTGCGGGCAGATGATGGCAGTGAAGTGCCTGATGGCGAGGTTGGTGATCTGTACATCCAAGGCCAAAGCGCTGCCATGTATTACTGGGAAAACGTGGCGAAGTCGCGCGAAACGTTCCAAGGTGCGTGGGTCAAAAGTGGCGATAAATACGTGCGCAACGCTGATGGCACCTATACCTACGCGGGTCGCTCCGATGACATGCTCAAGGTGAGCGGTATTTACGTCTCGCCCTTCGAGGTCGAGGCGACGTTGGTGCAGCACAGCGCCGTATTAGAGGCAGCCGTGATTGGCGTGCCAGACGAGAACGGCCTCACACGTGTGAAGGCCTATGTGGTGCTGAAAGATGGTGCAGACGTGACCTCAGAGGCCTTGCAGCTGTTCGTGAAAGAGCGCTTGGCACCTTACAAGTATCCGCGCCAAATTGAGTTCATTTCAGAACTTCCCAAGACTGCAACCGGCAAAATCCAACGTTTCCGTTTGCGTGCCGCCAACGCATGACCGCCTCGAATCAGGTACCTGAGTCGGCGCTCCCACGGGTACACCTCAAAGGGGTGGGGTACGGTGGTGAGGACGCGTGGGTGCCTGTCGCGCGCTACAACGCGGAAGCCGATGAGGCATC
>Ga0102812_10002769_pt1 | contig 11711 bp, 22 predicted proteins | sample ColrivemetaGS713_FD_79334 | JGI IMG/M metagenome (GOLD analysis project Ga0102812, IMG submission 79334) | Estuarine microbial communities from the Columbia River estuary - Flood tide ETM metaG S.713 | ecosystem: Environmental > Aquatic > Marine > Intertidal zone > Estuary | place: USA... | reverse complement strand
TGGCGATCCGCGCCCTCAACATGGCCATCGCCCTGAGACGCCCACCCAGGGGCTGCATTCACCATACGGATCGCGGTAGCCAATACTGCTCACACGATTACCAAAAAGTCCTGTGAAAACACGGCCTGACGCCATCCATGAGCGGGAAAGGCAACTGCTATGACAACGCAGCTGTCGAGAGTTTTTTCAAATCCCTCAAGGCAGAAATGATCTGGCGCAGAAACTGGCAGACCCGCAGAGAGGTCGAAGTGGCCCTATTCGAATACATCAACGGCTTCTACAACCCGCGTCGTCGGCATTCCGCATTGGGCTGGAAAAGCCCCGTGGCCTTCGAACGAAAGGCCGCTTACCATGAGCACCTGACCGGAACGGAACCGCGACAGGTCCACTGTTGGCCGATCGACAGGTCAGTATGGTCGCGTTCGATCATGCCACGCCTCACTTCCCGCTCCAGGGCTTGAGCTTTCTTTCCAAAAAAGAGTTGGCCACCGCCAGCTCTCCGATCTTGGCATGCAAATCCCTGACCTGGTCTTCATCGATGACGGGTGCCTTGCGGCTGCTGCGTTCGAAGACACCGGACGCGCCATCCAGCAGCGCGCGTTTCCATTGATTGATCATCGTTGGATGGACGCCGAACCGGCTCGCCAACTCCGACACGGTCGCCTCGTCTTTCAGCGCCTCCAGCGCCACCTTCGCCTTGAACTCAGGGGCATGCAGCTTTCTTTTCGACATCTTCGATCTCCTTCGTGGTGAAGATTAACAGACGGCAAATCAGAACTTAAGTCAGTGTACAGTTTTCGCGGGGCACCTCAGTTTGATATTGTGATGGAGAAAACTTTAGATCGAAACTCGTAGTGCTTTTGGGCGAAATTCTATCTTAAGATGGGGTTTGGCTCCATTTTTATGTGTTGTAGATAAGTAGTCGATAAAGCAGCTTAAAAGCTCTCACTACTCGCACGGTTTGTGCGACACGCCGACTTTATGCCCTGCCTTTTTAGGCAGGGCATTTTTAAGATGCTGAACTTTGTATCTCCTACATGCGTTAGGGCTGCTTGGGAGGCATTGGTCGGTAATAGAGACGTGCGCCTTTTGGCAACACAACAATGGGCAGGAGGATGTCGTTGGAGACTGAAACACAAGGCAAGCAAATTGTTGCGTCAGCCATGACCGATGTCGATGCTACGAAAGACAAAAACCCGCGCCAAACCTTGAAAGACTTTATCGAACATGCACCGCGCGGGGCGCAAGCTGTGTATCATAGAGGGCCTTTTCTGGAGGCGTATACCTTAGCTGAATTTGCGAGAACAATGCACGAGCGAGGGCACTGTTCTCTCGTGCAGCGTCGCATCAAAAAGGGGCGATTTGCGATTTTCGAATATGTAATGGTGAAGCGGTGAAACAGCGATGGTTGCAATAAGGGTGTCTGGCATGACAGCGGAGCATTCAGCTGACCTAATGCAGACGGTGTCGTTGCAAACGCTTTCCGGTGTCTTAAATCGATCACAAGCCCTCGTTCGGATTGTGGCAAAATCACTGGACGTCAAGGTAACACAGGAACATGTCACGTTGCCGGACGCTCTTACTTTGATTCGGTATTTTGCTGGGCGCAAAAGCGACCAAGATGTGCTGTGGAACAATCAGACTTCAAAATTGGAAGCCGCGGAAGCCCGTAAATTTGAGCTTGCGATGGCATTGGATATCGTCAAACGCGAGCGCGGCTCATTGGAAAAACAGGTTTCGCTTTTGGCAGCCCAGTTGGACAAAGCCCATGAGCGCAATGACCGACTTGAGGCCAAGCTGCATGAGCTGACTGAGTCCTTTGCGCATCTTGTATCGCAGCGTGATCGTTTGTTGAATCGGACTAATGTCACCAGCAAAGCCTCGCTAAAAAACTATCAAGGCCGCGAAGTTCTGTATTTGGAAAGGCCGGTCAATCTTCACCTTCTCGGTCGGGACCATCATCAATCCGATTTCGGGTGAAGATTTCATGTTTGGGCCGTATGGACGGCAAGATGGTCGGATCGCCCCAGACGGCAATAGATAGGTTGGCTTTTCCAGAAGAGCTCAAGTGCGCAGGCTCGATTTCAACAATGTGCACTCGTATATGGGCGTTGCATTCAAGCGCAGGTCGCAAAATTGCGGTTGCTTGCTGCACCAGTTATCCCAAGGTCAATTCAACAGGTCTGCCCAAGCCAAAGGGCAGGCGAGATGGAACCATGTAGGATGCAACAATCTTTCCGTCTTCTTGTAGGTATAGGTCAACTGCATGGCCTAGAGATGCGGCTTTAGGGAGCTTGTCCGTCGTCATATTGACGGACGCTCTGTGAATAAGTGGTTGCATGCTGACTCATATCCCCAGTTTGTCTGGAGTTGGCTCGATTTTAGCAGATGGCAGCAATTCTGCAGTCCCTTAAATTCTTAGCTTGCGATATCGATTGGGATATTGCGTGCCTTCAGCGCTCTGATAATCCCACGCAAAACATTGCTGGTGTTGATACCTTCTTTGAGGGCTTCATCGATATTGGCCTCACACGCTGTTGGGTCACAGATATTCAGGATGACACGCCGTCCGCCATTCGCATCACAAACGACCTGCTTGTGACCACCGTATGCAGTGCGTAGGCCGACAAAGTCAGAGTTGTTTTTCGCATGATATGACATTGATTTTCTCAACCCGTTACTTCTACATAGGAAGCACGATTTAACGTTATTAAATCAACAACGTAGCAGGTGATTAAGTCTAGTTGTGATCCAAGAACAACGCTCACCTGCATTGACTGCTACAAAGTGCTGGCAAAATCATGCTTGAAATCGAACCTACTTAACTAGGTTCACGCCTGGATACTTTAGGCACCAACCATCCTCTCACTATTTTTGCCTCACCAACAAAAATAGCAACCTTGCCATCCTCTCCAATCGGCACATTATCGTTTGCGTCTAACGGCTCCGCTATTGGACCTTGAGCTGAAATATATTCTGTTAACCTCACGGTTACGACCGGGTGTCGAGAAGGTCTTTGCAACCCATTATTTAGATGCGATCTCATGCACAACGGATCAACGCTATGTTGCAACAATGAGTGGGTCCCAAAGTCAGGAGTTGGAGCTTTGGTTTTCATTTGATCGTACTAATGTCGGTAGGATTTTTGTTTTCTCGAGCGACAATCAATCCGCGCTGAAGCCGTTTCATAGAAACTGGTGATTTCAGGGTTACATCGACTATAGCTCTTCGCTCGGCGCCCAAATCGTCTACTTCGACCGATGCCGATACCAATACTACAATTGCTCTCATCCTTTCTTTTCGAAATTCCAGCAATTGGTCGATGGCTGCATCGAGGTCATCAAATGCGTCCATGCTTATGATCAGGTTAAGTTCCTTATCTGTTCTGTTGGCCGTTGCTTTAAGCACCTGGGTTAACGACTTGAATGTCAAGGAGACAATCCCCAACTCCTTTAACATGCTACGAATCAATGTCTCATCATCCGCAGCGAAGCCGACGACAGCTACCGGAGCACATATCGCAAATTTGGAAACTGACTCGTCGACATGGCAGCGCCAGACTAATTCGTATTCACTGACACGTTTCGTTGGCGAAGTGACATGATACCGACTTCGCCACTGACCTAAAGTTGGAATAACATCTTTGACGTGCGGAAACCGTATTCTATTTTCTGCATTATGGGACATAATTTATTCACCCTATATATGCGTCTCCGATCTCGCCAGATTCTTCGAAACTGACTTTGGGGCAATCAAAGGCAAGCTACCTTCGGGTGTAAGACCAGTCACGCAAGGGACGGACGGACCAGAGACCGGTTAAATCTAGGATAAGTCGCAGTGTGCGCCTACAGAGTATTCGGCTCTCATCGTGTATCTTCCGCAGTTAACCTATCTAATGGTAGAATTCTGTTATCTTTTACTCTATGAGGTGACCCTAGTTTCCTAGACACCTGCCTCGTTCAGTTTCTGCTGCCTTGTTTCGAAGTCAACGGGCGACAGCATGCCGTTGTTCGTGTGCTTGCGCTTTGAGTTGTAGAACATCTCGATGTAATCGAACACGTCCTGCCTTGCGGCTTCGCCGGTTGGAATGCCCCTACTGTAGTGGTCCACCAATTGGGATATGATGGTCCCGTTGACAGGCGGATTGCGGGATGATCGCTGAACGAGATTTCGAGTTGCACTCGGATTTTGATCCTTCTATCTTTGACAAGTCGTTGCTAAAGTCTGCGCTGCCTGAATCTTTTTCTACAGTTTTGAAAGATTTGAGGTTAGTGCTCTCGAAGGAGTTTTGGGGGCGGACTATTTGGCCTCACCTCGGAAAGACGAAAGAGCGGTAAATATGGTATGTGACGTACAATGAAGGTCGATGGTATTTTTGATCTATTTGGCTTTGAGCACGGTAAACTTATTTTGGATGGTTTATCGAAAGAACTTGAACAGCTTCTTGCCGCGATAGACCAGAATGATCCTTTACTTGCCAACTATGTGCATAACGCAATTGGTTCCACAGGTGTGGTGGGAATGACGGGTTTGAGTGAGATGCTTCGCTCATTCGAAGTCAATATCCCCAACTATACGTTCGACCGTGATTATTTGATCTCTGAAGTCAAGCATTCAATCATTCATGCACTCAATCTAATAGATACCTATCTGTAGACTCCGATAGGGCGATGATACGGCCATTTTAGGACCTGCTAGTTTCAATCAGACCAGAGTGCTTGATCTAGGCCTCTGGCGGAGATGTCTCGGTGGCGTGCTCCCACCGAATTGGTCTGCCAACTGGGATAGTAATGTCCCAATTCAGGAGAACCAGAGATGGCTAAAAAGGTGAACCGCCCCGGTTTCACCGGAGACCTTTAGCTTCATTTTACGCGAACATATCGAGCACGTCGCACTGTGCATAGAAGTTCTCTTCGGCTTCGGCTGGCGGGATATTTCCGATGGGGCCAAGCAGACGGCGGTGGTTGAACCAGTCGACCCATCCGAGCGTGGCCATTTCCAGATTCTGCATATTGCGCCACGGCCCTTGGCGGTGGACCAGCTCCGTTTTGTAGAGGCTGTTTATGGTTTCAGCCAGGGCGTTATCATACGAGTCACCAACACTGCCGACCGATGGCTCAATGCCAGCTTCGGCCAAACGCTCGGTGTATCGAATGGACAAATATTGCCCGTCCCGCTGCCCGGCAGTGGTTTGCAAAGCAAACCATGAGAGGGGCGATCCGAATGATGAATCAATCCGCCCTTCTGGACCGGCCGTCGTTCATGCAGGGCCTGTTCCAAGGCGTCGAGAACAAAGTCTGTTTTGGCAGACAGCGAGACCCGCCATCCGACAATGCGGTCAGCGAATGTGTCGATGAGCGAGACCTTGTTCGCCATTGGTTCAAGAACAATGGTCGAGCGGCTACATAGACAAAGCCCTGCCATGTTGACACGTAGGTAAAATCACTGACCCAGAGCATGTTTGGTGCCGGCGCTCGGAACTGACGGTTCACTTTGTCGCGCGGACAGGGTGCCGACGTGTCTGGAACCGTTGTTTTGACCACCTTGCCGCGCACAGCCCCACGGATGCCGATCTGTTTCATCAGGCGCTCCACAGTGCAGCGCGCCAGTTCGAAGCCCTCACGCTTGAGCTGATGCCATGCCTTGCGGACCCCGTAGACTTGATAGTTTTCATCCCAGACCCTTTTGATCTCTGGTCGCAATTCCGCATCCCGCTGCTGTCGGGCAGATGCCTTGGAAGGATCAGCCCGACATGCGAGGCGGTGGTAAAATGTTGACGGCGCGATCGGCAGAACCCTGCAGATCGACTCGACGCCGTAAACAATGCGCTGATCTTCTATGAAGGCGATCATCGCTTCAGTGGGCGGTCGAGTTCCGCCTGCGCAAAATAAGCTGATGCTTTGCGCAGGATCTCGTTCGCCTGGCGCAGCTCGCGAACCTCACGTTCCAGGGCCTTGATCCGGTCCCGTTCTTCAGTAGTCACGCCATCGCGCATGCCGCTGTCTTTCTCAGCCTGCTTGACCCATTCGCGCAGGGTCTGAGGAATACAGCCAATCTAGGGGGCAATGGTCGCAATCGCGCCTGCCCGCGTTTCGTAGGAGCCCTGATGCTCAAACACCATCCGGACCGCAGGTGCGCGGACCTCGGGCGAGTAGCGACTTTTCATTTTGTTTTTTGTCATAACCATAATCCTTACTTAAGTTGATGGTCTCCGACAAACCCGGGGCGATTCAGAACCAGATAGAACAGACAGGACCGATATCGCCGGCTTCACCGAGGCAAAGATTACCTAGATGATCAAGGAACAGGCGGCAGGCATGCCGACGGAATGGGCTTATTCCGGCCGGGTTCTTGTAGCTCAAGTCCAAGTATGAAAGTTTACGACGCCACTAGGCCGAATCCGCTAGAAGATGAGAACTTCAAGTTCAAGCGCCCGCGGGCCGACACAGTGCTCGATGATGTCGTCCAGAAGGAACTTCTCGGAAAGTACTGACGAGACTGAACAAGCGATAAGAGACAGCGCTCTGGGCAATGCGGGTTCACGATATCTCGCTACGTCGGGCCTGCCAACTTGTCGGTGTGTATCTCCCGGCAGTCCGGAGTTAACGCCAACCGGATTGCCCGGAGATACACGAGGATATGCCGGATATTGCCGGCAAGCGGCGTAAGTTTAGGGGTCGCCGGATATGTCCCATTTCAATAGAAACTTTGGTCGGAAATCGTTCAGATCGTCTAGGGCGTGTTCGCCTTATTCAATCTATTCTCTACAATCCAAAGTTCGCCGTTGGCGAAGTATGCCTCCACTTTACGAATTCTCTGGATAGCCATCTCACCAACCCTGGATAGCCGCAAAAGCTGTCTGTCCGACAATTGGAAAAGTTGGCTAAAATGGCCAAGTGTAATGTTCTCGACGGCCAACTGGCGAATTGTCCGTGGTTGTTCAAGCCCCATTTGGGAGCAAGCGCCAAATAGCGCCGGCTTGCCAATCATATCGACAATCGGTCCATCTGGACAAGCGAGGTCGACTAAGAGGGATTGCATAAGGTCATGATCGTGCATTTGAGTTTCCTCTATCCTGTAGGCGGTAGTACTGATCATATCCCAGCCATGCAACCGTTCCTAATGAGCCCAATCCTTTATCCATTCCGAACGCATTGGAACCTTCCGAATAGTTTGATTGGCAAATTCCATAAGTGCTGCAATTAAAAAATATGAATGGACCAAAAGATAATCATTTAGGTTCAGGATTGCATTGAAATGCTATCAATAGTGGGCGCCACACCCATTGATATGACCGAAGAGTCAGTAACTTCAGCAACTCTACATTTTCCAAGAGCGAAAAGGGTAAGTGGGGTCTGTTCCGGCTGGGGGCAGAATGACACCCTAGGGTTGGGCGTGACGTTGCCCCCAACTTTTATCCAGCGTGAGCGAGACTCCGAGTTTGAGTTTTGCCCATTTGGGCGGGTTGGGCAACGGGGGCTGGCGCGGATTTCAACGCCTCGAATGCTTCGAGTCGATGGTAGCGGGCGGAGAGAACGGAACGACGGCGGGCTGGTACGGAGAAGCAATATGGCGGAGGGGATGGCTCTGACATCCAACGCTCTCCAGTGTCGGCGTCAACAGATATCAGATCCTTCGTATTTCTGCGTGCCTTGTGGACCCAAGTCGAGGTTCCCCCTCAAGTTCCAAGTTAACACTTTGACGGGCCGATGTCGTTGATGTGCATATCTGCCGGATGGTGAATAGGAATCTTAACCACATCACGTATTGAGCTCCTTGTAGGCAAGAAGAAGGTCATCGGTCCGATCGAAGAACCGGATGCGGCTTCCCTCCAGCAGCAATCCGCAGTCGCAAAACTGCGCGATGGTGCTGGGTGAGTGAGAGATCATGATGATCTGGCTTCTGGCGAGCTTGTCCTGAAACACAGCTTTGCTCTTTTTCTTGAAATCCTCGTCTCCAACGGCGGTGACCTCGTCGATCAGGTAGACATCGAAGTCGATCGCCATGCTGAGGCCGAAAGCCAATCTGGCCTTCATGCCGCTCGAATAGGTCTTGATCGGCAGGCGCAGTGACGGCCCCAGTTCAGCAAATTCGGTGACGTAGGAGATGACGCGCACCGGGTCCTGCCCATAGATGCGCGACACGAAGCGGATGTTCTCGATGCCGGTCATGCTGCCATTGAAGCCGCCGGAAAACCCCAGCGGCCATGACACGCGTGATGTCCGAAAGACATTGCCACGGTTCGGCGGCTCTATGCCGGCCATCAGGCGCATCATAGTAGATTTGCCCGCCCCATTTTTGCCCATGATCCCGACATTACGATCCGCCGGAAACGCAAAGGAAAAATCGGACAGGATCGTCTTTTTCACCCCTCCCACTCGGTAGTATTTGCTGACCTTGTCGAAGACGAGCATCTAATATCTCGCCTGCCGGAACAGCCGCTCGCCGGCCAACCCCACCAGCAGCATCCCTGCCCCCGCACCGACCGGATACCAAACATCAAGGAGCGTTGAATTGTAGTTCGGGTAGAACCCGTGCCGGAACCATTCGACAAGGTGCAGCACGGGGTTCCATTGCAGCACCTCGCGGGCCTGGGGGGGGAGCTGGCTCGGAACGTAGAAGATCCCGGAGATAAAGAACAAGGGCCGTGTCAGGATCTTTTCAATCTGAGTCCACGTGTCCCACAGCGATGCAATTACGGCGTTGAGCGTGCCAAAGCCTAAACCCAGAAGGAAGGCCGAAAGGAAGGCCAAGATGACGTGCTCAGGATGAGCGGGGAGTGGCGCTAGGTTCAGGGCGATCAGCGCGGTATAGAAGACGACCATGATCACCACGTAGGTGGCGGCCACCAACACGGCCCGGGCGATCAACGTGTCGACATCTTTGATGATCGGATACGTCAGTAGAGCCCGGTTTGCATCGAATACCGTCATGAGCTTGCTCGAGAGCTCATTGAAGAACTGCAGGGTGAGGATGCCCGTCGCGAAAAACAGGGCCAGACTAGAGCCAAAGGGGGGCTGGCGGCCGATCATGCTGAAGAGGAACACCAGCAGGCCAACGCCAACGGTCGGCGTGATGATCGCCCAGACATAGCCAAACGGCGATGTTCCAAAGGTCGCGCGGGTTTCGCGCAGAACTAAGCTGGCGATCACGCGCAGTTGAAGCGCCAGAAGCTCAGGCGTGCTGACCAGCCTCATGTGAGATGGTCCCGCACGGAATATGTCATCAGCGCGCCGATCCCCCATGCAGCGACCAATGCGAAGCCAAGGATCATAAGGTTGCGCAAGCTGCGCGGGTATTGTGCAGATTCAGGCGCCTGTGGCCGTAAATGAATGGCAAGGTAGCGTTGTTGCCGGTCGGCATCCCTCCGCGCCTGCTCGAGCGACGCCAGGGCCGATGCGTAGGCCTGTTGGGCCAGGCTGCGTTCGACCTCCAGTTCCTCATAGAGGGCCAGTTGCTGGCTGACAGCGCTGACACCGCTTTCTCCAAGCACCTCGCTGCCGATCGCCTCACGACGTTCAACGATCTGGGCGGCCAGCGCCTCTGCGTTGCGCCGCAGCGCGGTGAGGCTGGGCGCGTTTTCGTCCAGGGTTTGGCGCAAGGCGGCAATGCGAGCATTGACGTCGATAAGACGCGCCTCAAGGCTAGCAATCAGCTCAATCTCAAGCGCGGCACTTGCAGAGGGGTCGACGGATTGCTCGGATGTGCGGAAATCGCGGATTGTGCTGAGTGCCTGCCGCAAGCGGGCCTCCTGCAGTGCCACCTCTTCCCTGGCAAACCGGAGCGCGTCGCTTCGAGCATTTGCGGAGAGTTCATTCACCAGGGTTTGGATCAGGCCCAGAACCGCTGCTGCGATTTCCTGCGCATGTTCCGGGCTGAAGGATTGAACCTCTAACTCGATGATCCCAGAGGTCGGGTCGAATTGAGTCTGGATGCGCCCGTTCCAGTACTGAAGGAAATCCTCGACCGTTGCATCGGCATCCAGCCGCGACAGCGGATCCACGTCGCGCGACGAATATACGCCACGCAGATCAAGTTCGAGATCTACCGCCTCCAGAAGTTCGCGACTGCCGAGGTAGCTGAGGACGATATAAGAATCTGATGTCGTCGAGCCGGTGCTGGCAAGGCCGGTCAAGGCGCCAATCCCGTCAATCCCGGCGTTCGTATCGATGCCGCGGATAGAAAAGCCTGCGCGGGCCGCATAGCGGTCCGTAGCGAAGGTCGCATAGTAGAGCATAGCAGCAAAAAGCGGCAGCACTACGCACAGGAGAAACGACACCAGTAACCTGCTGGGGCGGCGTTTCTCCTTCCGATCGCTCGGGTCGATCGTCGCCGAGTTGCCGAGCGTGAGCACCTTGCCCTTTGACACCGACCGCTCTTCGTTCTTGGCACTGGTCATCGCGTGTTTCCCTTAAGCTTCAGCCAAGCAACAATGGCGCCCCGCAAGAATTTGCGATGCAAGCTCCGGCGCTGAGTGCCGCGGTTTGTCATCGCAGCAAGGTGTTCCACTGCCTGCTCGGGCTCAACGAAGCAGTCCCGTTCATAGTTGAAATATCGAGGGTAAGAGATCAGCGCCCCGTGAACCAATGCTGCGACCGTCAGTCTCCGCGTCCGGCGGGGGCACGATATCCTGTCTTCTGTAAGCCCCCAGCCGGCATAGAAAGGGAGACCATGGCAGACTACCTTCGCACCCCGGATCAGCGCCTCGAAGCCCAACAGCGACGTCATCGTATGCACTTCATCGATCTGTCCCAGAAACTGCCCCAGAGCCACCGGACGCGTCAGGACTTCATCGGCAAGAGCCAGCGACGCGCTCTCTCCGTCACCTTGGCGGCGGAGGCCGGCCAAGACATCGGGGTGCGGCTTGTAGACGATATGGGCGGATGGGTTTTCCTGTCTGACGCGCATGAGGAGTTCGATATTGGACCTAACCTCTGGCGAGCCGAGCCGGATCGACGCGTCCGTTTCCACCTGGCCAACCACAAGGATCACCGGGCTAAGTCTATCGCCTCGATTCCAAGCCTGCCTGCCCAGGTTGTATTTTGTCAGATCTAGCTCGGTGATCCTGTCGCGAAGTTGATCTGCACGCCGGATTACCGCGTCGTTCAACACCTGCGTTTCGAGAATGCGTTCCAACCGCGACGGGCGCGTTGCGTCGTAGTAGATCCCGATATCGTCGATGACGAGGGACAGCGGCCGCACGAGGTCGGCGCCAAGTCCAGAGGAACGCAGGAAGCCGTCCTCAATCCGCAAGATGGTCGCGTTCAACGGGAGCGCTGGCGCATCGGCGCTGCCCCAGACGGCAATCACGGGCGAAGATTGCGATGGCGAGATGGCAGGGGGCGTTTTCGCGAACACCACATCGGAGCCTTGCAGAAAGCGCTGGATGAAGGGCCGCTTCCAGCGTGAGAAGCCAAGGGCTGTAACTTGCTGGGGAAATTCCTGCCGCATACGACGTTGCAATCCGACATGTGCAAAGCTGCGCTCGGGTTCGCAGGGGGTCATGGTCACGGGATCGATGTAGCGGGGATATTTGACGAGCGCCGCGTGAACGAGTTGCTCGAGTGTCACCGGCTCTCGCCGATCCGGTGCGGACAGTTCGTCCTCCGTCAGACCCCAGCCTGCATAGAACGGCATCCCAAAGCAGCGTACGCGCTTGCCCCAGATCAGGGCCTCAAACCCCATCTGCGACGTCACGGTGTAGACGGCAT
>Ga0102812_10002768_pt1 | contig 11713 bp, 10 predicted proteins | sample ColrivemetaGS713_FD_79334 | JGI IMG/M metagenome (GOLD analysis project Ga0102812, IMG submission 79334) | Estuarine microbial communities from the Columbia River estuary - Flood tide ETM metaG S.713 | ecosystem: Environmental > Aquatic > Marine > Intertidal zone > Estuary | place: USA... | reverse complement strand
GCCGGAAATCTGGATCAAACGCGATGACTGCACCGGTATGTCCACCGGCGGCAACAAGACGCGCAAGCTTGAATTCCTGATGGCTGAGGCCGAGCTGCAGGGCGCAGAGATGGTCGTAACCCAAGGAGCGACACAGTCTAACCACGCCCGCCAGACAGCCGCATTTGCCGCAAAGATGGGTATGGGTTGCCACATTGTATTGGAAGACCGCACAGGATCGAACAATGCCAACTACAACAACAACGGCAACGTTCTGCTGGACCACCTTCATGGTGCGACCACGGAAAAACGCGCAATGGGGCCAGATTTCAATGCAGTGATCGAAGAGGTTGCCGATCAGATGCGCGCTGATGGCAAGAAGGTATATACAATTCCGGGTGGCGGCTCGAATCCAACCGGTGCTTTGGGTTACGTCAATTGTGCGTTCGAATTGCTCAACCAGGTAAACAATAGTGGTATGAAGATCGATCACATCGTCACGGCCACAGGCAGCGCCGGGACGCAGGCTGGCCTGATCGTCGGCCTGAAAGCAATGAATGCGCAAATCCCGCTGCTGGGGATCGGTGTGCGCGCTCCCAAGGCCAAGCAAGAAGAAAACGTCTACAATCTGGCTTGTAAAACGGCTGAAAAACTGGGCTGCCCTGGCGTCGTGGCACGCGAAGATGTTGTCGCCAATACCGATTACGTAGGCGAAGGCGACGGCATTCCCACCGAGAGCGGGATAGAGGCTATCAAAATGTTTGCCGAATTGGAGGCGATCCTGCTTGATCCGGTCTATTCGGCAAAAGGTGCCGCAGGCTTTATCGATCTGATCCGCAAGGGCCATTTCAAAAAGGGCGAAAGGGTCGTCTTTTTGCACACAGGTGGTTCGGTGGCCCTGTTCGGATATGACTCGGCCTTTGATTTCTCCAACCGCTGGTCCTGAGCAGTACGCGGCATGGAAGACAAAGCGCGAAAATTCAGGCGGATCGGGCTTCTGGGCGGAATGGGTGTCGAGGCAACGATCGCCCTTATGCAGCGGGTCCATGCCGCGACCAAAGCCGAGGACGACCAGGACCATATCCCGATGTTGGTGGATATGAACCCTCAGGTGCCCTCACGCATAAGACACCTGATCGAACGTGACGGGCCCGATCCGGGCCCGATCATTGCCGATATGGCTGCAAGGCTGGAACAAGCTGGCGCTGAAGCATTGGCGATGCCTTGCAACACGGCGCATTACTACGCGCATATGATCGAAGAAAGTGTCCGCATTCCGCTGCTGAACATGCCCGAACTGGCATGCAAAGCGGTTGCGCGTGACGCGGCCCCGGACACACTTGTCGGAATACTCGCCTCGCCGGCGACCAACAGCACGGGTCTGTTTCAGGACATGCTGAAAAAGGTCGGATTGGGTGTCGTCTTTCCCAAAAACGAAACTGCGATTCTGGCCGCTATACGTCGTATCAAAAAAGATGGTCCAAGCCGCGCTGATATTTCCGTACTCGAAGCCGAAAGTGCCGCACTGGTGCAACGAGGCGCAAGCCGGATCATTGTCGGTTGCACCGAGTTCTCTCTGATCAGCAAGAACATCCAGGCACAGGTTCCGGTCATTGACACGCTGGATGTGCTTGTCGACGCGATTATCGCCTTTTCCGGCGCGCAGGCCAGACTGCCATCCTAGATTCACGTTTACCTCGACAGATTTGACCAAATCGCCGACACCATCGTTATGCCACGGTCGTATGAAGGGCGCCCGAAATGCCCGCCTGTCTTGTTACGCAGTCAGGGACAGCGATCAACATTGTCATGGAAACAGGCACCATCGTCGGCATCCTCTGTTAATTTGGATTAAGATCAAATCTATCCCCCCGGCAGGTGAAAGGCGCGCTATCATGACCTGGCTGTCCAAGACGTCTGTCATGACGATGCGGATTTTGAAAATTGTGTCGCAGACTGGCGAGCGTGCGAAAGAGCCATTTCATCGAACGCCTCGGCAGGCGCCTGGTGGACACCAGCCTTCATCATCACGGCGCATGCCCTGCTACTAGGCCAACGGGCCAGTACGGTACAATCGGACCCGCAATCCACCGTGGGATATGCTAGGCCCGTCTGGAAAAAACGGCAATCCTGTTGCCTTGGCGAGTGAAGCTTCGCTGGTCACGATCCCCACACGCCAGCCAGAAAACCTCTCGGACAGAACCTGACCCAATCGTCCATACACTGGATAAAGCGCCTTTTTATCACCAATCCGCGCGCCATAGGGCGGATTGACGATGACCAGCCCTGCAGGGCCGGCGGGCGGGACAATGTCGCCTGCATTGCCCTGCGAAAAGCACACCAGATCGTCCACACCAGCGCGTTCTGCATTGGCGCGCGCCATTTCGACAACTCCGGCGTCGCGATCAGACCCAAAGAACTGGACCGCATGAGTTTGCGTCCGATCAGTGCGGCGCAACGTGTCGGCTGAGGGATCGTAGGTGACGAGTTGCTCGAAGGCAAAGGACCGTGCCCGCCCTGCTTGCAATCCCGCCGCGATCTCTGCCGCCTCAATGATGAAGGTACCCGACCCGCACATCGGATCGAACACGGGCATCGTACCGTCAAAGCCACATTGTCGCAGAAACAACGCCGCAAGGGTTTCGCGCATCGGCGCTTTGCCCACAGCAACCTTGTGACCACGCTTGTGCAGAGGTTCGCCGGAAGTGTCCACGCTGACTGTCACACGGTTGTCGTCTATGCGCAGTTTGAGTGTCACAGGCGCATCGGCTGCAATCACCATACCCGCGTTCTCCACCAGCGCCGTTTCAACCCGTTTGGTAGCGGCACCGGCATGATAGATTTTGGATTTGCGCGACGTGGCCACCTCGACCCTTACCGGCACATCAGCGCGCAGCACCTCGCCCCATGGAAACTTGCGCGCACGCTTGTCGAGTTGGGCCAGGTGAAATGCCATGAAATCACCAATCCGCACTAAAACACGCGTCGCCCCGCGCAGATCCAGGTTGGCGCGCCAGACATCAGACCAATCGCCCGACATCGTCACGCCGCCGGGTTCGGTTCCGGTTACGTCAAAACCCCGTTCGCGCGCCTCTTGGGCCAGCGCCTCTTCGAGACCGGGCAAAGTGATTGCAAAGATTGTAAGCGCATCGGACATGAGCGCCTGCATAGAGCCTTACGGGCTGAGGTTCGAGTGGTATTTCAAGGATACACTGCGTCGGCGACCAGATCGCAAGCACGCCTCGCAATCTATCAGTCGGTGGCGGGTGCTGCCTTTGATACGGAATCGGAATGCATCTTTCTGATGCTCCATTCTATGCTATCGCGCATTGTGCTGCCCAGAGCATCATCAAAGGCCTCGGTGATGTCTGCGGCCTCATCGCTTTTGGCGGAAACAATTTTTTCAAAGGAACGCGAAGCGATGATCTGATCGAGATCGGCGTCAATCACTTTGATATTCAAACGCACCTGCACTTCCAAAAGGCTGTCTGGCGGCGCATTCGGCGGCACCCGCGCCTGAAACTCGCGTACATCCGTAACAATAAGATAGTCCGCGCGCAAACCAATGGCCGACCTGCCAACGGCATCGACTTTACCGGTATTTTCATAGCTCTCGATCAGAAGCGCCTGAATGATCACCGGCGCCAGATCCACCCAGCGCGCGCCCGGCAGGTATTCGACCTGTAACGGTGTGGGCATCACTGCAATCCGGTCGGTGCTGACGGCCGCAGTCGCTGTCGGTTCGGCCACGACGATCTGCTGCCTGAGCCGCGGCAGGGAGGCATCGAATGTGCTTTTGGGTGTCAAAAGATACAGGTCGGTGGGCGTTGTTGCTGTCGTCAGGGTCGCCAAACCGGCGCAACCCGTCAGCAGACAGGCCACGCTGCAAAAGGCCAAAGCGCGAAAAGCAGATAGGGTCATCGTTTGAACTCCGATCCTTGGGTCCCCAGAATAAAGCGTGCGGGATCACGTTGGGCACGGTCGACAAACCGTTCCATGATGCTCACCAAAAGCCGCGCCTCTTCCATCAGGCGCAGAAATTCCGGCAGACCGACCCGCAAGAAATCAGAAACTTGGCGGCGGTTCTGCGCAAGGATGACTTCAAGCGTGTTGGCAAAACTGGAGGCGGACCGCGATGCTTTCAGCACCTCTTGTGAAATGAGGGTGATGTCACCCGTCGCGTCTTCTATGGTGGTCGTGAAGACTGTCACTGCTTTGCGCGTGTCAGTCAGGATGCCATCCAGGTCTTCACTGATGACCTTGTTGGCCGCAGCAAATGTCTGCTCTGCGGTGCCGAGCGCAGTCGTGGCCGTATCCAAAGTCGTGGTGAGTGTCGGCTCCACCCTCGTCAGTACGTCCCCGACCTGTTCCGCTGTTGCAGTACCCTGACGGACGAGATCGCCAAGGTCGCCATCAACCAGTGTTCTGACAGAGATGAATGTCTCATCCATGGTGCCCAATGTCGTTTTCGCCGACGCTATCATTGTATCGGCATTCTCGAGCGAACTCTTGGCGGTTTGCAGCGTATCCGTAGCCGCCAACAAAGCGGTTTCAGTTGTTTCCGCCAGTTCGTCCAATCGCCCGACAAAACCGGCAATTTCACGTGACGCCAGACCCAGGTCGCCCGACAAGGTTTCGAAATTCTCCAACGCGCGATCCATCCGTCCAGTGGCAGAGGCAAGATTTTCAAGGATCTGGCTGATCGCGGTTCGGTTTTTCTCGTTTACGACACTGTTGATGTCTTCAAGCAGCAGCACCGCTTTTTGCAAAAGCACCGGCGCGCCCTCCAGAACGGACTGCAAGGCGCTGGATTCCGAACGGATCACACTGCCCTGCTCTGCCCGCTCCGCCTCAGGTGATCCACCCGACAAGGACACAAAGCTAACGCCAGTCACGCCCTGCGATTGCAAGGTGGCGATAGTATCTGTTTTCACGGGCGTATCTGCGCCCACTTCCAGCCGCACGCGCACCTTTGACGGATCATCGGGATCAAGGTTTAGAGCAACCACCTGACCGACAGGCAACCCGTTGTAACGCACATCACCCGCATCGCTGAGCCCGGAAACACTGTCAAAAAGCACGTCATAATAGGCGTATTGCCGGTCAACCTCGACCTTGGCCAGCCACAGAAGAAAGCCGAAGCCCGCAAGGATGCCCGCAAGCGTAAAAGCACCGATCAGAACAAAACTGGCTTTGGTTTCCATAGATGGGCCGCGCCTCTCAGCGTTTGTCTTGCGCCGCGCGGGCGCGCGGACCGGTAAAATATTCCCTGATCCAGGGATGATCGACGGAACTCATCGCGCTAACCGGCCCCTCGACCAGCACGCGTTTTTCAGCGATCACCGCTACACGGTCGCAGATCGCATACAAACTGTCGAGGTCATGCGTCACCATGAACACGGTCAATCCCAGCGAAGCCTGCAAATCCTTGATCAACTCGTCATAAGCTGAGGCTCCGATCGGATCGAGCCCGGCCGTCGGTTCATCAAGAAAGACGATTTCGGGATCCAAAGCCAATGCACGGGCCAGCGCAGCACGTTTGCGCATACCCCCGGACAATTCGGACGGAAACTTGCCGCAACTGAGGGGCGGCAACCCGACGAGGCTTATCTTCAGCTCTCCAAGCGATTTCATCAGCCCGTGCGACAGGTTGAGGTGCTCGCGCATCGGTGCCATCACGTTTTGCAATACGGTCAGTGATGAGAACAAGGCACCGTCCTGAAACGCCACACCCCAACGTCGTTCCACCGCGTGGCGATCCTTTTCAGGACCATTGACGACATCCACCCCCAACACCCGGATGTCTCCGGCCGTCGGACGGTTAAGTCCCACTATCGTGCGCAGCAATACGGACTTTCCGGTACCGGACCCGCCAACGACCCCCAGTACCTCGCCCTTCCAGACATCAAGGTCTAGGTCCTGATGCACGATCTGCGGGCCAAACTGGGTCCGCAACCCGCGCACGGTGATCACTGCTTCCCGCGCAGCGGGCTTTTCGATGATCGGCTGATTGGCAGCGACATCCTTCATACGCCGATCTCCGGAAAAAATACGGAAAAACCCGCATCCACGACGATCACCAGAAAGATCGACTGAACGACGGACGCAGTGGTGCGTTGACCCACGCTTTCGGCGGACCCCCCCACCTGCATCGCCTGCCAACATCCAACAATGCTGATCACGAAGGCAAAAAACGGCGCTTTGATCAGACCCACAGCCAAGTGCCAGACATCCGTGTTCTCGACAAAACGCGTTACGAACATGCCAGGGCTGATTCCCAGTTCGATCCAGGCCATAAGAATGCCACCGAACAGAGCAAAAACATTAGCGATCAGCCCCAGAATGGGTAGCATCAGGATAAGCGCGATCACGCGCGGCAGAACCAGCACTTCAATCGGGTCAAGGCCCAGCGTGCGCATTGCATCGATTTCCTCGCGGACCTTCATTGAACCAATCGAGGCCGTGAATGCCGACCCAGACCGCCCCGCCACGATGATCGCTGTCAGCAATATGCCCAGTTCTCGCAGCACCGAAACCGCTATCAGATCGACAACAAAAACCTCGGCGCCGAACTGGCGCAACTGCACTGCCCCCTGAAACGCAAGCACCACGCCAATCAGAAAACCCATCAGAGCAATGATCGGAACCGCATTCAAACCGACCTCTTGCATCTGGCTGACCAGCGCCGTGGCCCGCAGTCGCCAGGGCCGCAGGACAGTACCCATCAAGCGATGCAGCACGAGACCTACGAAATTCAAAAGGGAAAGCGCAGCCTTGCCAAACTGGGATGTGCTGTGTCCAAGTCGCTCCAACCATGGCAAAAAACCGCGCGGGGGCGCTTCTTCGCCTTCTGTATCAGGCAAGGCCAGGGCCACCGTCTCGATCAATTCCCTGCGCGCTTCGGAACAGCCTGAAATCTCAATCGCGACGCCTTCGCGGGCCAAACGCGCCTGAAGTGTCGCGATCATCCATGCGCCGCCCGTGTCCAACGCTTCAAGATCAGACAAATCCACCGTGACCGGCCCAGAGGCCGCAGTAAACTCTGCGAATTGACGTTCGACTGAGGCCAGTGCCGCCGTCACAAGGCGACCCTGCAAATGCAGCACAGTGCCTGCATCGCTGGTCTGGGTGGTCAAAGTTGTTTGGGCCATGACACAGACAGTTGACCTTGAGTTGGCGCGAACCGCAACACTATTGTTTCTGCGATCCCGTTTAGGCGGCCTTCAAATGCCTGCCTCTCACGATCTCTCGCAACCGCCGCTTTCCAAAGTCAAAAACCGCGTGGTTGGAATATCAAGACCCGCCTCACTTAGTCCCTCGGCAGAAAACGCCTGGTTCTTGGTCAGTTTCGTGCCGCGCAACTATGTACGACCCTGTCGCGGCTCTTCACTGTTCCTGGTGGGTCTGTTCATCACAAAAGAACCGAGCCCCAGCGCCGCGCAATAATTGCGCGCCCGCGTCATCAGGCCCCTGTTTTCCCGCCAGATCCCGGCTAAGTTGGGCATTATGAGCAACAACCCCATTCTGAGCGCATACGATCTGAGTAAAAGTTTTCGCACCACCGAAGGCACGTTGACGGTGTTGGACCGGGTGTCGGTTGATCTGTACTGCGGGCAAAGCGTTGCCCTGACCGGCGAAAGCGGGTCTGGCAAAAGCACGTTACTGCATTGTCTGGGGTGCCTGGACACACCGGACAGTGGCAGCATGACACTGCGCGGGCAGAACATGATGCACTTGGAAGAGGCGCACCGGGCCGCAATCAGGCGCAACGACATCAGCGTGATTTTTCAACAACTCAACCTGATCCCATCACTGACAGTCGCACAAAACATGGCGTTTCAAGCCAGACTGTCAGGACGATATGATGCTGACTGGCTCGCAGAACTATCGCGGCGGCTTGGTCTGGACGCATTGCATCACCGTTATCCCGAGGAACTATCAGGCGGGCAACAGCAGCGCGTGGCCATTGGCCGTGCCGTTGCGCATCGTCCGGCAGTTGTTCTGGCGGATGAGCCTACTGGTAACCTTGACGAGTCAACGGCGGATGACGTTCTGAAGCTGTTGCTGGAACTGGTGCGCGAAACCTCGGCCGCTTTGATGATGGTGACCCATTCGTCCGCATTGGCCGGGCGGCTGGACCGCAGACTTCACCTGCGCCAGGGGCACCTGACGTGAGAGCTCTGGTTCTTGGAGCGCTTTTGGCGCATTGGCGTCGCCATCCAGTACAATTTGTGACCCTCATTCTGGGGCTTGCCATCGCCACTGCGCTATGGTCCGGGGTTCAGGCAATAAACGCAGAGGCTCGGAAAAGCTATGATGCAGCCAGCCGCACACTCGGACTAAACACTCTTGAACGGCTTACCGGTCCCCGCGTCACAATCGAGAATTTTACAACCTTGCGTCGCGCGGGATGGCAAGTCTCCCCCGTAGTTGACGGCACGCTGCGGGGTTCTGGCCTGCGTGTGCTGGGCATCGACCCGCTGAGCGCGCCGATGCAAGCCGGATTGGCAGGGCTAATGGAAGGCAGCGTTGATCTGACCGCCTTTCTGACGCCGCCCAGGATGCTGCTGACGGCTCCTGAAACGGTGTCAAAGCTGGCCAAACTGGACCTGCCGGTCACCATTCAGCCGCAGATCGCGCCGGGAACGGTGCTGACGGATATCGGGGTGGCGCAGAAACTGCTCAACACGTCTGATCTGTCGTATCTTTTGCTGGAACCCGTTCAAGCGCGCGATCTGCCGCCGTTGCACACCGTGACCAACCTTAATCGGACAACCCCTGAAAATGGCACCGACATTGCCCGGCTGACCGACAGTTTCCATCTTAACCTGACGGCCTTTGGGTTTCTGTCTTTTGCTGTGGGGCTATTTATCGTGCAATCCGCCATCGGCTTGGCATTCGAGCAACGCAGAAGTACGTTCCGCACGTTGCGCGCGCTTGGCGTTGGTTCGCGGCAACTGATCAGGATGCTTGCGCTCGAACTTTTGGGGATTGCACTGATAGCCGGGGCCATTGGCCTGGTTTTGGGATATGGCATCGCAGCAGCACTTTTACCCGGCGTATCAGGTACACTACGAGGGCTCTATGGGGCGCAGGTGTCAGGTACTTTGGCCTTTGATCCGACATGGGCCATCTCAGCGCTTGCTATGACCATATTGGGCAGTGCCGCTGCCGGCAGCCTTGCGATCTGGCGCGTGGCGCACCTGCCGCTTCTTGCCGCGGCCCGACCGCGCGCGTGGGCCCTCGCCTCGCGCCGACAACTGGCTGTTCAACTGCGCGCGGGTTTGTGCCTTTTGGTGACGGCCTTCATTTTGGCGTTTGTCGGGACCGGGTTGCTGGCGGGATTTGCATGCCTGGCCGCCTTGTTGCTTGGCGCAGCACTTTCCTTGCCCAGCCTGCTGATGACGTTTCTGAACATTTTATCGCGGGGAACGCGTTCGGTACTGGGCGAATGGGTGCTGGCGGATGCCCGCCAGCAAGTCCCGTCGTTGTCGCTTGCCCTGATGGCGCTGATGATAGCGCTGGCCACAAATATCGGTGTTGGCACGATGGTCGGCTCCTTCCGCACAACATTTACGGGTTGGCTGGACATGCGTCTGGCTTCCGAACTCTACGTCACTGCCAGCAGTGAAACGCAAGCAACCGAGATCATGGGGTATCTACAGCCCAGAGCCGATGCGGTGCTGCCTATTTGGTCTGTGGATGGGCAAGCCCAGTCCAGACCCGCCGACATCTTTGGTATTGTAGATCACGCCACATACCGCGACCACTGGCCCTTGGTGGCCGCCAATGCCGGAGCGTGGGACCAACTGCGTTCAGGCAAGGGAGCCCTGATCAACGAACAACTGGCCCGCCGCGCCGAATTGTGGCCGGGCGACACGGTCTCGCTTGGCGCTGACTGGATGCTTGAGGTTGTCGGTGTCTATTCGGACTATGGCAATCCGCGTGCACAGGCGATCGTAGAGTACGAACTTCTTAGATCACGTTATCCCGATGTTCCGACGCTGCGGTTTGCGATCAGGATAGCAGCGGACAAGGCTGATGCACTGCGCTCTGACATATTGGCAAGGTTCGATCTGTCCCCTGACGCGGTAGTGGATCAGGCGCGTGTAAAGGCGCTGTCGCTGGAGGTGTTCGAACAAACATTTCGGGTGACCGGTGCGCTCAACGTCCTTACGCTCGGCGTTGCAGGTTTTGCCATGCTGGCCACCCTGCTAACCTTGTCTACCATGCGGTTGTCACAGCTGGCTCCGGTCTGGGCCTTGGGTCTAACCCCTGCATGGTTGTCAGCGTTTGAACTGATCCGGACTGCGCTGCTCGCGGTTTTGACTTGGGTGATTTCTGTGCCCGTCGGACTATGCCTGGCCTGGGTCTTGCTTTCGGTCGTGAATGTCCATGCCTTTGGATGGCTGTTGCCCATGAAGCTTTTTCCGCTGGACTGGCTGGTTCTTGGCGGATGGGCCATGGCGTCAGCGTGCCTCGCGGCGCTCTGGCCTGCGCTGCATATCAACAGAGGCGCGGGCGCACCGCTGCTGCGCAGGTTTGCCGATGAACGTTAAGGTTCTGCTTTTGCTGTTGTGGCTGCCTGGTGCTGCATTCGCGCAGGGGTTCGCCGGATTGGGGCGTGATGCCGACGAATTCGCCGACCCCCAACGCGGCACAACACTGCGGTTTCCGCAGGATCATCTGGCCCATCCCATGTATCGGATCGAATGGTGGTATGTCACAGCAACCCTGTCCGGCGCAGACGGACGTGACTATGGGGTCCAATGGACCCTTTTTCGCTCAGCGCTGCGCCCGGAAGACGATGCTGGCACTCATCAAATCTGGATGGGGCACGCAGGCCTGACCACCTCGGATCAGCACTACGCAGCGGAAAGACGCGCCCGAAGCGGCTTGGGGGTTGCAGGTGTCGAACCTGCCCCATTGCATGCGTTCATTGACGACTGGTCGATGCGGAGCACGGCCCATTCAGGTGATCCACTGGACGAGCTGGGATTAACAGCGCGGATGCCCCAGGTGGCCTATGATCTGACCCTGACTGCCACGGGACCACTGGTGCTACATGGGGACGCCGGATATTCGAAGAAATCACCCGCGGGACAGGCCAGCTACTATTACTCGCAACCTTTTTACACCGTCACAGGCACGCTTGACCTGCCGCAAGAGACTGTCGCAGTAACTGGCAATGCCTGGCTGGACCGGGAATGGTCCTCCCAACCTTTGGCCGACGACCAGACCGGATGGGATTGGTTTTCGTTACAGTTTCAGGACGGCGCCCGATTGATGGGCTTTGGTTTGCGCAGCCGGAATGGCGATCATTTTACCTCAGCGACCTGGATCGAAGCGGATGGCACGCCAATACACTACGGCGACGGAGATCTCGTTCTTACCCCACTGGAGCAAACGGAGGTCGCGGGGCGCACCGTTCCAACGGTCTGGCGGGTGCAGCTGGCTGACAAAGGGCTGGACATCACCACACAGCCTCTCAATTCCAGCAGCTGGATGAGCACTTCCTTTCCCTATTGGGAAGGACCCATTCGCTTTGAGGGCAGCCACGCGGGTCGGGGATATCTGGAAATGACCGGCTACGACTGACGCAGACGGCGTTCTGTAGCTTGTCATGCGTGACTGTGCCGGACGGCCGGGGCATTCGCCACTTTCCCTGCCCAGGACTGCACGATAAAGAAAGGCCAATGGCACAAATCTATACCTCTCTTGGCAGCATCATTGC
>Ga0102812_10002767_pt1 | contig 11714 bp, 9 predicted proteins | sample ColrivemetaGS713_FD_79334 | JGI IMG/M metagenome (GOLD analysis project Ga0102812, IMG submission 79334) | Estuarine microbial communities from the Columbia River estuary - Flood tide ETM metaG S.713 | ecosystem: Environmental > Aquatic > Marine > Intertidal zone > Estuary | place: USA: Columbia... | reverse complement strand
GGAGGAGGTGTTGAAGGAGGAATAGCTGGGCTTTAGCGCCTAAGGTCGTAGAGAGAAGCGTGGCGATGGGATCGCCACTTTTGGTAGCTCCGTAGGAATGCCTATGGCAAGGGTATAGAGATACCAAAGGCTAATGATCTCGCCAAGATTAACAAAAAAACACCTGAAATAATGGATCTTACCACGATCAAAAAGGAACTTAAGGGCCGCGTAGCTAAAGGCCTCAACTTTGGCGTAGAAGCCGTGGATGAAGTCTTGCAAGCGGATTCGGACCTTTATAATCAGTTTATTTTGCTAAAAAGCAAGTACAATGACCTGATGTACCTTTCAACGATCAATACCTTGCCTTATGAACAGATCGAGCTAGGTCTGAACAGACTACGCAACCATCTGCTCAGTATTATTGATCAATTGGAAGATGACCATCTGGAGAAGCAGGAGGTGGCACAGGCCTACAATATCAATGATCTCCCTACACGGCGGGCTAATTTTTTCAAGCTCCTGGATATTCATTACCTCAATCTGAGGGCCATCACTTACGTGGAAATTTTTGGTACTGACGAGCAAGAGATTTTTGAAAGTAGGGAAGCTATCTTCAAATTCTACCAGAACCATCAGCGTAAATTTCGCCATCGGGAAGACTTGGCCGGGAATGAAGGAACCGCCATCGTTAAAGATTATTTCCGGGAATGGTTCGGTAACGAAATTGGTATTCTTGAGGTTTATTTCAAAAATATCAAGCATTTGCTCCGTTACGCCCTTGCTAATGAAGTGGAGCAATCGTTCTTCCTCGCTACCCTGCAATCGCTATTCTCTCGTTTCGAGCAAGCGCTGATCTTCTACTACGCCTATTGCGGTATTGATGAAGCCTTTACGACACTTGTGAAAAAAGGAGGACTGGTGGACGATAGTATCCTCCCACTGTTAATCAGGCCAGAGGATTTGGAGGGTTGGGTTTAGCCAAAGCTTGTATTTGGATACGTGCGCTTCGCGCCCTTTGGGTAGCGCCAAAGGGCAAGGGCAAGAGTAGAGCGAATTTTAATTAATGCGACGGATTTTAGCGTGCTTTTGAAAAACTAAATTGTCAGGTAAACTTGACCTCAGCCAGGTTGGACACCTGACCCAGAATGGAAGGAGATAGAGATAAAAAAAAAGGCTCCTTGTAGTCCCCAGACTACAAGGAAATATCCTGCTGGTCTCCTGACCAGCGTGTATTTGCAATGCTGGTCGGAAGACCAGCGGGATATAGTCCCGACCAAAAAGGTCGGGATTATCTGGGGACTAACAGGAGCGTTGCAGATTTTTCCTGGTTACGCGCCTCGCCAAAAGAAGAATGAGTAAGTATTGGGACAACCGAAGTTCTACGCACCCCTGCCTTGAGGGACTATATAGCAGGTTTCGCGGGCTTTAGTCCGCACCCATAGAACGAAGAGAACTCGTTGCGGGCTACCTAGAAGGGATGCTCATGGCAAAGCCACGCGCAACCTGATTCACCCCCAGATTGGACACCCTACCAAGTACCCCGTACCTAATACCAAGTACCGTATTACACCCCTGCCATCTCATCCAAAATCTGAGCAGCGTGGTCTTTGGTTTTTACCTTGGTGATCACCTTGGCAATCTTACCATCTTCTCCAATTACGAAAGTGATACGGTGTACGCCATCGTATTTTCTACCCATAAATTTCTTAGGGCCCCACACGCCGTAGGCGTTCATTACGCTTTTGTCTTCGTCGGCCAGCAAGTCGAAAGGAAGGTCGTACTTGTTGATAAATTTCTGGTGCTTGGCGATGGGGTCCGGGCTTACGCCGAGAATTTCGTAACCCTGGCTACGTAGTTCGCTGTAGCTGTCGCGCAGACTGCAAGCCTCTGCGGTACAACCGGGGGTATCATCTTTTGGATAAAAATAAAGCACTAGTTTCTTGCCTGCGTAATCGCTGAGGGAAACACTTTCGCCATTGGAAAGGGTGCTGGTGAAATCAGGGGCGTTATCGCCTTCTTTGAGGTGGGTCATGTTATAAAGGTTGATGGTTGATGGTTTGTTTGTTGGATGGTTTGATGGTTGGTTCATAGAGACGTAGCACTGCTACGTCTGGCTGCTCCCCATTTAGGATTGGTTGTTGGTTGATCGTTGTTGGTTGATGGTTACCTATTGACGAACCCTTACACCCTTACACTTTCCCAACTCTTCCAACCCTAATTCCGACTTTAATATGGTTTGACTTACGTCAGCAATTCTAACACTAGACCCGGAATAATGTTTGACACAATCAAATCAAACCTCGTGCTTTGAGCTCCAAATACTTATTGATGGTATCCATCGATAGGTCGGCGGGATTGGTGAGGACGGCCTGGATGCCGTACTGTTTCAGTTTCTGGACCATCGCTATCTTTTCGGCCAAAAATTTGCGGGCCATCGTTTGCTGGTAGATGCCTTCTACATTTAAGGGAGCTGCTTGCGCGAATTCGCGAATGGCAGAATTCTCAAAAAACACCACCACCAATAAATGAAAGGCACTGATTCGGCGCAGAATCGGCAACACCCGATCCAGGGCGTACATGCTCTCAAAGTTGGTGTACAATACCATCAGGCTCCGCCCACTAACGAGCTTGCGACTAAAGTAATAGAGCAATTCGTAGTTGGCTTCCGTATGGCGTTCGCTTTCTTTGTAGAGCGTCTGCAAAATCTTGTTGAGTTGCGCGGGTTTACTATCGGCTTTCAGTACCGACCCCAGTTTATCGGAGAAGGTAAGCAAGCCTGCACGATCATGCTTTTTGAGGGCTATGTTTGAAAGTACCAAGCTGGTATTGATGGCGTGATCCATGAGGGTCAGCCCATCAAAAGGCATGCGCATGACGCGGCTTTTGTCGATCACGCAATAGATCTGCTGCGCCCGCTCGTCTTCGTACTGGTTGACCATCAACTGCCCGCGGCGGCCGGTTGCTTTCCAGTTGACGCTGCGGTAATCGTCTCCCCGTACGTAGTTCTTGATTTGGTCAAACTCGTAGCTGTGGCCAATTCTCCGAATCTGCTTGAGGCCACCGGGCATGCTCGTCCGTTCAAAGGCCCGCATCTCGAATTGCTTCATCTGTATAATCGAAGGGTAGACGGGAAGTTCGGTAGCGGCATCTTTTGGGTAACGGCGCTCCAACAAACCAAGAGGTGTAGACAAGAAAAGCAGTATCCTCCCAAATTCGTAAGCCCCCCGGGTCGTTGGCCGAATAGGATAATGGATGTCTACGCTCTCTTCGGGCGCCAAATCGACGGTACGGCTAAAATCCCGAATTTGTAACTGATAAGGTAATTCGTCGACAACTTCAATCTGCAACGACAGGTTGTTGCGATTCTGTAAGCTGATTTTGACTTCCGTTTCATCCCCCAGCGACAATACCCTCGGAAGGTAACGCCTTACCCGAAAGCGGTAAGGCCGCGCAAAAAGCAAGAGACCATCCACCAGGCAGAGGGTCATCAGCAACAGCAGCGCCACCTGCCCCACAAAGAAAAGGGGCGCCCACCAGAAACCAGCAGCAAATAGCACGACCAAGCCGGCCATGCACCAGAAGAAGCGGTTCTTTAAATAGATATTTTCGAAGGTTTCTTTCATATTAGCTGGACTTTAGCCAAAGTCAGTATAGGGGTACAGGCCGCTTCGCTCCCTTTTGGTAGAGGGTATAGAGATGGAAAGACCAATGTTCATTAATTTTCGACATCCGTCTAATAGGTCGAGGTTGGAAATTAAAAAGCCGCTTCCCTCTTGGGGGATCGAAGTCCCTTTACTCTCTACGTCAAGGGGGGATGCAATCGCCCCGCATCCCTCTACTCTTTCGCCATTTGGCGAAAGTCAAGACTATCTCGGTACGCCTATTTTTTTGATGATTTCTGCGATCACATCCCGGGTGGCATATCCTTCCATCTCGCGTTCTGGCGTCAGGATAATTCGATGATTCAGGACGGGGTAAGCCACTTGCTGGATATCATCGGGCGTTACAAATGCTCGGCCATTGATCGCCGCTATTGCTTTGGCCATCTTCATGATCGCCAACGACGCCCGGGGGGATGCGCCCAGAAAGAGGTCGCTGTTTTGGCGGGTTTCATGAACGATACCCGCTATATAATCCAGCAACTCATCTTTAATGAAGACCTTTTCTACAATGATCTGGCATTCCTTGATGGCTTGGCTGTCCATGACGGGGCTGACCGTATCCTGCTTTTTCATCCGGAAGTCGGAACGGAAACGGCGTAAGATCTGCTGTTCTTCCTCCAGTGAGGGATAATCAATATTGATTTTTACCAGAAAACGGTCGAGCTGAGCCTCCGGGAGTTTGTAAGTTCCTTCCTGCTCAATGGGGTTCTGGGTAGCGATGACGAAAAAAGGAAAGCCCATCTTGTGGGTCGTTCCATCTACCGTCACCTGGTTTTCTTCCATAACCTCGAAGAGCGCCGCCTGGGTCTTGGCCGGAGATCGGTTGATCTCATCGATGAGGACGACATTGGAGAAAATCGGGCCAGCATTAAAGGAAAATACCGAACTGTTCATGTTGAACACCGTGGTACCGATCACATCGCTGGGCATGAGGTCCGGCGTAAATTGGATACGGTTAAAGTCTACTTTAAGGGTTCGTGCGAGCAGCTTGGCGGTCAGGGTTTTGGCAATTCCTGGTACGCCTTCGACCAACACGTGGCCACCCGCAAAAAGGGAAGCGATGAGCAGCTCGATAAATTCGTGCTGACCAATCACCACCTTACCCAGCTCTTGCCGAACCTGATCTACCGCATGGGCCAGGCGCCGCAATTCGGGGTGACCTTGGGGGGCTGTAGGGGTAGGCGTTGGTTCTTCAGCGGGTTGCGCGAAACCCATTTCGTCCTGTTCGTTTGTTTCGTCCGTCAACATAAATACATACGATCTATCACTTAGCTGCTTGATAAAAGCGTTCTAAGCGTTGGTGAAATTTAACTAATTCGGTCTCTACCAGCGCCGTGTAGCGCGGTATATTATGAACGTCCTTGGCAATGAGCGCTACCAGGTCGGGGGCTACCCCGGAGCGGGCACTCAATTGCTGGACAAATTGTTCGTTATTGTCGCGCCATTTCAGGCCGTAACGTTCCTTTACGTAAGTTCGTAACAGCTTTATCGCCTGCACCGCCAACTGTTGGTGGCTCGCCCGCTGGAAGTACAGCCAGCCGATGGTTTGGACAAACTGTAAACTCGTGTTGCGAGGGGGATAGACCACCGGAATAACTCTCTGTCGCCGCCGTGTACGGAATAACAAAAAGAGGAGACCAATGGCTACCAAAGTATACCAGGCCCAGGCCAGTGAAGGCTGTTCCAGGATATACTGCAGCGGACTTTCACTTTGCAAACGACGTGGGTCCGAGCGGTAAGCATTATTCTGTTCCCGGGCCATCCGCTCTGGAATGCGACTAAATTCATCCCAATAAATCGGCCCATCATTGAGGTGGCTAAAAGCCCGTTCGGCGTAGGCGCGGCCATCTGGTTTGACCAGATAGTAATTGGTAAAAACCAGCGGCTGACTATGCAGGTAGAAGAATCCGTTGCCGTAAGGAACACGCACCATATTGACGGTGGTATCGGCAGCTCTCCCAACGGCTTCCATCCCTCCTTCCATCTCGCAAAAATAGAGGTCTGGAAAGTATTGCCATTGCCGTTGCGTAGTTGCAAACTTATGGATGTACTTGAAAGAAAAATCCCGCTCACGGTGCAGCGATGGATGAATAAAATTCAGCTGCACGACGGTATCCGTATGGGTACTGAACCCGTCCCAGGGGATGTAGTCACATTCATCATAGTACAGATAAAACATCAGGTAGTAAGGCAGTACCTTGGCCGCCAGGAACGCCGTATTCCCCGCTGCTACAAAGGCCAGCAGTTCATCGCGGTCCTGCGGGCGCATATACAAGCCTTCGCCAATGAAGACGTAATTGGCACGACCACCACTCGTACTATCGATTGGAAGCTGCCCGGCCAGGCTGTCCTTGAGCGTGTTGAGTTCTTTGACGGAGGGGTAATCTTTAAACAAATCGTATAGTGCATAAATACCGTAAGGTTCTTTGCTCTCGATTTTAAAGGTCTCGCGCCAGGAGAAGCGTTGCCCTCCTCCCTGCATAGCCCAGACCGCCAGCAGAATAACTGCCAATACGATCAAGCCCAGTACGACGCGATTTTTGTTCATATTAACCCTGTGTTATGGTTTTTAGTGCTTGCTGATATTCCTGAAAAGTTGCTTTTATCGCCAGGTATTCGGCTTGTGCCGGATGATGGTTGCCATACCAAACTTGCTCAAAAGTGAGCGTGAGATCGCGGAATTTTTGGTAGCTATCCTGCCCCCGCATTTGATTCAAATAAAACCGATTGGTGCGATCCTTTTTCCACTGGATCAGCTTTTGTTGATGCAATTGCTTCAGCAGTGCCAGGTAATGCAATCTTACGGCCAGATGGTAGTTGGCTTCCTGTTCTGCTTTCGCTAAAAACGGATCTACATCACGGCGATCCAGCTCTTCTTCGAGGCGATGGACTTGGCTAAGGTCAACTTGGTCATCAGCCATGCTCCCTTCTTCAGGAGGAGGTATTTTTAATTCATTGTTTTGAATAAAAGCAAAAATGAGCCATGCCAGCATACTGAGTACGATAATGGCAAGGAGAACTTGAAAGAAGGGAGATAAATCAGGGAAGTCGAATGAATCGGGTGCCGACGTAGTATCTGGCGGGTCAACGTCAGGCGTTTCTCTTTTCTTCGGTTTTTTGGGTTTGCCCGAATAATCGAGTTCCTTACTCAGTTTTTCCCAGCTTTCCCCGTCGAAAGTTTTGGTTTCCAGGTACTGCTCTTCGTAAGTTTCCACAAATTCCTGGGCCATCACCTTAGTGACACCGGTACTCCCTAAGAGTACACCGACCAGCAACACTAAAATGGAAACTTTTTTATTCAACGTTATTAACTTAGTTTTTTGACAAAAAAAATAACACCACATCTTTTACTTTATCTAAAGCCCAAGCTACTCTCTTTCCAGGCCACGAATGCGACTTGATTGGCCAATATGCGCAATTTTTTTTCGCAAGTCGGTAGCTTCATTGATTTCTCTTAAGCTGTAGTAATGCAAGCCAAAGCCCAGCAGTAAGATAATCCAGATAAAATTGGCAATGCTGGCCAGTAAAAACGTATTGATCCAAACGCTCCACTCGTCCAGGACTACCTGTTCAGCAGCGACTAGCCAGTTGATCATTTTGAATAACAATTCCGCTACCAGCGTATTGGTAATCGAAAAAAGCGTCAGTCCCAGCACCAGCAACAATGCAGACATGCCAGCTGTCCGCCAGAAAGCCCCTCTTAATAAAAAGAATACTCTCCCCAGTGATTGCTGGTCGTGATAAGCAACATAAGCAAAAAGCAAGGCCAGTGGCAAAACAACAACAATGCTGAGGATGGCCCAATACGATAGAAAGCCCACACAACAAACAATGGCCGCGACACCAAAGAAAAGGTTCAGGTAACTAAGCGGAGTAGCTGTTTGGGCCAACTCCTGGTCAATGCTTTTAAAAGTTGCCAGCGCCAGCCCATAAATCATCGCCCCCCCAATAATCGGAATGAACCAATTTCCGCCGTGCCCACTAAATAGCAGCATAAAATTATAGGCATTAAAAACCCAACTATCTCCATTGAAAGGAAAGAGCTCCGCGGCGGGAACACTACTTACCAGGAATATCAATGCACAATAAGCTAAGGCGCCACCAAAAATAGCGAACAAGAGTTTACGGCTATGCCGCCGGAAAAGCGTGAATATTTCGCTGAATATTTCTCCTCCGGCTTTTATCTTCCCTGTTTGTAATTCGTATTTTTTGCTTTCGGGCAAACGCTGCGTTTCTGTGATTTCTATGCCAAATCCCAGCTTTTGGCGATACCAGGGATACCACACAAAATAGACCAGCACAAAGGCGAGGCACAGCAGGATAAATGCTCCACGGATAATGTCCGGCGTCTCCGTTTGTCGGGTCATAAATCCTTCCAGGAAGCCCGCAATAATAAACAGGGGCGTCGTTCCCAGCATAATCTTCGCACCGCGGCGCGCCGACTGCTGGAAGGCTTGCAAGCGCGTATAGGTGCCCGGAAAAGCAGGCCCTCGCCCCATCGTAATCCCCGCTGCGGAGGCGATCACAATCGCGGAAATCTCCAAAGTACCATGTATCCAGATCGTTAGAAAAGATTCCCAGAACAGCCCTTCCTCAATAAAAAAGTACTGGAAACACCCCACCATAATGGCATTGCTAATCAGAATAATGATGGAGCCTACCCCAAAGAACACCCCCATCGCAAAGGCGAGGAAGGCCACGTAGAGGTTATTGAAGGTGATGCCAAGAAACATCCCGAAACGCCCTTTTTCTTTGTAAACGGCCATGGGGTCGCCCGATTCGATATTGGCCCTGGTCATCTCCACGTAGTTGTTCCCCAGGATGACTTCCGCAAATTCGGAGTCCATCGCACACGACAACATGCCAATCCCAAAGCAGAGGAAAAACAGGAAAAAGGCGAGCCGAAAAGCCTGGCGAGCATTGTATACTTCCTGCGGCAGTTCGTCGGTCCAGAAAGTCAGCAGCTTCCCAAGTGGGGTACGGCGGCTGCGATAAAGTTTGAGAAATACCTGCTGCGCAAGTCCATTAAGGTAAACCCTTACCGAACGGTTGGGGTAAAAGGTGCGGGAATAGGACAAGTCATCAGTGATCTGGACAAACAGATCCCGCAAACGATCAGCATCTTTGGCTTCCCCTCGGAGGGTTTGCTCAAATTCTGACCACTTCTCCTGATTTTGCTTAATGAATTGAGTTTCGCGCATAGATTTTTTTGAGAGCAGACAAATTAGCAAAAGTTTTAGGAAAATCCCTTAATTTCCCCTTTCAAGCTCTTTTCAAGCTCATTTATGCAAACTATTGATTTAAAAACGACCCAAAACGTCACCATTGAATACGAACTCGCCACCCTGGGCGAGCGAATGTTGGCCGTTATTGTTGATCTCATCGTGGTTGGCATTGCTTACTTTCTCTTGGCAGCGATTGTGACGGCGGCATTCAGTGCTACCTGGTCCGGTATGCAGGCCGGTGTTTTTGGGTTCGTCCTGCCGTTGGCTTGTTTCCTGGTGTACAATTTTCTCTTCGAGCTGCTGTCGCACGGGCAAAGCTTAGGAAAAAGAGCCCTTAGCATTCAGGTGGTGCGGTTAGATGGCGAAGAACCGGCTCCGGCGGATTACCTGCTCCGTGCCGTATTCTATTTTGTGGACTTGCTGGCCACTGCCGGTATCCTGGGCGGACTATTGATTAGCTCCTCTCCCAAGCGGCAACGGCTGGGAGACATCACCGCAGGCACGAGCGTCATTAAGATGAATGCTTCCAACCGCTTCGGGCTGGGGGATATTTTACGGATCAGCTCGCTAGAAGATTACGAACCTCGGTATCCGGAGGTGCGGCAATTCAGCGAAGAAGATATGCTCCTGATTAAAAATACCATTGCCCGTTATCAGCGCTACCCAAATGATGCGAATCGAAATATCCTGCACGATCTGGCAAATCAACTAGCACTTCAGTTGGAAGCCCCCCGCGAAGAGACCCGTAATGCTGCGGAGTTTCTGAAAAATCTCATCCGGGATTATATTGTACTAACGAGGTAAAAAAGGCAAGTTTACTTCTCTTGATCATGGGCCATGCCTTCTCCCGACTGATGCAGTCGGGATCGGCACCGGGCTGTTTGGTCGCTATCGCTTCCGTCCATCCCTTGTCCTTAGTCCCTCCGGGCCTCGCGCTCCAGGCTCCGCCTTGCGCCGCACTATCCCAACTGATTCCCCCCTTGGCGCAAGGTTGATTGGCTCTAAATGCGCTCAAACTCTAGCCAAATTAAAGGGGGCGTAAATTGTCCCTCCAGCAGGACACATTTTGTGGCGACCAGTAGAAACAAAACACTGTCCCCCGACTGGCGGGGGTGGCCGAAGGCCGGGGGTGGGCAGCCCTCGCCCAAACAAAAAACATCCAGCAAACACAACTCCACCAGCTAGCCCACCCAATCCTCCCTCGATCCTGTGGATCGGTCCCTCCAAAGGGACACATTTTGATGGTGCTAGTAGCTAAAAGGTGCGCCTAGCACAAAGCTTCCAAACATTCCCGCAAATAACCAACTTCCTCCTGCGTGTGATCCGCGCGTACGACGATGCGGGAATACATGGGAGAATGCTCGTTGGGATAACGAAAGGCACTGATCTTTATCCCTTTTTGTGCCAGTTGATTACCCCATTCGTGATCTTGGAGTCCAAAAACAGGAAAGTTTTCCAGCATGTGGATGCCGGGGATAGCTTTAACCGCTGGCTTCAAATCATCTAAATGCGCCTGCAGTTTTTGCCGTTGTGCGGCAATGATTTCCTGCCCGTGGAGCCAGGCATAAAGGAAGGCTGCCGGCGGCGGCGAAGCACCTCCAAACTGGGGGAGTTCGCGTAACTTCGCAAGGGTTTCTTTTTCTCCGAGCAGAATTCCGGCGGGCAAGGCCAGCGCTTTCCCTAGAGAGGCGGTGACCAGCAATTCAGCGGATGTTTTCGGACGAAGCAGCCCCCAGCTGCCTGCATATCCGGGACCATACCAGCCCAAAGTGTGCGAGTCATCTACCACCAGACGTTTCGGTTTAGCTGCTAACAGCGCTTCCCAAGGCGGTAATTGAATTCCCAGGGGGTCAAGCGCATCCGTAAATGCGATACTTGGTGTCTTCTCTATGGCTTCAAAAAACACCTTCCATTCCGTATGCTTCTTCCCTTTGGGCCACCATAGCGCCGGATGTGCTAAAGGCCCGATTTGTAGGGGTAAATTTTCGTGGGCAAAAAACCGAGCAGCAAGCTGTCCGGCAGCCGAACCTGATCCGACTAATAATGCCGCCGGAGCGCCAGTCCATTCCGCAAAAGCAGCCTCCGCTTGCTCAAAAATATCCGGACACAGCGGCGACAGGCGCGAACCACCGTAGTGCGTGCCGTATTGGTCCAGTCCTTCTTTAACCAAAGAAAGAAAACCGGGGTGGGTCGAAAGTCCAAGGTAGGAGGTGCCGGAGAAAGCAATCATAGACGAAAGATGATTTTTAGAACCGGAAACACAGAGTTGGCGCTGAATTTTTACGACCCTGGCGAAGCTCCCGTATTTGCCAACGCTAATGCTACTTACCCGGTAGAAGTAGCCATCGCAGGTTGTCCGCAGCCTACAATGGTAGACGCAACTACCGAAACGTCACAGGCTCCTCAGCGTTTGATTGTATCAGTTTTTGATACCAAGTACTAAGTACCCAATTCCTGGTACAGGGAGGTTTGGTGCGATCCAGTTGATGAACAATAAGCTAACCAAATCTCCCTTATTCCTCCTCTTCCATCGAGCCTCTGCTGTCATCGTCCTTGCGTGCCTCACTGATGTAAGTCCAGAGCTGATCCTTCAGCTCGGTGAGTCCGTAATTGGTGACGGCGCAAATAAAGAGATGGGGAATATCTTTTGGCAGTTCAGGCGTGAGCAACTCCTCCAGCTCATCATCGATCAAATCGCGTTTGGTGATCACGAGCAAACGGGGCTTGTCGAGCAAGTCAGGGTTGTATTGCTCCAACTCATTCAAACGAATTCGGTAAGATTCTTTGATACTGTCGGCATCGGCAGAAATACAAAAAAGGAGGGTGGCATTGCGTTCAATGTGTC
>Ga0102812_10002766_pt1 | contig 11718 bp, 7 predicted proteins | sample ColrivemetaGS713_FD_79334 | JGI IMG/M metagenome (GOLD analysis project Ga0102812, IMG submission 79334) | Estuarine microbial communities from the Columbia River estuary - Flood tide ETM metaG S.713 | ecosystem: Environmental > Aquatic > Marine > Intertidal zone > Estuary | place: USA: Columbia... | reverse complement strand
GTGCGGGGCTACGAGGTACAAGACTCAATGGTGGTCGCCGAAAAAATCGCGGAAGAAGAGGCCGCCGATGGCGTCAAAAACGCCGGTAAGAAAAAGAACAAATTCCCCATTTTCAACATCATCAGCGGCACCAACGCTAAGCTGGGGGAAGGAAAGATCCTGCACTACGATGGTTTGCACAACGCGGGCTTTAATCCTGTAGAAGGTTTCTGGGTGGAAACCCGACTGCGCTACACCCAGCGGGGAGAAAGCAACCGCTTTCAACTGGCCCTTACGCCGCGTTATGGGTTTTCCTGGGATCGTCTCACCTGGGACAGCGATGCGGATTATCATTTTGGACCAAACCACAGTCGCAACCTGCTCCGGCTGAGTGGCGGCCGCATGGTGACGCAGTACAACGAGCCCCGCCCGGTGAACCAGCTATTCAATACCTTTTACGCCCTCCTCGGTGAACGCAACTATGTGAATATCTACGAGAAAAATTTCGTGGGTGCCAACTGGCGAAAAAACTGGCGAGAAACCGCCAAAGCCAGCGCAATGGTAGAATGGGCCGACCGCCGAACGCTCCAAAACACGACTGGCCAAACCTGGATCAACGCCGAAAACCGGGTTTATGCCGACAATATACCCTTGATCCTGGAAGCACCCATTCTTGTGCCTCAGACAGAAAAAGCAGCGACGCTAGACCTGGCCTTCACCCTCAACCCCTGGCAGAAATACCGCATCCGAAACGGCAATCGCGAGGCTGTAGAAGGCTCTTCTCCTAGCTTCACCCTCAACTACCGGCAAGGCATCCCTGATCTCAACGAGAGCATTACCGACTACCAGCGCCTCGGGCTTACCTACCGCCACACCATCCGCCCCGGCGCTCGTGGAAAAATTGACCTAAAAGTGGACATGGGCCTCTACCTCAACAACGACTACGTAGGTCTGGCCGACTACCAGCACTTTGCGGGCAACCAGATGATCTTCACGACCGCTGACCCCGTAGGCGCATTCCGCTTATTGCCCTACTACACTTTCAGCACCAACGACCGTTGGCTGGCCGCTCACGCCCACTACCAATTCCGCCGATTTTTGCTGACGCAGATCTGGGAAGTACAAATGACCGGTGCCCGGGAAAACTTTTTCGTCAACTACCTTAACACTCCCGAAAGCAACCACTATACCGAAGTGGGCTACAGCATCGACAACATCTTGCGCTTCCTCCGGGTAGAAGCCATTGTAGGTTTCCAGGATGGCAAATATTACGACTGGGGCATCCGAATCGGTATTGCCTCTAATATCTTCGGCAGTTTTGCCACTGTAGATGTGGAGACCAATGATTAAGGGAGTTTAGTGCTGATCTTTTCCTTCTTTTGGGGCCATGCCGGTAGGGGCGTTGCGTTGCAAACGCCCCTACGGCACCGGGCTGTCCGCCGCTCTGCACGGCTCCGTAAGATCGGGTTTGAAACCCGATCTTACGGAGCCGTGCAGAGCGGCTACCATCTCTCGTCCTTCCGCCATCCTGGCGGCGCGCTCCAGGCTACGCCTTGCGCTTCCCCTGCTTGCTTACGGGTTACAAGATGATATTCTTGCTACTAGCACCATCAAAATGTGTCCAGCCGGAGGGACACTTTACGCCTCCTTTAATTTGGCTAGAATTTGAGCGCATTAAGCACCAATCAATGTTGCCTACCGCGCTTATTAAAACGCCTTTTGGTGAAATGCGCAAAACGGAATTTTGCTACACCCCGACGTAGGCGCAGCTGACGCCGAACAGGATCGAAGGATGCGGTCCGCTTCGCGTTCCTAGGGTAGAAGGTATAGGGATAGCGAAGAATTAGGTAATTATTTTTTTCTTCAAATAGAAAACCTTGATGTTGGGTAATCGAAGTCCCTTTTCCCTCTACATCAAGAGGTGATGCAATCGCCTCGCATCCCCTGTCCGCTGGCCAGGCGGGCTTTACGACTTTCGGGAAATAGAAAGGTGGGTATCTTTGTGTTTATTAGCTTATTGGAATCACTCAATAAAGATAAAACTTCACCGCATGCGATATTTATTCCTCCTTCTCGTCACCATGCTGCTGGGTACTTGCAATACCAATGAAGTAGCCAAGCCGCAGGGCCCTTTCCCGCCCTTGCCCGGAGAAAACACGCCTTTCAGTTATCTGGCGCTGGGGGATTCCTACACGATTGGGGAATCGGTAGCAGAAAGGGAACGCTATCCCAACCAGCTGGCTGACAGTCTGGCGAAGCACGGCATCAACCTGTCGCCGGTAGACATTGTCGCCCGTACGGGCTGGACGACCGACGAACTGGCCGATGGCATTGCGGCGCGGGACGATCTCCAAACCACGTATGACCTGGTCACCCTGCTGATTGGGGTCAATAACCAATACCGAAATCGGCCGATTGGGCCTTACGAAGAGGAATTCCGATCCCTATTGGAGCAGGCCATAGAATTTGCGGCAGGCGACTTAACGAGAGTTTTCGTGATTTCGATTCCCGATTATGCTTTTACGCCTTTTGGGAACGGCAACCCTGCGATCAGTGAGGGTATTGATGCCTATAACGCCGCCAACAAGGTGATTGCGGAAACTTACGGCGTGCGGTATTTTGACATTACGCCGATCTCCAGAGAAGGCTTAACCATGCCCTCGTTGGTAGCAAATGATGGGCTTCATCCCTCGGGAGCGCAGTACGCACGGTGGGTGAACTTGTTATTAACAACCGTGAAGGAGGAGTTGGAGGATTGATTAGGGAAATTACTCGCGAATAAATTCATAAGAAGAACGGCAAGAACCTTGGCTACAACTGGTCATCAAACGCCAGTTGAGGTAGTGCGCGTAGGCGATCAGAACACCGCCAATGGCCGCAACGAAGTGGCCAACGACATGCTCTAACAAGTGAACACCAAGGATAATGACAAACCCGATGGCAGCGATAACCAAAGGGCGCTTGTTGTTGTGGTTGGGCAATGACCCCAATAAAGACCAACTTGCGAGTATCAGGGTGCTGACAATAAAAGTCCACTCTACCAGCGGACTTTCTAGCCAGCTTGAACCCACTAACCCAAAAGACAATACCAAGGGCATAAGCATGCAATGAATTGCACACAGGAAAGAAGCGGAAAAGCCCATGACATCCAAATAAGAACGAATTAGTCGCATAGTAGAATCCAATCAGTTAGATTAACAAAGGTACACAAATGCAACAATATTGCAACTGAAAAGGTTGTAGTATTGATATCAGGTTGGTATAATAAAAAGCAATACGCTTCTGAGGCAAGCCTCACCTTGCTTTATTATCTTTGTAAAATGAATCAGACCATTGTTGAATTACTGCAACGACACGAACTTCGCAAGACTGCGATGCGAGGGGAAGTACTGAAGATTTTTCTGGAGGCAGGAAAGCAGGCGATTACGCACCCGGAACTGGAGCGGCGGCTACCCGATGCTGATCGGATCACGCTGTACCGTACGCTAAAGGCTTTTGAAGACAAGGGCCTTATTCACCAGGTCGTGGACAGTGGCAATGCCACTAAATATGCCCTTTGCAACGATGCCTGCACGGAGCATCAGCATCACGACGAGCATGCCCATTTTCACTGTAACGACTGTGGCAAAACCATTTGCCTGGATAGCATTACCACAAGCACCATCCAGGTACCCAGAGGTTTCAAAGTTCAGCAAACCCACTTGGTCCTGGAAGGTACTTGTAACAATTGTGACGCTTAGAGCTTGTTTGGTAGGGCCTCAATTATCTGCAATCGGCAAATTTTATACTGCTCTTCGTTCTGCGATCAGTCACTTAGCTACGGCTAAGCTCCTTCCTTGAGCCTTGCCATAGGCATCCCTTCGGGGCAATCAGAATAAAATTTACTCGATTTCGACTAATCAGGCCCTACCAAACAAGCTCTTAGTACTGCGCAGTATTGAGGATGTAGTCCAACTGCTGCATCAAATCTCTCTTCTCTTTTCCGGGGGCATGCACAAAGGCATCCAGAAAGAGTAGTTCTTGCTTACTGGGGTCGTAGATCAGGTAACTGATGAATGCGCCACCCATAAAGTCATTGACGATATCCCAGATGCCGCGAGCTTCCAATGCGTAGTCACCATTGACCCTGGTGGTCTCCACAATCAGCGGGAGATCCACATCATTGATCCGCATGTAGGTATCAGGCAAGGTGGAAGAGACGTAGGCTTTGCCCATCTCATTACGAATGGCTTTAATGCCTTCTCTGGATAGCTGCGACTGATCGGTGTAAGGGATCTTCTGGATGATGATGTTACTGCTGGCTTCAGAGGTTTCGCGACGTAGCCAAACAATCTCTTTTTCCTTCATAGCGGGCTTGAACTCCTCGGGGATACGCATTTTCACGCCCATCAAAGCGCTGATTTCGCTCGCTAAACCAACATTTTCACCGTTGAAAAAAGCCGTCGCATCAATAATTTTCTCGTCTGCCTGGTGCAAGCGTTTCGCTACGGCGGAGAAGCTGTTGGTGATGTTTTCAATCAGCTTATCCTCTGAATTACCGTAGAGATAGACGATAATTTGCCCTCTAGCCCATTTGTTGCGAGCCACAGAATTCCCATAGCCACTATCGGCAGTAGTGGAGCTGATTTTTTCCGTACCCACATCCCGACGAATCAAAGCGGCCGTTTCCGACCCCTGATCAGATAGATCACCGACAACAATGTAAGTCCGAAGTTCTTTCCGCAAAGGATCTTTCCGCATATCTTCCAAAGTGAGGTGATGCAGATCAAAGATGGGCTCGGGTTGTGGCAAGATAGGATAGGCAGCACTGTAATAAAAACGAATACTATCCCCCAGCGGGCCGTCCCAAACGGACTGATCACACAGCACGTTGATACGGTTGATTTTACCGAAAGCAATTTTATCAGCTTCCATGCTCTTCTGCACAGCCTCTTTTGAACAAGAGAAAACATTCAATGAAAGAAAGCTAAATACAAGGAAATAGCTGAAAATGCGCCCGGCAAAACGACGACTACTTAGCTTATTTATTATTTGCATTTTTATTTTTTGAGATTCCCTAAAAAGCACTTGTTGTGGAATTTAATTGGAATAATATTCCTCAAAAAGCACCGACTAATAGATGAAAAAGACACCACTTTTGGCGTGCCGTGCCCTTCTTAGTCCTAAAGATAGGCATAAGAGCTTGTTCGAAACTGGACTTTCCAAAAAAGTCCGTAGAGGCATACAGGCTGCTCGGAATTAAGCATTTCTTCCCCTTTGCCAATATCTTTACATACAAATGGCCAGTATAATCAGGAGGGTGTGCTTTCTTGTGAGATGTATCCTTTCAAGTCAATTTTTCAGTGACAATCTAGCGTATTGCACCTTCTTTTTACCTTCGGTGATGACCTTCAGTGATCGCCCCTTCGGGTCTCGGAGTTGTCGCAAGCTCCTCGGAGTTTTTACGAAGAATCGTCAAGAGCCGAGAAATTAGTCGACTAATCAATTAGATAGAAATTACAACGGGCCTTCCGATAAAAACCGAAAGGCCCGTTGATATATTGCTGGAAGGCGGGCCTAAAGCAAATGTGTGATTACATCTTCTTCGGTAACACCTTCTGCTTCTGCTTTGTAATTACGAACGATACGGTGGCGCAAGACATAATTGGCAATCGCCTGCACATCCGACTTGTCCGGTGAGTATTTGCCACTGATAGCGGCATGGCACTTGGCTCCTAGTACCAGGTATTGCGAAGCCCGTGGGCCAGCCCCCCAGCTGATGTAGTTGTTCACCTCTGCCGTGGCGAGATCGGTTCCCGGACGGGTCTTTGAAGCCAGCGTTACTGCGTATTCCAGTACATTATCAGCGATCGGGATTTTCCGCACCAGTTGCTGGAATTCCATGATCTGAATGGCACTCAAAATATGATTCAATTCCTTAACCTGCTTGCCAGTGGTGGCTTTTACCACCGCAATTTCTTCTTCGTAAGAAGGGTAGGTGAGCGGGATATTGAACATAAAACGGTCTAACTGTGCTTCGGGCAGCGGGTAGGTACCTTCTTGCTCAATAGGGTTCTGCGTAGCCAATACAAAAAACGGAGCAGGTAATGCATGGCGTATGCCTGCTACGGTTACCGAACGTTCCTGCATGGCCTCCAACAAGGCAGCCTGCGTTTTAGGCGGCGTACGGTTGATCTCATCCGCGAGGACGATATTGGAAAACAGGGGTCCTTTATTGAACTTAAAGTGACGGTCTTCGTCCAGAATTTCTGAACCCGTAATATCACTTGGCATCAAGTCAGGCGTAAACTGAATACGCTTGAAATCAAGGTCAAGCACTTCGGCAATGGTACTCACCAATAAGGTTTTCGCCAAACCGGGTACACCCACCAACAAGCTGTGGCCATTACTGAAGAGGGAAATAATCACGGTTTTCACTACTTCGTCTTGTCCTACGATAACTTTACCGATTTCCGATTTCAATGCCTGGTAAGCGCGGGCGAGGGCGTCTACCGCTTCTACATCTGATTTATACTCCGCCATGGGGTTAATACATTATTTTGATTCTCCGTTGTTTGGGGCTAGAGAACGATTAGATTCTAATAAACAAGGTCGCAAGTTGCTAAATTTCTTGAAGATAGTCAAATGCTTGACTGCAATGTATACGTATCTCGTTAGGAATGGTTCAAAATACAGAACGTGATTTTCTATCGCTTACTCCACCGGACAATTCCACTCGGCATCTGCCAGTTCGTATTTTTCTTCCTGAAAGTTATAATGCCACCATTCACTGCGGATGGGTGAAAAGCCGTATTTCCCTAACAAGGTCTTCAATTTGATGCGATTATTGAGCACTTCCTCCGGAAAGTCGGCGTAGGTATGATTGGCCTTGGGGCCGAAGAAATCAAAATCAGTACCCATCGCCAATTCTTCCCTTTCACTGGTGACGATCGTAAGATCTACCGCTCCGCCACGATTATGAATAGAGCCCTGACGGGGATCAGCTACGTAGCCGGGTTGGGGAAAAATTTCCCAAAGTTTCCACTGCACATCGCGGGGGCGGTAGCAGTCGTACATCTTCAAGCCCAGGCCTTCGCCGGCCAACTCTTGATGTGCAGCAGCGATTGCCCGCGCGGCGGCGGGGCGCAAGAAACATCTGGGGCAATCATACATAACTTGCCCCACAAAATTATTTTCGGTGGCGTAGCGCAAATCCAACTGGATGGTACTGTCCAGATAGATCAGCTCCATCCACTCGGTCGTATCGTAATCAAAGGTATCGGGCCGGGAGGGTGCCGGAGGTTGGGGTAAAGTATCCAACTGCGCGACTTCCATAACCATCGATGAAGCCGTTTCGTCTTGCTCGTTTTGCGGGTGCTCAGCCTCACAGGCTATGGCCAAAGCTCCGGTAATCAGGGCCAACAGGCACCATGCCCGGCATATCCTCCTGAAAAAACTTACGTATGGCTGCTCCATTGATTTATTTGCGGTATGCTGTACTTTACAAATTGATTCCCCGCGAATCCGTACTTTTGTAAATTATCCAAAGATACGTAAAGAAGTGCAACTACCCCGCTGGCTATTCTGGTTCCTCTTACTCCTTATTCCCGTAGCATTTCTGCTCAACCTGGGCGTGCAGCCCTTTATTGACGACGAGGGCAATCGCTCCGTGGTGGCTCTGGAAATGCTCTGGAGTGGCAACTACATCACCCCCACGCTCCACGGCGATTATTACTACAATAAACCTCCGCTCTGGAATTGGATACTGGCCTTGTCGTTTTATCTCCACGGAGGAGCTAGCGAATGGGCGGCACGCCTGCCCATGGTCCTTTGTCTGCTGGGTTTTGCGGGGACGGTCTACCGTGTTTGTCGCCGCCACATGAGCTTTGAGCGCTCTTTTCTGGTAGCCTTGTTGCTGCTTACCTGCGGGCGTATCCTTTTCTGGGAATCGCTCCTGGGGCTGATCGATATTTGTTTTTCCTGGGTCACTTTTGGGCTCATCATGGTCATCTACCACCAGGGCGAGCGGGAACGCTGGAACCTAATGTTTCTATTTTCCTATATGTTAATGGTGGTCGCCTTCATGCTCAAAGGACTCCCCGCGATTGTTTTTCAGGGGCTCACTTTGCTGACCTATCTGATTCTGAAAAAGGAATGGAAACGCTTGTTCTCCGTGGCACATATCAGCAGTGGGCTTTTGGCGGTAATGATACTGGCCGGTTATTACCTGGCTTATAATCAGTACAACAGTCTGGAAAATGTTTTCCAGGCGCTCTTTGTCGAGTCTGGCAAACGTACTGCCGTTGCTTACAGTTGGGGAGACACCATTAAGCACATCCTTAATTTTCCAGTGGAGCTATTTTACCATTTCCTGCCGTGGACCTTGCTTTTGTATTTATTGGTGAAAAAGAAAAACCGGGAGCGCTTGCAAGGCTATTTTTTCCTAAGGTTTTGCATTTATGCCCTTTTTGTCAACCTGACCGTCTATTGGCTTTCGCCTAATTTTTACCCCCGCTATATTTTGATGCTCCTGCCATTGGGCTTTATCCTGCTGGTAAAAATGATTCCGCCACCCACAGCGGAGCGTGACAATTGGGACAAACTATTTCACATTTTGGGAGGAGTTTTCATCCTGCTTCTGGCCGGTGGAGCGATGGCTACTTTGTTTGTGAAGGATACCCAGGCCATTCCCTATCTTTATGTAAAAGGCATCAGCACCTTCCTCGTATTGGGGGGGCTGCTCTATTATTACTGGAAGCAACCCGTCGCTCAGTTCTTTATTCTCGCGGCCGCTTTTCTGGTCTTCCGAGTAGGTTTTGATCTATTGGCCCTCCCTCCGAGAGCTATGGGTGGCAGAGGACAACACCTCGAAGATTCTTCCGTCGCTTTCGCCAATCGCTGGCAGGATCGCGAGCTGAAAGTCTTTAACGAAACCCACATGGAGCCCGCCAATTCCTATCATATCGAAAAAACGATGAACCGAATCATCCCCCGCGTCTACAGCGGATTTGACACCACGACTTATTATATCTACAATGCGCAGCAATATGATCCCGCCTTGTTCCGTACCCAGGTAGACTCCTTTATGGTTCGCCATTCTTCGTATCCTAATTATTACGTCGGCCAATTACGCACGGTTGACCCCAAAGAAATTGAGCGATTGACGGTGGGAGGAAGGCCGGGGTTTTAAAAAACGACGGCTCAGGTTTATTTTTATGCCGTTCTTTAGGTTTACGGTAAATATGTAATCATTGGAAATGAAAAACCTGCAACTTCTTTTTGAAGGGATGGCTATGCCAGGACACACTATTTTGAACGCTCTCTAAGGCTCGCAAAGCGAACCGTATCCCTACTTTTACTGCTCCCCCGCAATCGTTTCCGCCAGCTCAATGGCCAAATGATGTCCGGTGTGACTCTTTTTGTTCTTGGCAATCTTTTCTGGCGTACCACTTGCTACGAGCATACCGCCACGGCGACCACCTTCGGGGCCCATATCGATAATATGATCCGCCACTTTGATGACATCAAGGTTGTGCTCAATAACGATCACGGTATTGCCTTTGTCTACCAGCTTCATCAGTACCTTGAGCAAGTAGCGAATGTCCTCAAAATGCAGGCCGGTAGTAGGCTCATCCAGGATGTAAATCGTATTTCCGGTGTCCCGTTTCGAGAGTTCTTCGGCGAGCTTCACACGTTGTGCTTCTCCGCCGGAGAGGGTGGTCGCTTGCTGGCCCAGCGTGATGTAGCCCAGCCCCACTTCTTGCAAAGTTTTTAGCTTGCGGAAGATCTTGGGGATCGGTTGAAAAAACTCCACGGCTTCGTGTACAGGCATTTCCAGGACATCGTTGATGGATTTTCCTTTGTAGATGATTTCCAACGTTTCGCGATTATAGCGCCGGCCGAGGCAGGTTTCGCATTCCACGTAAACGTCTGGCAGGAAGTTCATTTCTATTCGGCGCATTCCCGAACCCTGGCAAGTTTCGCACCGCCCACCTTTCACGTTGAAGGAGAAACGACCGGCCTTGTAACCCCGAATTTTAGCTTCTGGCAAGTTGGTAAACAAGCTGCGGATATCGGTGAAAACCCCGGTGTAAGTCGCTGGGTTGGAGCGCGGCGTCCGTCCGATCGGAGACTGGTCTATTTCGATGACCTTGTCTACGTGTTCCAGTCCTTTGAAGGATTTATAAGGAAGAGGGGGCTTAAGACTACGGTAAAAATGCTGCCGCAGAATAGGATACAACGTCTCGTTGATCAGCGTAGATTTTCCGCTACCTGATACGCCCGTCACACAGGTGAAAGTTCCCAGCGGTATTTTCACGCTGACATCCTGGAGGTTGTTACCCGTGGCGCCTTTCAGCTCCATGAATTTGCCGGAACCTTCGCGGCGTTTTTCTGGCAGTTCAATGTCTTTTTTGCGACTTAAATATTGGGCCGTTGTTGTTTTACCAGCGGCTACAATATCGGCGGGGATGCCTTGGGCCACCAGGTCCCCACCTAGTCGTCCGGCCCCAGGCCCCAGGTCGATCAGGTAATCAGAGGCCAGCATGATGTCGCGGTCGTGTTCTACTACGAGGACGGTGTTGCCAATGTCGGTCAGTTCGCGGAGTGCTTCAATCAGGCGCTGGTTATCGCGCTGGTGGAGGCCAATACTCGGTTCGTCCAGAATATAGGTGATACCAGTTAGCTGTGAGCCGATCTGCGTTGCTAAACGAATCCGCTGCGCTTCTCCACCGGAGAGGGTTCGCCCGGGTCGGTCAAGGCTCAGGTAATCGAGGCCTACCTGTAGCAAAAACTCGAGGCGAAACCGGATTTCTTTGATGATATCACGGGCGATTAGTTTTTGGCGATCACTCAGGTGTTGGTCCACACTTTCCATCCATTCGTTGAGGGCCACGAGGTCCAAAACGGCGAGGTCAGAAATGTTTTTTTCGTTGATTTTAAAGTGGAGGGCTTCTTTACGTAGTCGCTGCCCCTCACAAGTAGGGCAGGTGCTGATGGTCATAAAGTCTTCGGCCCAGCGGCGGATTTTTTCCGAGGTAGAATTGTCGTACCAACGCTTCAACATCGGCACAATACCCTCTTTGGCGAGGTTGTACGAGAAGTCGTGGGAGCTCTTGCTATTGATCCGGAAACTGTCATCACCACCTTCCAGGACGGCTTTCAGCGCTTCCGCAGGGATTTCCTCAATGGGGGTCGAAAAGCTAAACTTATATTTCTTGGCAATGGCCCGCAATTGCTTGAAGGTCATGTTGTCCCGTACTTCCCCAAAAGGTGCGATCCCCGCTTCGTTGATGCTTTTGCTACGGTCGGGAATAACCTTGTCTTCGTCTACCTGGTTAACCACGCCTAGTCCTTTACACTCCTGACAGTAGCCGTAAGGTGAGTTAAAAGAGAAGGTATTCGGCGAAGGTTCTTCGTAAGAAAGTCCACTATCGGCATCCATCAAACTTTTGCTGAACGCTACGACATTATCGCCCTCGTGGTCGGCAATCATCACCAGGTCGCCGCCCATCTTCAGCGCGATTTGGAGGCTGCTGGCCAAGCGGTCGCGCCGCTCTTCGCTCACCTTCAGGCGATCAATCACCAGCTCTATGTCGTGTACTTTGTAGCGATCTACTTGTAGTCCCGGCGTTAGGTCGGTGATCTCTCCGTCGATGCGCATTTTGGTGTACCCCTGTTTGCGCATCTGCTCAAAAAGCTCGCGGTAGTGCCCTTTACGACCACGCACCAGCGGAGAGAGTACCGAGATTTTGCGATCCT
>Ga0102812_10002765_pt1 | contig 11721 bp, 13 predicted proteins | sample ColrivemetaGS713_FD_79334 | JGI IMG/M metagenome (GOLD analysis project Ga0102812, IMG submission 79334) | Estuarine microbial communities from the Columbia River estuary - Flood tide ETM metaG S.713 | ecosystem: Environmental > Aquatic > Marine > Intertidal zone > Estuary | place: USA... | reverse complement strand
TTGTTAGCCTGCACGCAGGCCTGTTTCGACCAGCTTACCTTGACGTTTCGCCTCGTAATAATAGCCGCGCGCATACCAACCAACGGCCGTCGCCTCGTCACCATTTGACAGCAACCAAGCCCCGCGCAGGTATTTCCCAGCCCACATCAGGTTTGTCTCAGCGTTCAGCAATTCGCTTGCGTCGCCCTTAAATCCCATGCCGCGCGCTGTTGCGGGCAGAATTTGCATCAAGCCGTAGTAAGGGCCATTGCGGGCGCCCGCACGGTAGTCGCTCTCGCGTTGGATCACGCGGTGCAAAAGGCTGGCTGGGATACCGTGGATTTGGGCGTATTTGTTGACCAGAGCCCGCATCTCGGCAGTTTCACCAGGAAAGAGGGCTGGTTGGTTGCGCGGTGTATTTGGTGCAATTTGAGCGAAGTTCATGGCCGCTGTGGCCAAACCTGCATCGGGCTGAAGTGGGGTTGTGGAACAGGCGCTAAGCGCCGCGCAAAGACCAACGACAAGCGTGGCAGGTATTTTGAACGACATGAGAAAACCAAAAGTTGTTAATTTGGGCGGACATTGTCGCGGGATTGGAAACCTGTCTAGCCAGTAAATTTATCCGAAGACCGACCAGCCTGTGGTGTGCGCGAGCCGTTCCATCGCCAAAGTGCCCAATTGGGAATTGCCACGTGCGTTTAATCCAGGTGACCAGACAGCGACCGAGGCCTTGTTCGGGACCACGACCATAATGCCACCGCCAACACCGCTTTTACCCGGCAAACCCACGCGGAATGCGAACTCTCCCGAACCGTCGTAATGGCCGCAGGTCATCATTAACGCATTGATCCGCCGTATTTTTGGCGCGACAATAGCCGCGGCGCGGATTTTGCGCCTGTCAGAAATCGCGCAGCGTTGGCCAGTTGAACGCAGTTCATTTCAATGGCGCATTGGTGGAAATACGTCCCGCATGTCAGTTCTGGCGCGTTCAAAAGTCGCCCGTGAGATGCCATGAAATGCGCCAAAGATCGGTTGAGATGCCCCGTTTCTTCTTCGGATTTCGCGACGTTTTCGTTGATGTGGATGTCGTCGTCATTAGCGGACATCCGCACAAAGCGCAGAAGTTCGCCCAATGTTTCGCGCGGCGCGTGACCCGCCAAAATCGAATCCGTGACGATTAATGCGCCCGCATTGAGGAACGGATTGCGCGGGATGCCTGATTCTGTCTCCAATTGCAGGATTGAATTGAACGCCAATCCAGAGGGTTCAATGCCGACACGCCGCCACAAAGATTCTCCCAAACGGCCCAAGGTAATTGCCAGTGTGAAAACTTTCGAGACGCTTTGGATCGAGAATGGGGTAAGGGCGTCGCCCGTCTGGTGGGTTTCGCCCTCTGCCGTCACAATCGCCATGCCAAATTGGTTGCAATCTACGCGGCCCAGCTCTGGAATATAGTCCGCCACGCGGCCACGGTCTTCGGCTGCGGCCATTTCCGCGCCGATCTCGGCCACGATCGCGCCGAGATCCATGTTACGGCTTCCAGCGCAGGAAGTTACCAATCATGCGCAGCCCTGCGTCTTGGGATTTCTCAGGGTGGAACTGCATCCCGATGATATTATCGCGACCCACGATGGCGGTGATGTCGCCCGCGTAATCCACATGCGCCAGCCGCTCGGCTGGGTTGGCCACATCCATCGCATAGGAATGCACGAAATAAGCGTGCTCGCTCGTCTCTATGCCCGCAAGCACAGGGTGGGGCGTATCGATGATCAAGTCGTTCCAGCCCATATGCGGGACTTTAAGCGCAGGGTCGGCAGGCGTGATCTTGCGGATATCGCCTGCGATCCAGCCAAAGCCAGCGGTTTCCTCATATTCATGCCCCGTCGTCGCCAGCATCTGCATGCCGACGCAAATCCCCATAAAAGGCACTGCACGTTTGGTCACGGAGTCGATGATCGCCTCGGCCAAGGCCGTGCGGCTGAATAACTCGTTCTTGCAGTGCGGGAACGCGCCGTCGCCAGGCAGGACAATACGGTCAGCCTTTGCCACGACGTCGGGGTCGGAGGTGACGATGACCGCGCCCGCGTTACCTTCCACAGCCATCCGCTCGAATGCTTTTTGCGCCGAGTGCAGGTTGCCGCTGTCGTAATCGACAAGAACCGTGGTCATAGCATACCTTTGGTCGATGGAATCGCATCCGCCTTGCGCGGGTCGGTTTCCAAAGCGTCACGCAATGCGCGCGCCACAGCTTTAAACGCAGCCTCGACGATATGGTGGGCATTAAAACCGTGCAGCTTGTCGATGTGCAACGTGATGCCACCATGAGTACTCAGCGCCTGAAAGAACTCGCGCACCAGTTCGGTGTCAAAGGTGCCGATCTTGCCGAACGGCAGATCAAGGTTGCAAATCAGATAGGGGCGGGCGGACAGATCAAGGGCGCAGCGCACCTGCGCGTCGTCCATCGCAAGGTGGCAAGAGCCGTAGCGCACAATGCCTTTTTTGTCGCCCATCGCTTGGGTCAGCGCTTGACCAATGGCAATGCCCACATCTTCAACCGTGTGGTGATCGTCGATGTGTAAATCGCCCGACGCGCGGACGGTCATATCAATCAGCGCATGGCGCGACAGCTGGTCCAGCATGTGGTCAAAAAAGCCAACGCCAGTCTGGTTGTCATAAACGCCTGTGCCGTCCAGATTGAGGGTGACGGTGATATCCGTCTCGGCGGTTTTGCGGGTGATTGTTGCGCTGCGCATATCTGTCTCCGAAAGCTAGTTAGGGCGCTTATAGGGGGCGGGGACAGTTGCGCCAAGGTCTCGTTTCAGGGATTGCGCGACCTGTGCCCGCTATGTCAGCTTAAGGGCAATCAAATAAGGAAATCCAATGACCACCTGTGTGTTTGTGCAAATTCGCTGCCGCCCCGGAACAACCTATTCGGTTGCCAATGATATCGCGCTGAAAGAGATTCACTCAGAGCTTTATTCAACCAGTGGCGAGCATGATCTGCTGATGAAGCTTTATATTCCAGACGGCGAAGATGTCGGGAAATACCTTAACGATAACCTGATGGGCGTTGATGGGATTGAGCGCACGCTGACGACCCTCACGTTTAAGGCGTTCTAGGCGAAGGCGGGGGGCGCGTGTAAAAGACCCGAGACAACACGATTGCAGCCGAGACTCTTGGCTGAATAGAGGTTTTCATCAGCAACTACTATTGCATCCTCAAACCGCCCCCCAATATCGACGATCGAGACGCCGATTGAGAGTGTGATGTCCGCCATTTCGTTAATCACGCTGGTTTCGACCTCGTGGCGGATTCGCTCTGCGACAGTTGTCGCAATGTTCAAATCGCTGTTTAGCAGCGTGATGAGAAATTCATCGCCCCCGAGGCGGATCACACTATCGCCCGCGCTCACGGCGTTGAAAGAAATCGTGGCAATTTGGCGTAAGACTCTGTCACCAGCCGCATGGCCAAGTGTGTCGTTGACGGCCTTGAATTTATCGACATCGATCATCAATACAAATGAACTTTTTCCCGATAGCCTGTGATCATAGGCGGCCCTTGGGAGGAAGCGGCGGTTATAGCAGCCCGTCAGCGGGTCGCGGTGATTGATCTCGATTAACTCTGCATTCAATTCCAGCATCCGGACCCCTAAGAGATCGAAGAAAAGTGAAACGATTAGCAGCGATGCAGTGAGGCGCAGCACTAAGCCAAGATCCCAAGTCATGGCGGCAAGGCCTGCAATGCACAGTGTTGTGATACCCGAGAAGACCCTTGCTTGGTTGGGCGCAAACAGCAGGTAAGATGCAATTACCAGCGGAAAAGTCCAGAAAACGCCTGCGGGTCCAACGACATAGATACTATAGCAAATGGCAAATACGTTGCCATAAAGCATGATTGCGCCGCGAAACTTCAGCTCCTTTTGACTGCCACCAGTCGTCCACAAGAACCGCGCGGTTAAAGCAACGGCCACAAGACTCACTATCGCGAGAAGTGGTTCGTCGATGTAGTAATTCTTCACCGCGAGACCAAAGCCCACCACAACCGCGATAATCCCCATGTTTCTGGCAATTCCGGGGTGCATGATGAGGTCGGAAAGCGTTTGATTTTCAAATGTCACCGTATCTACCGCTCATTAGCTGTCGCAGCTTCGCGGAGAAAACATAATTAATAGTTAATGCAGGTAAGTCCCAGCGCCAACGCGTGTCGGCATTTAAAAACAGAAAGGCCGCCCGAAGGCGGCCCTGTCTATGTCTCTAAGGAGACTAACGAAACTGGAGCGGGCGAAGAGATTCGAACTCTCGACCCTAACCTTGGCAAGGTTATGCTCTACCCCTGAGCTACGCCCGCATCCGTTTCGTAGGGGGTATTTAGAAAGAGTTGAGGGGAGCCGCAAGGCCAAAAATGCGGGTCGGCGACTTTTTTGCAAATTAATGTGTGGTGGAACCTGCATCCCGCTGTATTTTCTGAGGAAATCCAACATCTTGACTATGTGCCACGACCCCATCTTTTGTGAGCAATAGCAACCCGTAGGTTCCATGTTCATCGATAGAGAGCGACGAGTCGGGGTCATGCAGGTCTAAAACGCCTTGGTGGCAAGGGCTTTTGAACATTGTCCAAGCGACACCGCGTGAGCTGCCGGAAATTGTGCGATGGATGTGGCCGCAAAAAAGATGAACGGTGGGGTATTGTGCAAGCAGATCAAGCACTTCGCTCCCATTCTCAAGATTGATGTTATCCATCCCGATGATGCCCGTTTTGAAGGGCGGATGGTGCATGAAAACAAGGGGAATGCGGCCGTTTGCGCGTTCCAGGGCGGCCTTGAGCCAAGCCATCCGTGCAGGACAAAGGCTCCCTGCGTGATGGTCAAAGGGGCCGTCTTTGGTGTCGAGTGTGATCAGGCGGTGATCGGGTAAGTCTATGATTTTCTGCACGAATCCTGCGTCGTCTGTTGGTGCGTCTAAGAACACCTCGCGGAAGTTTTCGCGGATGTCGTGGTTGCCTAGCATTGGCAGAACGGGGATCGGGGCATTGTGAAGCGCATCGCTAAGTCGCTGGTATTGAATTATTTTTCCGTGATGCGTGAGGTCGCCCATTAGGATGATAAGTGCGGCGTCAGGGTGGTCGGCTATCGCTGCGCCATAAACCTCTTGGAATCGGCGCATCGGGTCCAGACCAATGATTTTATTACCTTTTTTGGTAATGTGAATGTCGGTCATTACGATAATTTTGATCATTTGCGCTCCCAGTTGCGGCCAAGAATGTGAGCGCTTGGCGGGCGTGTCAACAGGGTGTGATTTACATGCACTGGGCGTGTACCGCGCGTGCACTGAAATGATGCAGATTGACAATGTTCTACTTTTGTTCTAATTTGTTCTCATCAACATCGCGAGGTTCTAAAATGGAACAGACCAGTCTCCCACCAACTCAAAAGCAACTTTCTTTTGCGCGGACGTTATCGTTGCGCAATCATGTGCCTTTGCCGCAGGAATTGCGGGTGGATCGGCGCAAGTTGAGTGCATGGATTCAAACCCAAGCGCAGGCGCGCCCCCAGCAAAGCGACGGGCGCCCGACCTCGAAACAGGTAGCTTACGCCGAGCGGATCGCGATGATCAAGCGGCGTCAGGTGCCTGACGAGTACTTTAAGGATAAGGATATGTTGTCGCGCTGGATTGATAGTAACAGATAAGGCGTTACTGCGCGGCGGCTTTCCACATCACAGGGGAGAGATTCACGATTGTATCGTCAACGCTGACCATGACTTCGCCGTCCTGAATGTTCACTTGCATCCGCATTGAGCGGTTTGCGAGTCTCTCGAGTGCACTGGTGTCATCTTGTGAAAAGTTCACGACCTGAAGGTTGTTGAACCGCGTGGTGCTATTCTTGATCTTGTCCCACCACGTATCGGAGGTTTTGCCGTAACTATAGACGACGACGGCGTCGGATTTGCCGCAAGATTGTCGCACGACTTTCTCGCTTGGCAGGCCCAATGCGACCCAAAGTTCCAGCTCGCCACTGAGACTTTTCTGCCAAATATCAGGCTCGTCATCTGAGGAAAGACCCTTAGTCATTTCCAATTGTTCGTGGGCGTTCAGCGCAAAAGCAAGCAGGCGCACCATCAGCCGCTCATCGGTCTCGGACGGGTGTTTGGCCACCGTCAGCTTATGGGTCTCGTAATAGTGACGATCCATATCGGAAACGGAGAGCTCTACTTTGTAGATAGTGGCTTTTTGCGCCATAATTTTTCCAGACTTGCGAAGTTAGGGATGCCTAAAGGGTCTGGCGGGTTTGTGAAAGGGGGGATGAGTATTTGTGGGACATGGAAATGGAGCGGCTTTGATCCGATTATCGTCAAGGGAGGCATGCAGTGCGAATGCGCGGACGAAGTTGCTGTTAGTCATTCCACAATGAATACAAAAGCCGTTTCATCTATGTGGAGTTTGGCTTTGTTGTTCTTGCACCATTCCGCCGACTCCGCTTCCAGCACAGGCCAGAGATCCTTCGCCCACTCAGGCGCCGTGTTTATCCAGACCTCTTGAGTTGGGAGACATGCTGAATAAACGCCCATTGGCAGTCCGAGAACAAAAACGCCACCGGGCCCCGTCACAACGAGTTCTTCTTTCCAGCGGGGGCGGAATTGAAAAGTGGATTGTGACCTTGTGCCGAAGAGGGCACCAAACAATTGAGTTAACATGAAGCAAGCGTATAGCGAGCTACTGACAAAACAAAGTTGCCTTTTGGCTCGAAGCGGACTTATGCACTAATTCCGCGAAAGTCCGCTCCGCCACTTTACTCAAGCTCGATCAGCAGGTCTTTGGCGTCGATCTGGCTGCCTGCTTGCACATGCACTGCTTTCACGACGGCGTCCCGTTCGGCGTGGATGCCTGTTTCCATTTTCATCGCTTCGATGGTCAAAAGCAGATCGCCTTCTTTGACCTTTTTGCCAGCCTGCGCCGCGACGGTTGCCACAACGCCCGGCATAGGTGCGCCGATGTGGTTGGCGTTCCCTGCTTCGGCCTTCGGGCGGCTGATGTTGGTCGCTGTGATCGCGCGGTTCATGACGCGGATCGTGCGCGGTTGGCCGTTGAGTTCAAAGAAGACTTTGACTTCGCCGTCCTCGTTGTTTTCCGACACGGCCTGCATGCGGATTTCGAGCGTTTTGCCCGGATCGATCTCGACGCTGATCTCGTCGGCGGGTTTCATGCCGTAGAAGAACGTCTTGGTCGGCAAGGTGCGCACGGGGCCGTAGGTTCGGTGGCGACCCATGTAATCAAGGAAGACCTTGGGGTACATGAGGTAGCCGTTGAGGTCTTCATCATCGACGTTGCGCCCTTCGAGTTGTTTGGAAAGGTCCGCGCGCGTGGCCTCCAGATCGACGGCAGGCAGATGCGCGCCGGGTCGGTCGGTGGTGGCTTTTTCGCCTTTTAGGATCTTCTTTTGGATAGCAGTTGGCCAGCCGCCCGGGGGTTGGCCGAGGCTGCCTTTCATCATGTCGATGACCGAGTCTGGGAAGATCACGTCGATTTTCGGGTCTTCCACCTGCGCACGTGTCAGGTTTTGGGAGACCATCATTAGAGCCATGTCGCCGACGACTTTGGAGGATGGCGTCACCTTGACTATATCGCCGAACATTTGGTTCACGTCGGCGTAGGTCTGTGCGACCTCGTGCCAGCGGTCCTCAAGGCCGAGGCTGCGTGCTTGGGATTTGAGGTTGGTGAACTGGCCGCCCGGCATCTCATGGAGGTAGACCTCGGAGGCGGGGGCTTGCAGGCCAGACTCAAAGGCAGCGTAATGCTCGCGGACCTGCTCGAAGTAGTTCGAGATTTCGCGGATAGCACGCACGTCGAGGCCTGTGTCGCGGTCCGATCCTTTGAGGGATTCCACAATCGAGCCGAGAGTTGGCTGCGATGTGTTGCCCGAGAAGGCGTCCATGGCGGCATCGATCACGTTCACGCCAGCCGCAGAAGCGGCGAGCACGGTTGCGATGGCCGCACCAGAGGTGTCGTGGGTGTGGAAGTGGATGGGTAGATCGGTCTCGGACTTGAGAGCTGTGATGAGGGCGGTGGCTGCGGCGGGTTTGAGCAGGCCAGCCATGTCCTTGAGGCCAAGCACGTGGGCGCCTGCGGCCTCCAATTCTTTCGCCATGCCGACGTAGTATTTCAGGTCGTATTTGGCGCGGGCGGGGTCGAGCATGTCGCCTGTGTAGCAGATCGTGCCTTCGCAGATTTTGCCAGATTCCACGACCGCATCCATCGCGACGCGCATGTTTTCAACCCAGTTGAGGCTGTCGAAGACGCGGAAGACGTCGACGCCAGAGGTCGCCGCTTGGGCCACGAAAAATTGTACGACGTTGTCGGGATAGTTGGTGTAGCCTACGCCGTTGGAGGCGCGCAGCAGCATTTGGGTCATGATGTTGGGCATGCTAGCGCGGATGTCGCGCAGGCGCTGCCACGGGCATTCTTGCAAGAAGCGGTAGGAGACGTCGAATGTCGCACCGCCCCAGCATTCAACAGAGAAGAGGTCTGACATGTTGGCTGCATAAGCGGGGGCCGCGTTGATCATGTCGATGGAGCGCATGCGGGTCGCGAGCAGGGATTGGTGCCCGTCGCGCATGGTGGTGTCGGTGATCAGCAGTTGCTTTTGCGTTTTCATCCAGTCGACGACGGCTTTGGGGCCTTTGGCGTCAAGCAGGGTGCGTGTGCCAGCAGGGTATGCGACCTGCGGTTTGACAGGTGGGCGTGGCAGTTTCGCCTCGGCGTGCGGCTTGGCGCGGCCTTGGGTTTCGGGATGCCCGTTCACGGTGATGTCGGCGATATAGGTCAGGATTTTGGTCGCGCGGTCACGGCGCTTTTTGAAATCCATCAGGCTCGGCGTCTGGTCGATGAATTTGGTGTGATATTCATTGTTTAGAAAGGTCGGATGCTTAAGAAGGTTCTCGACAAAGGCGATGTTGGTGGACACGCCTCGAATACGGAATTCGCGCAGGGCGCGGTCCATGCGGGCGATCGCCATTTCTGGGGTCGGCGCACGTGCGGTCACTTTGGTAAGGAGGGAGTCGTAGTAACGGGTGATGACAGCGCCCGAATAGGCGGTGCCACCGTCAAGGCGAATGCCCGGACCTGTGGCCGAGCGGTACATCTGGATGCGGCCATAGTCGGGAATAAAGTTGTTTTGCGGGTCCTCGGTGGTGACGCGGCATTGCAGGGCGTGGCCGTCAAGTTTGACGTCATATTGCGAGGCGCAGCCTGTGGCCTCCACCAATGATTTGCCCTCGGCGATCAGGATTTGGGCGCGTACGATGTCGATCCCTGTGACCTCTTCTGTCACTGTGTGCTCGACTTGGACGCGCGGGTTGACTTCGATGAAGTAGAATTCGCCTGAGTCCATATCCATCAGGAATTCAACTGTGCCTGCGCATTCATAGTCGACGAATTGGCAGATTTTCTTGCCCAAGTTGCAGAGCTGTTCGCGCTGTGTGCCTGAAAGATAAGGGGCAGGGGCGCGTTCAACGACCTTTTGGTTGCGGCGCTGCACAGAGCAGTCGCGCTCCCAAAGGTGGTAGATTTGGCCGTGGCTGTCGCCGAGGATTTGGACCTCGACGTGACGGGCGCGCACGATCATTTTCTCAAGGAAACCAGCACCATTTCCAAAGGCAGCTTCGGCCTCACGGCGGCCCTCAAGTACTTTTTCGACGAGTTCTTTTTCGGAATTAATGGCACGCATACCGCGACCACCGCCCCCGAACGAGGCTTTGAGCATCAAGGGGTAGCCGACTGCGGCGGCCTGTTTCTTGACCAGCTCCATGTCGTCGCCAAGCACCTCGGTGGCGGGGATTACGGGCACGCCAGCCTCGACGGCGACGTCGCGGGCGGAGGCTTTGTCGCCGAGCTTGCGCATTGTCGCAGCTTTTGGGCCGATGAAGGTGATGCCCGCGGCGGTGCAGGCGTCCACGAAGTCTGGGTTTTCTGAGAGCAGGCCGTAGCCCGGATGGATCGCGTCGGCGCCAGACATTTTGGCGACGCGGATGATTTCTTCGATGGAGAGGTAGGCGGCCACGGGGCCGAGGCCCTCGCCGATGCGGTAGGCCTCGTCAGCCTTAAAGCGGTGCAGGCCGAGCTTGTCCTCTTCTGCATAGACCGCAACGGTTTTCTTGCCCATCTCGTTGGCCGCCCGCATGATACGGATCGCGATTTCGCCGCGGTTGGCGATCAGAATTTTCTTGAAGTCGGCCATGGTGCATCCCCTCGTGTTTGCAGTTGCAGCATTGTTAGGCAGAAAATTTCAGAAGGTAAACAGGTAGATTAAAAGTTATGTTAGCGGTAACATAGAGAAAGTGCGGAAATTGATGGCGCTGGCGGGCGATTGTTTTGCTATCATTGCGAAAACTGAGCGATTGTCCTGCGGTTATCGGGGGCTGGCTGCAAGCTGGTTTTTCAAGTCTTTGAGCGTTTTTGCCCCAAGCTGCCCCATATTCGCGATCATATCTTGGCGCAGAATGTCGAGCAGGTGGGCAGGGCCTACGGCACCCAAGGCGCCCAGACTATAGTGGAATGCGCGACCCAACATGACGAAATCTGCACCCGAAGCGATGGCACGAATGACGTCAAGCCCGCCCTCGATCCCGCTGTCCATAATCAGTGGCAGGGAGGTGGCCGCGCGGACCTCTGGCAAGGTCTCGATCGTGGCGAGGCCGCCGTCGAACTGCCGCCCTGCGTGGTTGGAAACCCAGAGCGCGTCGACGCCTTCTTTTTCCAAAGCGGTGGCGTCTTGCGCGCGACTGACCCCTTTGATGATTAGCGGGCCGTCCCAAGCGTCGCGCAGTTTTTGCACATAATCCCAGTCAGGCGAGGTGCGCAGCAGGTAGCCTACGTGCTGCGTTGAGGGCAAAGCGCTTTGTTGACTGGCGTAGCTGTCCATCAACTTCATGCGGGGCATGCCCGTTTTACGGATACCCATAAGCCAAGCGGGACATTGGGCTGCTTGGATCGCGAGGCGCGGTGTAAGCCTTGGCGGTTGTTGCAAGCCGCCGCGTGTTTGCCGTTCGCGGCGCGAGGCCACGGGGACGTCGACGGTCATGACGAGTGTATGAAAGCCTGCGTCTTTTGCGCGTTTGAGCATATCGGCGCGGATGTCGGCGTCGCGCGGGGGGTAGATTTGGAACCAGCCTTGGTCGCCGATGTGGGGCGCCAGATCTTCGGGGGTTTGCGTGGCCACGGTGGAGAGGCCGTAGGGAATGCCTTCTTTGGCTGCGGTTTGGGCGAGGAATGTCTCGGCCTCGGGCCAGATCAGACCTGACATGCCCACGGGGGCAATGCCGATGGGGAGCGGGTAAGTCTTTGATAAGAATGTTGTGGAAAGGTCAGGGGTGAATTCACCGTGGAGGATCGACGGATGGAATAGGACCTTGTCGAGTGCGGTGCGGTTGCGGGCTTGAGTAGCCTCATTGCCTGTTGCGCTGTCGAGGTATTCCCAAACGAAATGCGGAATTCTCCTGCGGGCGCGGGATTTGAGGTCGCAGATGGCTGGATAGCGGTTGTGGAGTGTCATGTTCGGAGGTTAGCGCATGTTTTCGGTAGGTGGGAAGAGAAAGTTTGCGCCTGCGGCGCCGCATGCTGCGTGCGGGGGGGCATAACGCTAATGTTGTCGTGGAGGACACGGCGGAGCCTCCGGCGGGAGTTTAGGAAGACATAGAAAGAAAGGTGGAACGTAAGAAGAACAAGGGTTTTCTATTCCAGCGGATGTGG
>Ga0102812_10002764_pt1 | contig 11723 bp, 8 predicted proteins | sample ColrivemetaGS713_FD_79334 | JGI IMG/M metagenome (GOLD analysis project Ga0102812, IMG submission 79334) | Estuarine microbial communities from the Columbia River estuary - Flood tide ETM metaG S.713 | ecosystem: Environmental > Aquatic > Marine > Intertidal zone > Estuary | place: USA: Columbia... | reverse complement strand
TTTTATAAATACAGTAATAATTTGTCATTAAATTTTGGAGGAAAAAAAATAAAAACCAATTTCGACTTCACACAATCCAGAGATAATAATTTAGAAATTTTTGATGATGTTTCTCAACAAAACAATTCCATATTAGATTTATATTCTAAAGAAAATCAAATTAGAAACGGCTATAATTTAGGTATTGGCCTAGAAGCACAATTATCTGAAAACCATGCATTAAACCTTAGCGCGAGAGGAATTTTTAACACCAATACTAATACCTTAAACAGTACAACAGATATTTATCAGGCCAACCCCTACGAATTTTTGAAAATTCTTAATTCAAAATCGTTTCTGGATGGTACTTCAAGCAATTATCTTTTTAACCTAAATCATCTATGGAATACCAGTAAAACATCAACCATCAATACTAATCTAAGCTTAGGAAGTTATAACACACAAAGAAGCACACAACAACCAAATACATATTATGAACCCGACGGAGCGACAGTAATTGAAAATAAAAACAGCATTTTTGATACAGATACCAATATAAATTTATGGTCGGCTAAAATAGATTTTGATAAAGAATGGGGAAACATAACATTTTCAACAGGACTTAAATATGCTCAAATTATCACAAAAAATGGCTTCAACTTTTATAATGTCGAAAATGATAATCCTGTTTTCGATATAACAAAAAGTAATGATTTTAATTATACTGAAAATGTAGCGGCCATTTATGCTAATCTAAATATGAAACTAAGTACTTCATTAAATTTAAATGCTGGAATTAGGGTTGAAAACACAGAGTCTCGCGGAAAATTAATTAGCGATATTGATATCGATAATAAAGATGTTCCACGTAGTTATACTAATTTCTTTCCAAATGTAGGTTTGTCTTTCGATTTTCAAACAAATCATAGTTGGAGTGTAAGTATTGGCCGCAGAATTACCAGACCTAATTATCAGGATTTGAACCCATTTGAAAAACCCACAAGTCAATTGGTTATTTGGAAAGGAAACCCCTTTTTAAAACCTAATTACATCATGAATTATCAGGCTTCTTATTCGTATAAACAAAAATTAATTATTACAACTTCTTATAGCGAAACTAAAGATTTCTTTGCAAAAATTATTGAGATTACAGGAGAAAACCAAAGCCAAATAATACCAAGAAACATGCAATTAGCAACAAATTTTGGCATTTCTTCAAGTTATCCCGTCACTGTTAATAAAATTTGGGAAATAATGTTTTTTGCTAACGCTTCTCAAAAAACTTACAAAGGGAATTTAGAAGGAACTGTCATAGATTTAAAATCTACATTATGGGATTACAGTATTCAAAACAACCTTAACCTACCATCAGATATTTTAATGGACGTTACTTTCTCGCAACAAAGCACCTGGATTTGGAGGGGTACTGTATTCATAAAAGGAACGTACGGATTGAGCTTTGGGTTAAGAAAAGATTTTTTAGATAAAAAACTGCAAATAAGAATAACAGGGTCTGATATTTTAAGAACCGAAAGTGAATATCCTTATTATTCAAATTATGGCGGCATTAATTTAAATGGAACTTATATAAATGATGGAAGACGATTTGGACTTGGAGCTACTTATAAATTCGGTAACCAACAAGCAAAAAACAAATCTAAAACCAAAAGCGCTTTAGATGAAGAATTGAACAGAATAGGAAATTAATATACTAACAACTAAAACCAACCAAAATGCAACTAAAACAAACCTTAATTATTGCTCTTTTACTTAGTATAATAAGCATAACAGCGTGGGAATTCTTTTGGCGCTCTGAAGGAGTTATTACAAGTTTAGATGATAACGAAGCGCTTTGGGCAATGCAACGAAGCAGAGTTGAAACCGCTACAAGTACAGAGGTCCTTTTGATGGGTTCTTCCAGAGTACTTTTTGATATCCAATTAAATGAATGGGAAGCAGAAACAGGTAATCGCCCTATACAGTTGGCATCTGTTGGTAGTTCGCCTTTGCCTATTTTTCATGATGTTGTGAATAATACTGAGTTCAACGGAACCATTTTAGTTGGCGTTACACCTGGACTATTTTTTTCAACAACGTTGCCAAAGGCACAGCCCTGGCAATGGCCACAATCTAAGGTAGATTACTATAAAAAAAGAACCTATGCTCAAATTTCAAACCATATATTATCATTGCCTCTTCAAGAAAATCTAGCATTCTTAAGTGATGATCAAGGCGTTGATGGTATTAAATTAAAAGAATTAATTGGAAAAATTAATACAGGTAATCGTGTTGTCGATCCAATGCCGCCTTTTCATGAATTTGGTAAAATTGCAATAGATCGGAATACGGTGATGAAACAGATCACAGTTACAGACACAGCTTATGCCAATTCTGTTATTAAAGTATGGCAGTTCTTTATGAAAGGTGCTGCAAGTGGACCACCACCCGATAAAGCCGGAACCATGGCTTTCTTTTTAAAAGATTTAAAAAAATTTGAAGCTCGTGGTGGTCGGGTTATTTTAGTAAGATGTCCATCAAGTGGTTCTTTAAGAGCAGGAGAAAACATGGGAGTTCCTAGAGTTAAATTTTGGGACGATTTAGTTAATGAAGCAAAAGTTAAGAGTTATCATTTTGAGGATTATAACCAATTAAAGGATCTCATCTGTCCCGAAGAATCTCATCTATCGGCCAAAGACGCGAAGTATTTTACAAAGGAGCTTGTGAAAATAATGAAAGCCGATGGCGCTTTAACTAACCTTAAAACCAACTAATTATGTTATTTAATTCATTAAGTTTCGTCGTGTTTTTAGTTATTGTTTTAGGACTTTACTATTCAAAAATATTTAATTGGACCGGTAAAAAGCGCATGCTGCTTTTTGCTAGTTATATTTTTTATGGCATATGGAATCCGCCATTGGTTATATTACTTTGGATTTCAACTATTGTTGATTGGATTACAGGAAAAAAATTAGCTACCGAAGAAAACAAACGTAAAAGAGTACTCTGGTTATTATTGAGTATGGTTGTTAATTTAGGGTTTCTTACCTTTTTTAAATACCGCGATTTCCTTTTAGACAACTTTACCACAGTAGTTAATACTTATGGTTATGGTTATCAATCTGCACCCATGGATATTATATTGCCAATGGGAATTTCCTTTTATACATTTCAAACCATGTCGTACACTATCGATATGTATTTAAAACGAACCGAAAGAGCCAAAACATTCTTAGATTTTGCGTTATATGTTACCTTCTTTCCTCAATTAGTTGCAGGACCAATAGTAAGGGCTCAAGACTTAATTTCACAATTTTACGAAGAAAAGAAAGCCACTGTAAATCAATTTATCTGGGGGCTATTTTTACTAACATTAGGGCTTTTTCAAAAAGTAGTGATGGCAGACACGATGCTTTCAGCTACGGTAGAAAAAGTATTCGGTTCCGATAAAATTTTAAATTTTTGGGATGCTTGGATGGGCACTTTAGCCTTTTCTGGTCAGATATTTTTTGATTTTGCAGGCTATTCAACCTGTGCCATTGGTATTGCTTTAATGCTCGGAATTATTTTACCCGACAACTTTAAATACCCATATGGATCATTAGGTTTTTCAGATTTATGGAAACGTTGGCATATTACTTTATCGTCATGGTTACGCGATTATTTATACATCCCTCTAGGCGGCAATCGGTATGGTGTAGTGAGAATGTATTCAGCACTTATGATAACCATGCTGCTTGGTGGACTTTGGCATGGTGCCGCTTGGACTTTTATTGTTTGGGGAGGACTTCACGGAACCTATTTAATTTTAGAGCGACTGCAACGTCAATACATTCCTTTTAAAATAACCGCCTGGAACGGTATGTTTCTAGCATTTACCACATTTACATGTGTTAATATTACCTGGGTGTTTTTTAGAGCTAAAGAGTTTAAAACTGCTTGGAACATGATAACTTCTATGTTTTATTTGAATCCTGATGGCGAAAAAGTTTTAGCTTCTTTTGATATTTTAAAAGTGGGCGTTATCATCGGAATACTTTTCTTATGCCACTGGTTTATGAGAAACACATCAGTTGAAGCTGTTTCAAAAAAAATACCACCAATAGCATTAGCCGTTGTTTGGGCTCTAATGTTTTTCTTGGTTGCCATTGCACAAGGTAGTGGTGAACAGTTTATTTATTTTCAATTCTAATACCATCATATGAATTCAACCAAAAATCAAATAGCACCTATAAAACACGATGATAGAATTGAATTTCTTGATGTTTTACGCGGTATTGCTATTCAATTCATTTTTATGGCTAATATTGTATACTTCTCTGGCTATTTCTTTTTTCCGGAGGATTTTCGAAATCCTGATTTTGTATTCACCTCAGATAAGGTATTAGATTTTATTTCTTTCACTTTAATTGACGGTAAGTTTTATTCCATCTTTTCTTTACTTTTTGGAATTGGCTGTATTATTCAATATGAAAAATCAACAAAAAACAATAAACCATTTGCCCCTTTTTTTATAAGTAGAATGTTTTGGCTATTAATTTTTGGAGGTTTTCACTTAGTTGGTTTTTGGCTTGGCGATATTTTAACTCTATATGCAATCTTAGGTTTTGTTTTAATTCTATTTGTAAAAACACCAGACAAAAAATTATTATGGATTGCAGGGGTTCTGATTCTATTACCGCTTCTAAATTGGTTTGTTATTAATACATTAAACATAAACTATACAAAACCTGTTTTTAAAGCCAGTACATACATTTGGAAATGTTTTGGCTACCCGACTACAGAATGGAATGGTAAAAAGTTTATCCAATTTAAATATTATTTACTTAACGATGATTGGTCTGGTTTCTTTAAAATGAATTTAGGCAATGTTTTTGTTCGAATTGGAAGCCTTCTTGATGAGGGTCGTATATTTAAAGTACTTGGTGTTTTCTTAATTGGATTATGGGCCGGTAGAAATATATTAAGAAATCAGCTTTTTCAAAACATCAAGCTCCTTAAAAAAATAACTTTACTTGGAATACTTATAGGTTTACCAATGAGCATTTTAAGAACTTATATTGAGTTTTTTGGTGATAATTCTAATTTAAACAGCTTCCTTAAAACCTTAACTTATGCCTTGGGGACAGTACCATTGGCTCTGGGTTATGCTTCACTATTAGCTCTGATTTATTCTAATAAACCAAATTTATTAAATAGAATTGCTCCTGTTGGAAAAATGGCCTTTACTAATTATATTTCGCAAACCATAATCTCAATATTATTGTTTTATAAGGTTGGATTTGGATTTGTTGGCCAATTTGGATTTACGGTTATCATAACAATTGCCTTAATTATTTTTCTTTGTCAAGTCATAATAAGTACCATATGGTTAAGAAAATTCAGATATGGACCCCTTGAATGGATATGGCGTCAATTTACTTATAGGAGAAGGCTGCCATTATTAAAGAATAGCAAATTTTAATTATTCACTAACTTTCGTTTTTTATTTCGATCGCATTGATTTTTGCACATTATTAATTCAGTAAAAAACACACACCTGTTAATATCTAGATAGACATATTTGCTAGTTTAACTATTTATTAATTAAAAAAATAAGTATGAAAAAAGAAGAACAAGGATTAAAAAGAACCATAGGTCTTTGGGGGTTGTCTGCAAATATTATAAATACGGTTGTTGGCGCAGGTATATTCGTAATTCCTGGCATTGTTGCTGCTGGCCTTGGCTCTGCAAGTATTTTCGCTTATTTATTCTGTGGTGTTTTAATCATTTTAATTATGCTTTGCTTTGCGGAAGTGGGTAGCAAAATTACGCATCCAGGTGGTGCTTATGCTTATATTGAAGACACTTTCGGGAAATTTGCCGGATTTATAGCTGCTATCTTATTTTTGATTGCCACTATTTCCAGTGATGCTGCCATTGCTAATGCTTTAATTGATATTATAGGCTCATTTTTCTCCATCTTTCAAATCAAACTAGTCAAAATACTGTTTTTTATGATCATTTTTTCAGGATTGGCATTCATCAATATTAAAGGAACTAAAAAAGGGTCTCAATTCGTAATGATGATCACTTTTATAAAAATAATACCATTATTGGTTATTGTGCTTATTGGTTTTAAAGATATTGAAATCATTAATCTGTATTGGGAAACTATACCTCCTTTAAAGGATTTGGGAGAAACTTCCTTAATTCTATTTTTTGCATTTGTAGGAGCTGAATCAGGTTTATCTATTAGCGGAGAAGTGATAAATCCCAAAAGCACAATCCCACGTGCCATATTTCTAAGTGTTTTTGGTGTTTTAATTCTTTATATATTAATCCAAACAGTGGCTCAAGGGATATTAGGCGATGCTTTGGCTTTATACCAAGAAAATCCATTAGGTGAATTAGCCAAATCTATTTTTGGACCTGTCGGACTAACCTTAATTACCATTGGTGCAGCTGTTTCCATGTTTGGAACGTTAAGCAGCGAAATATTTGGAATGCCCAGAGTACTTTTTAGTGCTGCAAAAGACAAGATAATACCTATTGAGATTCTTTCTTCTGTGCATAAAAAATATGTAACACCATACGTCGCCATTATAGTTTATTCTGCCTTCGGATTTCTATTTGCCTCATTCGGTGGGTTTAAGCAATTGGCTATAATGTCCAGTGCCGCCATATTAATTATTTATCTGGGTGTTGCACTTGCCGTTATAAAGCTAAGAAGAAAAGAGGGTACACTTTCAAAACGTGAAACTTTTAGGATTCCAGGAGGCTATACTGTTCCAATGCTGTCAGTTGTGATTATTCTCCTATTCCTTTCTAATTTAACTAAAAACGAGATGATTACTTCTGCTGTTTTTATTGGTATTTTATCAATTATTTATGTAGTTATAAAGAAGATTAAAAAATAAGTTGATTAAAATATTTAGAAACATAGGTAAAACCCTTCTACACGAATGTAAAATGTCAATTTCATGAACTATAGAAATTGTATGCAGATCATAATTCTATTCCCTTACTTTTCCAGAAAACACATTCACTTTAGAGTTAAATGGGTTTCCTGAAGCTCGACGTAGCAAAACGACTTGCCCACAATGCCAAAGCGCATCTGAAATGGGTCCGTTTATAATATTCCAAAAAGGGACTTCAGTATTTTCAAGTTGAAAAGATGAATCTGTATTTCTTAAAACATCAGACACCATTTTAAAATTCAGCAAGGTTTGTTTACGTTTTTCTTCAAAAGAGAGTTCGGACTTACTAGTGTCCTTATTATCAGTTAAAGCACTATTTCGAATAAATTTTGATAACCCATAAATATGATCAATAGTTTCGGATGTTGCACGGCCAGTTTCACTTGGTTTATAAGTCAAATCCTCATCACGCATCCCTTCAGTAGCCCAATAATATCTGAATCCTAATCCATCTATCATTCTTGCGACTACTGTATTCGCAGTATAGCTTTCTGGGTAATCTGGTATTTCATAATACGGTAATACATCTTCGCTTTGAGCCATCATAAAAACTGAGTTTAATAGAATTGAAATGAGAATTAAATTTTTCATCATATATTATTTAACTCCATATTTATCAAACAAATACACCAAAGCCGTCATGGTTGCAGCCCCTAATTCTAATTCGCGTTTATTAACCGCATCAAATGTGTCGTTACTGGCATGATGATAATCAAAATAGCGCTGTGAATCTGGCCTTAAACCTGCCAAAACATTTTTATCTGTTTTTAGTGGACCAACATCGGCACCACTTCCTCCCTTTTCAAAATAATGGATTAAATACGGCTTAAAGAGTTCTTGCCAACTTAAAACCTGATTAAAATTAGCATCACTACAATCAAAAGAAAATCCTCTTGGTGTAAATCCTCCAGAATCACTTTCTAAGGCAAATACATGGTTTTCGTTTTTATTTTTTGCTTCTTCTGCATATTTTTTTCCACCGCGTAAACCATTTTCTTCATTCATAAATAGCACTACACGAATACTTCGTTTTGGTTTTATGCCAGTTTCTTTAAGTAATCGTAACACATCCATAGATTGTACGACCCCTGCTCCATCATCGTGTGAACCATCACCCAAATCCCAGGAATCTAAATGGCCACCAACAACCATATATTCATTCGGATATTGGCTTCCTGTTATTTCTCCAATCACATTATAAGATTCTACATCTTTTAGTTGTTGACAATTTTGCTTAAAATATAATTTGATGTTTTTGTCTAACTGCAACATGGTACTTAATATTTCGGCATCATTTGTACTTATGGCAGCAGATGGTATGCGTTTTTCAATTGGTAAATCATCATAAGTCATACTACCTGTATGAGGCAAATCGTCTAATCGTAAATTCATTGACCTAACAATAACACCAACAGCACCGTATTTAGAAGCTTCAACGGCTCCTTCATATCGCTGATTTACACAACCACCATACGCTTCATGGGTCTGTATCAAATCTGCTTGCATAGGCCGGTTATAAAAAACTATTTTACCCTCGATATTAGCCTTTCCTATGGTTTCTAATTCGTCGAAAGATTTAACTTCAATAATATTTGCTTTTATCCCAAGTGCAGGCGTTGGAACTGAACCACCTAAAGCGCATATATTAACTATATTTGTTTTCCCTGGAGTAGTTTCAATAAAAGCGTATTCTTTAGCACCACGCACCCATTTTGGCACCATAACTGGTTGTAACCAGACTTTATCGAGTCCTAATTTATCAAGTTCTTCTTTAGTGTAGGCAACAGCTCTTTGAGCACCCAAAGACCCTGACAAACGACTTCCAATTTGATTTGATAAATGATTTAACCAAGCGTAGCTTTTACCGTTGGTTAAAGAGGTTTTATATATATTTTTTAGAATAACTTCATCTGTTTGTGAATAAATATTTGTTGCGAAAAAGAAACAACATATTAAGGCAAATATTCTTAGCATAATTTGGTTTTTAATTTGAAGTTTTAAAAATAGTGTTTAATATACCTTGACTATCTAAAAGAAATCATAAAAATTTATTCACTTTCTAATTGCTGTTTATATAAATCTAAATTCGTTTTAATATCATCATCAAGTTCTGGTTCTTGAATATCAGTATACCCTTTTAAAGTATCATACATGATTTTAGCCACCAAATAACGAGCGGAATCTTTATCATCCGCAGGAATGTTATACCATGGCGCATGTGGTTTGGAAGTCCTGTTAATGGCGTCTTCGTAACACTCCTGATATTTATCCCAAAGTTTGCGTTCTTTTAAATCTCCAGGAGAGAATTTCCAGTTTTTTTCTTGTTTTTCTAATCGACGTAATAATCTGTGTTTTTGTTCTTGTTTTGAAAGATTTAGAAAGAATTTAAAAATGATGGTGCCATTTTCGGCGAGATGCTTTTCAAAATTATTTATTTGTTCAAAACGGGTATCCCAAAATGCATCATTTATATCCTCTATAGAATTGACCGTCGGAATATTTTCACCTAAAATATAACCCGGATGCACCCTTGTAACTAGTACATTTTCATAATGTGTACGGTTAAAAACACCAAACTTTCCTCGTGAAGGTAGAGCTATATAATGGCGCCACAAATAATCATGATTTAATTCTAATTCGGTAGGAACTTTAAAACTATGTACAATAATGCCACGGGAATTAAATTCTTTAAACACCTCTCGAATTAAACTATCCTTACCAGAAGTATCCATACCTTGAAGACAAACTAAAACCGCATATTTTCCATGCGCATACATGGTGTCTTGTAGTTTTCCTAATTTTTTTCTTATGTCTTCTAACTCGTCGTCAGCATTTTTAATTTCTAATTTTGTCTGACTGTTTTTTAGGGAAATTTTTGAGGCTACTTTGAAATCTTCAGGTGAATAATTTTTCATATTTCTACATTGTTACATTTAATTTTATAAATATACTAAAACAATAAATTCTTTAAGATGCTTATCTATTTGTAAAAATTTAGTACTTTCGATAAACCTACTTATTAATTTAACCAAATTACCATGAAAAAAATTTACCTGTTTTTCTTTATTTTTATTGTTTATTCTGAATTTCAAGCGCAAAATTCACCCTGTGCAGATGCGGATTCTAATCTTATTTATGCCTATTCTAACGTAAAAGATGCATACGAATCTAACAACGTTCAACATTTAAAATATTATTCAGACAAATCTTTAAAATCATTTGAAGAAGCAAAAGTTAATTTAAAAAAATGCGGTTGTGAAACTGCTTTTGAATTAGCCATTAATGCCAAAGAACTCATGACAAAGGTTGAGGCTGCAAGCACATTTGAAGATGGACGGTTTTTTGTAAAAAGAGCCAAAGAAATAACTCAAAACTGTATTACCGAAATAAATAAATGCACCCTCCAAATAAATAAGAAAGAAGAAAAAATGGCCACTGTTCAAGATAAAGGTGGTGATGAATTAAAATCTTTGCAACTAGAAAAGGACAAATTGGAGCAACAACGATTAGCACTTAAATTAAAAGAAGAAGAAATTATTAAAAAACTCGATGCTCAAAAAAGCAAAGAACTCCAATTACAAAAAGAAGCGCTAATTAAAGACCATATTACAGTTCTTAATTTAAATATAACTACTTGCAATAAAGTTTTAAAAACTTATGGTAGTGCAACAGAATTAGCGATTTATAACAAAAATGATTCTGCATTACTTTCAGAAAATGTGGAAACTATTAAGGCATACTATTTAAACATAACAAAAGACATAAATTCTCAATACACAGAAAAACTTAATCTCTGTAAAGTGAATTAAATAAAAAAACGAGTTCTTTTTGAGAGCTCGTTTTTTTTGTTTTGTTGTCTTATAACTTAGACGCGAATAATTTTACATCTTGTTCGCTAATTTCAGGTCCTCCAAGAATTATCAAGCGTTCTACAACGTTACGTAGTTCCCTAATATTTCCTGTCCAATCATAATCCTGTAGCAGTTTTATAGCTTTATCTGTAAATACTTTTTTGGCAGTCCCTTGCTCTCCAGCTATTTTTTCTGTAAAGTGATTTACTAATAATGGTATATCATCTCGTCTTTCATTTAAAGATGGTACATGTATTAATATAACCGCTAATCTGTGATACAAATCTTCACGGAATCGGCTTTCAGCTATTTCCTTTTTTAAATCTTTATTCGTTGCTGCGACAACGCGAACATTCACTTTAATATCTTTATCACTTCCCACACGCTGAATACGATTTTCTTGCAACGCTCTAAGCACTTTAGCTTGCGCAGATAAACTCATATCACCTATTTCATCTAAAAAAATAGTTCCACTATTAGCCGCTTCAAATTTTCCTGCCCTATCTTTTACAGCACTTGTAAATGCGCCTTTAACGTGACCGAATAGCTCACTTTCAATTAATTCACTTGGTATAGCAGCACAATTTACCTCAATCATTGGCCCGTTGGCACGTTCACTTTTTTGGTGTAACCAATGCGCTACTAATTCTTTACCTGTTCCGTTCGGTCCGGTTATAAGCACACGTGCATCGGTTTGAGCTACTTTTTCAATAATATCTTTTATATGTGAAATGGCATCACTCTCACCAATCATTTCAAAATTCTTGCTTACTTTCTTTTTGAGCAATTTATTTTCAACAACCAGTTCTTTTCGATCTAACGCATTACGAACCGTATTTAAAAGTCTATTTAAATCTGGTGGTTTCGATATATAATCAAAAGCACCTAAACGCATGGTATTTACCGCAGTATCTAAATCTCCATGACCGGAAATCAT
>Ga0102812_10002757_pt1 | contig 11738 bp, 15 predicted proteins | sample ColrivemetaGS713_FD_79334 | JGI IMG/M metagenome (GOLD analysis project Ga0102812, IMG submission 79334) | Estuarine microbial communities from the Columbia River estuary - Flood tide ETM metaG S.713 | ecosystem: Environmental > Aquatic > Marine > Intertidal zone > Estuary | place: USA... | reverse complement strand
CTGGGCCGAAGAAACCATCTTCGGGTAAGACCAACAAGTATATCTTGAAGACTAACAAGAAGAACCGTCACGCACATATCCAAGTTGCGAACTTAGATAACAAGCGTTACGAGTTGAACATGTATATCGAGTCTGTGGTTGTTGAAGATCTGGACGAAGGTTTCTCACCTAAAGATATCAAGATGGCAGTGGGTGTTGCATCTGACAAACGATATGCTGGTGGTAACATGACTGGTGCGGTCAAGGCAATCGAGAAGATCAAACGTGGTCTATCCAAACACAAACAAGTGGCGGCAGTACTCAAGAGACAGAATGAGTCAGTAGAAGAAACTGTGGAACTTGATGAAAACCGTAATCTACTTAAAGACTACGAACAACTCAAGAAGAAGGGTAAGTCTGATAGTCAAGTTCAAGACATTCTATTGTCTATGCCCAAGTACAAAAGATACAATAGTTCTACTTTAGGTAAACTAATTGGTGATGCACTACGTAAGGGTACTATCAAGAAAAAGGCACCTTTCAAGTTGGCAGAAGAGTTCAAACCTCACAAGATGTATGATCCCGAAACTGGTAAAGAGTACGATGCAGATACTCAGGCGGATCATGACAAGTATGCTAAGTTAGGTTACACTCACGACAAACCTGAAGTCAACGAAGCTGCAATCAAGAACGTTCGTGGTAAAGATGGTAAGACCTATGCACTTGAGTTAGATATGAGTGGTCGTAAGGTTACTGTTAGAACCAAGAATCAGTTCGGAGATATCAAAACACTAAGTATCAAACAGGCTGCAAAGTTGTTTGAGGACAGTATCCTAGAGAGTGCGAAACGTGATGCATTCCGTGCCATGGGTAAACAAGGTAAGGACGCTGCTGATGATGATGATGTGAAGGCAACGGCAGATGACCGTAAAGCGGCAGACAAGAACATCATCATTCAATTACGTAGAGTGGCGGATCTACCCAAGGGTGGAGTGATCGAGTTCACGAATGGTAAGAAAGTAAACCTGAAACAGAATCTTGCCAAAGCAGTACTGATGAAGTATAATACTATTAAGAGAAACGATCAGAAGGTGAAGTTCGCAAACATGGCATCTCAAAGTCCACAAGACTTACAAAAGGCATTAAAACTAAAATGAAATCGTTCAACGATCACTGTAACTGCGGATCAGAATCCAACCTAGTAGAGAACAACATCTACCGTGTTGGTTCTGAGGCATACTTTGAATACTGGAGACAGTGTCGTGAAGATTACTATGCTGGTAACCTAGAGATCGACCCATCTGAGGTAGACATCATGGAGTCTAACCTCGGTGAGTTTGCAGAGTTCAACGGAGAGAATGTTGCGTTGGATTGCATCTTCGAAGAAGAGAAGAAACAACCAGAACTGGGCAAACCTAAAGCAGGTGGCCCTAAGAAGTATTACGTACACGTCAAAGATCCTTCTACAGGTAACATCAAGAAGATCTCTTGGGGTGACACAACTGGACTTAAAGTTAAGTTGAACGATCCAAAGGCACGTAAGTCATTCGCTGCACGTCACAAGTGTTCTCAACAGAATGATCGTATGTCCGCTGCATACTGGGCATGTCGTTTACCACGATATGCAAAACAACTCGGACTGTCGGGTGGTGGTAGTTTCTTTTGGTAGATCGACCTTATCTTGAGTTACATTTACATGATGGTAGTAGGTTAAGAACTTTTGGGTTACACGTAGAAGAAGAAGAATTGGTCTGGCATAGGGATGAACGAGACCGAAAGATTATAGTCATGGAAGGACACGATTGGCAACTTCAAATGGACAATGAAGAACCAGTCGAGATAGTTGAAGGGTATAGTTATAGTATAAACAAGATGGAATACCACCGACTAATAAAAGGATCAGATACGTTAGTATTGCGTATCGTAGAAGTATAAATAGTATAAATCACATGGGAAAGATGAAGTAATGGCAGCAGATACAAACCAAAAACGTTTAGATCGTATCGAAGAGAAGATAGATAAACTCTCTGATGCCATGATCTCTCTGGCCCGTGCGGAGGAGAAGTTGATCGCTATCGAGAACAATCACAATAATCATTTCGAAAGAATGAATAAGTTTTCTCAAAAGTTAGATGCGATTGAGAAAAAGGTAGACGATAACGCACGTACAGTGCAAATCATTAATTCAATAGTATACTTAGTAGCAGTTGCAACAGTTGGTGTTGTTATTGACTACTTCTGGTTAAGTCAATAGGAGACAACATGTCAGATATTAAAAAGTTGAAAGAGGCATATCTTGCGGTTGTCTCTGGTAAGGTAGAAGTAAACGAAGGCACCTTGATGAGAGAATACGAACGAGGTGAGTTCCGTAAAGGTGACGAAAAACGATTCGTTGCACTTATCAAAAAGAATGGCGGTAAAAACATTGATGTTGAGACACCTACAGGTGGAGACTCAATGTTGAATATCCAATTCAAAGGTGGTAACATCAAAAGAATGCAACAAGACTTAGCTAAGATTGATGATGGTCTTACTAGTATAGAGGAAAAGGTATCGGAAGATATCGATCCTGAACTTCTGAAGAAAGCGGCTGTCGGTAAGAAGAAAGCTGATGACGAAGAGAAGGACGGTAAGAAAGCAGTTCCTGCTGGTAAAGACGTTGATGTAGACGATGAGAAGTCTGACGATGACGAGAAACCAGTTAAGAAGAAAAAGAAAGATGACGATGAGGAAGAAGTTGAAGAAGACAACTCTAACGACAAGTCTGACGATGGTGAAGGTCTAGATAAGGTTCAACCTAAAGCAGTTAAGAAGAAGTTCAAAGATCGTAAAGACAAAGACATCGACAACGATGGTGATGTAGATTCATCGGACAAGTTCTTACACAAGAGACGTAAAGCAGTATCAAAGGCAATGGCAGAAGAGTCAGTCGAAGAAGATTTAGACGAAGCAAAGTACCCTAAAAAGTCGAAGTTCCCTAGTCATGAATATCTGCCCAAGTCAGTGCAACTAAAAGGTTTCGATAAAAAGAAAAAGAAGGGGTTGAAAAAGAGTGGTAACTCTAAGTTAGATGGTACTGATACTGTAAAACTAAAAGGTTTCAAAGGAAAGAAACTTCCAAGAGGGTTCGAACAAGTAGAATTTGAAGAGTCTACTGCGGATCTAATCGAAGCACTTTCGAATGTGTTTGAAGGTAAAGAAACTGCTGGTGCAGAGAAGGGTGAAGCGATTGATTCTAAAGAGTCTGGTCAAGCAAAAGCATTTGCGGATCTACATAAGAAGTCTGACAAGAAGATTGAAGACAACTATGATGATGCCGTAGATAAAACCACCAAAGCAGGGAAAGGTGGCCCATCACCTAAGAAACGTCCAGGCGACAATTCTAATGGCGATCCTGCTCCTAAAGGTGTTAAGGAAGAATCTGATATTGTTCAGAGAACTTTGGAACAACTTCGTAAAATCTAAATTAAAGGTATTATTATGAAAAAATTAACTCCCCCTGCTTGGTGCAGTAACGCAATACCAACCCCTCGTGGTTGGGAAGATCCTGCTACAGGTGAACTGTATGTTTCTGGTGGTTTCTCTATGCAACAACTAGAAGAACATAACATGTGTGTTAACGCTGAACTTGCTGGTGCCACGGTACTGACCGAAGCACCAGTAGGTAACACTAGTCTAGATGAGATGAACAAAATAGAACTAGAAGCGTTAGGTCGTCAGTACGGTGTAGAACTAGATCGTAGACATGGAAAGGAAGCACTGGTTGAGGAAGTAGAACAAGCAATCGATTTATCTAAATTAACCAAGATCGAACTAGAGAAACTAGGACGTGAACATGGTGTTGAGATAGATCGTAGATTGTCTAAGGCAAAAATAGTTGCCCAACTTGCGGATATTGTCTAAATAAACCTTCCCTAGATACAGTATGAAATTTTACATACTAACGTCAGGAAATATCACGTGTCTGAAAAGACATAGTGAAACCATACCCCCTAAAGAACAGGTAGTCATCATCAACACAAAAGATGATGACTACGCTCGTTCTGCCGTAAAATACTGTCGAAAATCAAATATCGAACACTACGTAACCAAATCGGACGGAACACCAGCAACTGGTAAAAACTCTGTGATGGAGAAGTTCCTAGAATCTGATAATGAATACATGGTTCAAGTTGATGGTGATGATATCATAACTGACTACGGATACAAACTATACAAATTCATCGCAGAGGATGAGGATGCGCCTGATCTAATATGTCTGTTTAATCAGTGGCAAAGACAAGTGACAAGATGGAAATATGTCCCAGACGGGCCTGATACAATTGCTGCGATAGAAAGAAAGCAGGCATGGTATCGTGGCGTGAAATGGAAGAATGATTACTATGACGAACATGGTTTCTATCTGTGGTTGACGAAATGTCTGTCATTGGGATCACCCGAAAGTCCCCATAAAGGTTTACCAATGTACCGTAACTATCCAGAAGCGAAATTGAGATTATGGGCGCATTATAAATTCAGATGGGAAAGAATATTGTGGCCCCATTGTGTTGGTCGGGGAGACGTAAGTCGAGATTGTTTCAACCGAATGGTATTCTATTCACGTAAAGCGGCGAGACTTATCAAGTTTGACAATGAACTAGTTGTGGGTGAAGACACCATGGCGTTTTGGGAGATGAAAAAACATTGCTTTGAAGGAAAGATAAATATAATGGCGAGGGACGAAATGGAATCACCTTCTTACATGTATGATGCAACCGAAGGCGGTACGGTTAACAGCCAATCTACGCATTACAGAGAAGATGATTTTGATGATTCAATGGCATATGACTGGATCGTGACACTGGTGAAATACATGGATAAACACAACTTAATAGAACGATGGAAAAAATGCGAAGAAATGGAGATACCGATATATGAGTGATTTCCGTTATCATGGCGGTGTTTTAGATAAATCTAAAGGATACTTTCAAAAAGATTATAAACTCCAAGACCCTAAGTTAGAGTTGTACAACAAAGATCTCGATAATCTTGATGGTTGGTATTCTAAAGAAGATCTTATGTATTTGGATTGGTTATCCAAGTTACCATTCAATCGTCAAGGCGGTGTATGTGAACTAGGTGTTCATATGGGTAAGATGTTTCATGCGATGATGGCAACGGTAGTAGACGACTCGAAAAGTTATGCTGTCGATCTGTTTAATGAATTGTTCATATACAACGTAAGTCTTTCGGGTGGTTACCCTAAATATGTTTGGGGAGAAAGAAATCTACCGCCCGAAAAAGATCCATCTATCCATCAGAGATCGTTCTTTAAGAGTATCACTGATCATTGGGAAGAAGAAGGAATATTAGACGGTAGTAAATTAGTAATAAAGTCTAATGATAGTAACTATATGACTCCTGATGATTTTGATAACAACAAGTTTAAATTTGTTTCTATTGACGCTGGTCACCACTACCACAACGTTATTGCAGATCTCAAACTTGCAGAACAAATAGTTGCTAGAAATGGAGTCGTTATCGTAGACGACTGGATGAGTATGGAGTGGTATGGTGTTACTCAAGCAACAATGGAGTATATGAAAAACGGTGGGATACTAGTACCCTTCTGCGGACACGGAAAGAAATTATACCTGTGTCGTTACAACGCAAAGAACTTATATCTGGATGCGATGGCAGATTTCCCTTGGAAACGACATGAACATATGTTATGCGGAAACAAAGTTTATAACATATGTGATACGAGATATTTTATAGATGATCTTGACAAATAAAAATTTTAATCTTTACGCTGCGAAGAATTATAAGAATCCCAAATGTATTGACGAAGAGGAGTTCTTTGAAGATCTAAAACGGTTTAAGTATATCAAACGATTACTTAATCGGTACTATGGGGGTGGAGAACTATCGGAAAGACTAATACTTAATCACCTAATAGTCCTATTGAATGTATTTGGTCATGAACCTGCCGTAGAAATGTTGGCGGTAAAGATTCAGTTAGAACACTGGCCCACACTAAAACCCTTTCTGATTTACCTACGTGCGTTAAAAAATGACGAGTTTACAGGTATTGAGATGGATAAAGTTGCAATTGATCGTTTGCGAGAGATTGCCAGATTATAAATAAAGATAAACCTTTAGAGATAAATTAATGGGAATTTTAAAATCAGCAGCGGATCTAGTCTATACAATTAGATTCCTGAGACTCTTGGTGACCAAGTTCGAAGATACCGATGCGTTCAAAGCGGGTATCATTGATGCTGATGGTAAGAAAAACAAAGAGTTTAATACTAACAGTATGGACGATCGTGAAGCATATCGTTCCCACTATACACCGTTCCATAGACTTGTGTTCAACCTGAAACGACTTATGGCGAAAGTGCCAGGCGGTCAATCGGTTGTCGCAAGATACGGTGCAGCTCTTGCCTTGATCAAAGAACACGGAGAATTATCAGATGCGAACCTGATGAAGATTCATGAGAAGACAGGTATTGATATATTAGATGTTCTATCGGAAGGTCATCAATGGTACATGGTCGAAGGCGAGAAATTGGGTGAAGGTATGTACAGAATGAAAAATGAATCTATGACAACAAAGTTCGCAGAGGTGGTTTCTAAAGGAGACCAAGTACGTGTTACCGATGGTACTCCAATAATGGAAGTACTAGGATTGAAAGTGTATGAAGTAGATCACATGAAATCGGGACACAAGATATACATAACTAGTTCGGAGATAACCAGATGAGGACTATATCAAACGAAGAGTATCTCGAGGTACTCCATGCTATATCCGCAGACCCTAACATAGACCAATACACTGCGCCCACAAGTACAACACTCGACTTCATAAATCAACTTGTGACACACACTGCGGTTACCAGAATTTTCGAAATAGGATTTGGATCAGGACACTTTTCATTGTTGATGTTACAAGCGTCCGCTAGTATCCACGTAACGTCTATTGATGATGGGTCAAATGAATATACTCAAAGTTCGATGGACTTAATCCATAGTAAATTTCTGAACAGATTCGTAGGCAAGATTGCAGACTCTACCACTTACTCTATGGAAGACGATCCTGAAAAAGATAACTATGAGTTGGCAATCATTGATGGAGATCGATCTACCGAAGCTGCTGTACGTCACAATCTCGACCTAGTCAATCAGAGTAAAGCAGACTGGATTCTACTCCCAAACATTCTGGATCCACACGTGGAAAATGCGGTCGATGCGTTTTTGACAACAAATGATGAAGACTGGGTTTGGCATAGAACAGTTCAATGGAAGACGACTCCTGCTGGCCGCCACGACAATAATGTTTTCACCAACACTGCGTTCCTACTAAATAGATTGAGGTCTCTCGATGATTAATTTTAAAAAGTTCATAGAAGAGTTAGGCGGAACTACAACTGGTTCGGTTGCTGGGGCAGGAGACGACACTTCTACTATTGTCATGCGTAAGAAGTATGACCGAAAGAATAAAAGAAAAGATATGGAAAAGGTAATAAAGCGACTGACACAGAAAGACAGCGCATAACAAATTAAGTGAGGTAGAAAATGGTTAGTGGATTATTAGGTAGTCTTTTAGGTTTCGGTGGGTCTGTAGTACCCGCCATTACGGATCACTTCAAGACGAAGGCAGACAACAAATTTAAATTAGAACAGATGACTCATATGGCGGAACTCCGCAAGATGGGTTTCGACCAAGACATCAAGATGTATGAACAACAAGCATCTGATAGCGAACACCAACGATTGATCGATCATGATATCGCAATCTCAAACTCTACTGGTATCATTGCAGGCCTTCAGAAGTCTGTACGACCAGTTATCACCTATTGTTTCTTTGGACTCTTCGCTGCAATCGAAGTCAGTCTTCTGATGGACGCCCTTGAAAAAGGTGCGGATCTAACAGAAGCATTGAATGTCCTATGGGACGATGACACCAAGGCAATCTTTGCTGCAATTATTTCTTTCTGGTTTGGTTCAAGGGCTATTGACAAGTCACGCTCAAAGTGATATAATACCCCCCTAATAAAAACCAACAGAAGGAATATAAATTTGTCAGAATTTGTAGACTACGGAGACGCCGTCTTTTTTATTCGTGAAGGACAAGATACTTCATGGATACATAAGATGCAAGATACTTACGACCAAATGAATCTAACAGGTCGTTTATATTACGTGCCTGTAGATGGTTGCGATGATAAATATCTTCACCCCCATAGGTTTATTGTAGAGAACTACGACCAATCCCTGACCAATCACATGGCATGGGAAGGTGTTGTTGACTCTGATGAACAGATGACATTCATGATAAATGCTTTACGTGAATTTCAAAGAACAGGAAAACAATTGTTGCTCGAGGAAAAGGTGAAAGACTTTTCTACTCAAGTATATGATTACTCAATAAAAAGATATAACGGATAAAATATGAAAATAAAAATTAATAAATCTATGGATGATCTACTCGCCACATATGCAGTAGGAATGTTGAAAGATTTTTATTTAACGGAAAAAGAAGATTCGCCGCAACAAGCATACGCCAGAGCAGCAACTGCATGGAGTACATATAAAGACGAACTAGACCCAGAGTTGGCACAACGACTATACAACTATGTGAGTCAGAAGTGGTTTATGTTTGCCTCACCTGTATTGTCGAATGCACCTAATGGTTCTAAGAAAGGAAAGGGAATGCCGATCTCTTGTTTCCTTACCTACGTACCTGACACACTAGAGGGTCTGATTGACCACTCGTCAGAACTACGTTGGTTATCTGTATATGGTGGTGGTGTCGGTGGACACTGGAGTGATGTACGTACAGTAAGTGACATTGCGCCTGGCCCAATGCCGTTCCTACACACCGTAGATGCGGACATGATTGCATATCGTCAAGGTAAGACTCGTAAAGGTTCTTATGCGGCATATATGGACGTGAGTCATCCTGACATTATCGAATTTCTAAACATGCGTATCCCGACAGGTGATGTGCAACGTAAAGCATTGAACCTCCACAATGCACTTAATATTAGTGACGAGTTTATGGAGGCAGTTAAACATGGAATTTCTTTTGATCTTCGTGATCCAAAGGACAACGGTGTTAAAGACACAGTCGATGCCCGTAAACTATGGGAACGTATCCTTGAGACACGATTCCGTACAGGTGAACCTTACCTGAACTTTATTGATACTGCGAATGCAGATCTACCACAACCACTGAAAGATAAAGGATTGAAGATTCATGGATCTAACCTATGTAACGAGATACACCTTCCCACAGATGCAGAACGTACTGCCGTATGTTGTCTGTCTTCTTTAAATCTGGAGTATTATGATGAGTGGAAAGACACCACAATTGTACAAGATCTTGTTCGTATGCTTGATAATGTTCTTGAGTACTTCATTGACAATGCGCCTGATACAATTGAAAGAGCAAAGTATTCAGCCGCAAGGGAGAGAAGTATTGGTCTTGGTGCGATGGGTTTCCACAGTCTACTACAGAAACACGGTGTAGCATGGGAGTCTGAGACCGCACGAGAGATCAACAAAGTTGTATTCGAAACAATTAACTCTCGAGCGCATGAAGAGACAGAACTTCTTGCGACCGAACGTGGAGAGTATCCAGACGGAGAAGGATCGGGTAAGAGAAACTCTCACTTGATGGCAATCGCACCAAATGCATCATCTGGTGTTATCCTATCAACGAGTCCATCTATTGAACCGTTGAAGGCGAACGCATATACACACCGTACACGGGCAGGTTCGTTCCTAGTGAAGAACAAGTACTTGACAAAGTTACTTGACGATAAAGGTGAGAACAACGAATCCAATTGGACATCGATTATCACCAACAAAGGTTCGGTACAACACTTACCGTTCCTGACCGAAGGTGAGAAGGCGATCTTTAGAACTGCTCAAGAACTCGACCAGATGTGGGTGGTACAACATGCAGCTGAACGTCAACCGTTTATCTGTCAAGGTCAGAGTGTAAACCTATTCTTCCCTGCTGGTGCAGAGAAGTCTTATGTGAGTCGAGTACACTATAGTGCGTGGGACAAAGGTCTCAAGGGTCTGTATTATCTACGTACCGAGGCGAAACAACGTGCAGAGAATGTATCGGACAAGATTGAACGTGTAGCACTTGCAGAAGACACACGCACTATTGTTTACGGTAAAAAGAATTGTCCCTATTGCCAAATGGCAAAAGATGAGTTAAAATTACGTGGTGTCGCATATGATTATATTGATCTCGCAGACATTGGTAAGACAGCGGCAGAAGTAACTGGTCGTAAGGTCAAGACTGTACCACAGATCTACATCGAAGGACAATATGTTGGTGGGTGGGACGAACTACAGGCATTCATGAACAAAACTGCACTAGACATGAACGAAGAAGGTGATGAGTGCAGAGCATGCGAAGGTTAGTAGTATTTGGTGACAGTTGGGGAATGGGGTATCTCAAGAACTCTGATAATAGTAGAAATGATGTCTATCGGAACTTCCCCAGATTGCTCGCCGAAGATCTAGGGGTAGAACTTCTAAATTATTCTCAAACTGGTCATTCGATGACATGTATGGTGAACGACTTCATCTTATATGTAAATCAAGAACACCGAGAGGGAGACTTGGTGTTGATGCTTTGGACAGAGTGGGATAGGACGACTGTTCGAACTAAACCCCATAATGAGTTTCCTGTGATAACGGATTCTCGAATGGACGATATACACCCAAGAGGGTATAAAAATAGGTATATTGGAGTGCCTCAAGGTTTTGAACTCATAAACCAGACGGTAATTAACCATGCAAAGTTTTCTGGAAAGTCTGATCCTGATAAGGAATGGTGTGTAGACACTACCAATACTTTAGAAGACCCATTATATCAGAGACTATTAGGTAAAATGTCTTATCGCACATTCAAGGATATATGTCATGAAAAGAACATACCTTACCTACAAACGTTTAGTTGTTGTGAAGGACACAAGGCAGATGAAGTGCGATGGTACGTATCTGGGGATGGATCTGAGTTAACAACGCAAATGACTAGATGTCCGCAGGAAACGATTGAAGTAACTAGGGATTATCCTATAATCGATAAGGACGATCCGACTATCATTGAGTCGGGAAAATATAGTAATACTTTGATAGACATAGTCATCGATAACTGGTTAGGTGACAGATACAAGAAGGCGTACTTTAAAGAAAAGCGTGGGATCATACGGGCGCATAGTTTTGAAAACAAAAGATGGAAAGAACATTTGAATAGTCACTGTATGCACCCGACTCCAGAAGGTCACAAATTAATTGCCAAGACATTGGCGCCGTACATCAAGAGAAAATTAGAGGAATAAATGGCATTACTAGAATTTAGCAAAACTTATAAACCCTTCAAGTTTCCTTGGGCAGTAGAACTGACTAAGAAACACGAAGAGATTCACTGGGTAGAAGACGAGGCAGAATTGTCCGAAGATATCCAAGACTGGAGAACCAAACTATCTCATGAAGAGAAAGAGTTTGTTACTCAAGTACTACGATTGTTTACACAGTCAGATGTACAGGTAGGGGAGAACTATCACGAACTGTTGATTCCGAAGTTTAAGAACAACGAGATCCGTAACATGTTATCATCGTTCGCAAACCGTGAAGGTGTACACCAACGTGCCTATGCACTGTTGAACGACACTCTGGGTTTACCTGACGAAGAACACCATGCGTTCCTTGAGTACAAAGAGATGGCTGACAAGATCGACTTCATGAAAGAG
>Ga0102812_10002756_pt1 | contig 11739 bp, 12 predicted proteins | sample ColrivemetaGS713_FD_79334 | JGI IMG/M metagenome (GOLD analysis project Ga0102812, IMG submission 79334) | Estuarine microbial communities from the Columbia River estuary - Flood tide ETM metaG S.713 | ecosystem: Environmental > Aquatic > Marine > Intertidal zone > Estuary | place: USA... | reverse complement strand
GAGCAATAATCCCTCCCGTTATTTCAGCCAGTACCAGGCGTCCAAACCGGAGCAGTATGCCCAGCTCGTAATGCCCGAGTACCTGCCTGCCGAGGCAGTCGCCAACGCGCTTAAAGTAAACCTGGACGAGTTGAGGCAGGCCAATGGCGCCTTACTGGAGCCGGTCTGGACGGGCAAGAAATACTTGCCCAAGGGATACCCATTGCGGGTGCCGCAACAAAGGCTCGCCGCTCCCGCGGCGCAACTGCTGGCCTCTATCCCCAGCGAGCAGCGGTTTGCGAACCAGGTGCCCGACAAGTTCCATACGGTTGTAGCAGGAGACAGCGTTTCGGAAATCGCCGCCCGCTATGGCCACAGCACCCGCGATATCGCCGCGATGAACAGCCTCAACCGCCGTTACAGTATCAGGGTCGGGCAGGTCCTGCGCCTGCCGCTTGAGGGCTCGAAGGTGATGCCGGTGGATACCGCCAAACCAGACAGGGAAGCCCTGGCCAGCGCACCGGCTGAGACCGATAACACATCTGGCGAAACCGCTGAGCAACTTGCCCGGGACCTCGCACTGGGGTCTGACCCCAGTGACTACAGCGTCGCCAGTGACAACAGTATTGAGGTGCAGGGCGCAGAGACCCTGGGACACTACGCCGACTGGCTTGATTTACACTCCAGCCAGCTACGCCGGCTCAATGGCATGCGCTTCGGCCGCCCGGTCGTGGTTGGACATCGCCTCAAGCTCGACTTCTCAAAAGTCGACCGCAATGAGTTCGAGCGCAGGCGGCTCAGCTACCAACAGGATTTACAGCAGGACTTCTTCGAAAACTGGCAAATACGCACTACCCGAACCCACGTCATTGCCCCCGGCGAATCCCTGTGGCTGCTGACCCAGCGACAGTTCAAGGTACCGATGTGGCTGTTGCGGCAATACAATCCCGAACTGGACCCGGACAAACTGCACCCGGGTGTCGTCATTGTTATTCCTGAGCTGGTAGCGGCCTGACCCCACAGGCCAGGACCAAGGCCGGGTTAGCCCTTACCCGGGACAATCAATTTCAGTGATCCTGCCAGCATCTGCGCGTGAGCAAGCGCCTCGATACCGGCATCGGTAAGATAACCGCCGTCATCCTGAGTGAGTAATTCCTTGTCAAAAAGGCTCTGGCAGGCCGCAATCACTTCTGGCCTGGCGTTGGAATGCACCTTGATGCCATTGCTCAATGTCGCGCTGTGGAACTGCAACAGCAGGTTCAGTTCTTCTATCGTGCTTGCGTTAAATGGCACTTTTACGTCCTCATGCATTGGTGCCCTGCAACTGGCACCGGTCAAATACGGGTTGACCCAAACTCGCTATCCGGGCCGAACTGAGCCTTCGTCCTCTTCCCGGAGTCGAATCGGGCCGAACTTATCCGGAAACTTGCCCTGCATTCCAGCATAGAAATCCCGAAAATACTGCATATCTTCACCAACATTACCGGTCGGTCGCATGGCCGGGCCAAAGCCACCGCGTTTTTGGCCGAAATCCAGAAAGGAGGGCACGATTGGCAAGTCGGCCTGCCTGGCAATATGGTAAAAACCTGATTTCCAGTGTTCCACCCGTTCCCGGGTCCCTTCGGTGGGTACCACCAGCACCAGCTGGTCGGCACCATTGAACACGTCCACCATTGATGCCACCACATTCCGGTTCTCATGGCGGATGATTGGCATACCGCCCATGGCCCGCAACATCCAACCCAGTGGCGGGAAAAACAGGCTGTGCTTCGCCATCCAGGTCACCTTGATGTCAAAGGCCGCGGCGAACATCAGCATCAGCGGAAAATCCCAGTTCGAAGTATGGGGAGCCGCAATCAGCACATAGCGCTCATGTTCGGGGCGGGTGCCTTCCATCCTCCATCCCGCCATGCGCAGTAGCCAGCGGGCAAAGCGTCGTTTCATAGAATCTTCTTCTGGTAACCGCCTGAGGCTGCACAGTAGCCCCCTAACCCGATGCTGACAAGCTACCTACACAGTCGGCGAGCAAAACTGGTGGACTCCTGCAGGGCTAACTTGCATCCGGGCCTCCGGCCTTACTTATACGCTGCACCTGCTCTGCCTGCTCTCTGGCCTGTTGTTGGAGACGCTCGCGCTGCTCAGGAGTGGTGCACGTTTTCTGGGATATCCTGCTGCCTATCACCTGTACACGCTTACATACTATCCCCTGCTCCTTATGGGCATCGGTAAGCACCGGCAGACCATCGGGGCCGTAGGGGACCGCCTCAGCGGGGGGGGTCGCTGTTGAGGAGCAGGACACACAAAACAGCGACAGCACAAGGGCTGTCACTGCGAGGCCCAGCTTGGCAAGGTGACGCATGGATACAACGCTCCGGAAATTTTTCGACAGGACAGTATAAGCGAACCGGGCTGCATCTCAACCGCGCCGCAGGGACTGCTTGACGCCATCACCGGGCTACGGCCTATACTTGGGCAAACCGCGATGTCGGCGCTACGCTGGCAACTCCACCTCGGAACTACAATCAGGAGCACACACAATGAATCGACTTTCTGGCCTAAGCCTGGCGGTAGTGCTGTTACTGTCACCGCTAGCCACCAGTGCCCAGAGTGTCACAGACGAACCCACTGTCAGGATTACCCCTATCCAGGGCTCACTGTATTTACTACAGGGCAAAGGTGGCAATGTGGTCGCCTCTGTGGGAGGCGATGGCATCCTGCTGATTGATGACGATTACGCCGACTATGACAAGGCCTATCACAAAGCGCTGAAGACGATTTCAGGGTCTGAGGGCTTGCCAAAATTTGTCATCAACACCCACTGGCACGGTGATCACGTGGGCGGCAATCCGTTCTGGACAGAACGCGGCGCGGTAATCCTCGCCCAGGATAACGTTTACGAGCGCATGTCCGGGCGACAGGAAATGAAATTCCTGGACCGTGTGGTCGAGCCGAGCCCGAAGGCAGCCTTACCGGTTGTGACCTACCGCGACGCGATGTCGCTGCACTTCAATGATTCGACAATTCTGGTCGAGCATTATCCCGGCGGGCATACCGACGGCGACAGCGTGGTGTTTTTCCCAGCCGATAACGTTGTCCATATGGGAGACCTTTTGTTCACGGACAGGTTTCCCCTGGTAGATCTCGATAACGGCGGTAATGTGCTCGGCTTGACTACCAATGTGGCCGCTGTGCTCAACCGGATCGATGATAAAACCGTGGTGGTTCCCGGCCACGGCCCAACCCTGGCCAGCAAGGCAGACCTGCAGCGCTTCCACCAGATGCTGCTGGCGACCACAGAGCTGGTCAAATCAAGGCTGGGTCAGGGGATGTCGGTAGAGGAGATCAGCCAGCAGGGGCTGGGCGAGCAATGGCAGAGTTGGGGCGAGGGGTTTATCAATACCGGTATCTGGATAAATTTTATAGCCGGCAGCCTCGACCCCGTAATGGGCCGATAGCGGCTTGCCGGAGTAACACTCACCCGGGCTTGCGAAACACCAGCAGGAAACGGTCGGTTTTACCCCGTATGGCGGGATCGAAGACCATCAAGCTGTGATCGTCATCCGGGTTGCGCAATACATCGGAGCTGGCCTCAAAAACAAAGCCATAGCTCTCTATATCACTGCGGGCAAACTCCGGGTCGATACGGTGCAGCTCCTGGGCATCGCGGCTGCCACTGCCCGACTCGGCCACATGGTCGACGATAAGAAATCGTCCTCCCGGTTTCAGACCGGTAAATATTTGCCTGAGAAATCCGGCCTGATCAATGGCCCGCCAGCCGTTTTTGTCATCGACATGGTAGATATCGTGGTAAGACATAATGATAACTGCAGCGTTCAATTGCTGCTCGCCCAGCCCCAGGTCTTCAGCTTCGGCCTGGTGAACGGTAACACCTGTCAATTGCCTGCCCTCAAAACGCTCCGCCAGGGACTTGGCAGCAAACTGCTGGTATGCCGCGTTATTGATCAGCAGGACTTCGCCTTCCTCACCAACCACCGAACCCAGCAACTCGCTATAGTAACCGCTCCCTGCCCAGATATCGGCTACCCGATCTCCTGACTGCAGCTGCAGCAATGGGATCACAGCCTCTGGATGGCTGTGTGCATCGCGAGCGATATCAGCAGGCAGCCGGCCCGGTTTATTCATTGCCTGCTCCACCGTTGCCGCCTGGGCGGCGGTGACACACAAGCCCAACACGAATGCTGCCAATTTTTTCTGCCGCATGGTTTTTACTCCAGGCCATCGTTGCACTGTCATTGAGGCGACGCCTGCCAACTGTACAAGTAAAGGGTTCCATTGTCGTGTCGAAATTGAAGTTCAGGGGTGCAAAGCAGGCCGGCGCTGGCTATAGTTTCTCCATGAAAACTTACCCAATGACTTTCAGGCAGGAAACCGGGTTCCGCCGATGAGCGCAGCCTTGCAAATACTGGCCGCCGCAACTCTGCTCGCACTGGCCCTGGGCCCCCTGGGCGGATGCAGCTGCGGATTCGACTGCAGCGGCGGCGGTAACCAGAACCCCACCCAGCTGAGCCTGGGCTTTTCCGATGAATCCCTGGAGCAACTCAAGCAAGTCGTTATTGAGGTAGACAGCATCAGCTTTCGCCGCACCGGGGCTGAAGATGTTGTGGTAGAGCGCTTCACTATTCCCGCATTGGGACTGGTGGATGCGGATACTTTCCAGGTAGACCTGCTGGAATACCAGGGACTCAACCAGTTACTGGTCATCCAGGACCTGGAACTGGAGGCCCGGACCTATAATCAATTGGCTATTGGCATCCTGGGGGGCGATATCAATCGCTCTTATGTACAGGAATCAAGCGATCAGCTCAAAGTCCTGTCGGTGTCTTCGGGGGAGCTGGTGCTGGGTGGGCCCAGCCTTGCCAGTGGCCAACAGCAGTTTACCGTCGCTTTCAGTCTGCCGCAGGCGCTACTGTTTGAGGCATCCTCTGACAGCTACCGCCTGACCACCAACGGGATACGCCTGGCAGATAACGCCAGCGCCGCCAGCTTGACGGGGCGGGTAGACAGCACACTGTTCAATACCGTCGCGCCCTGTGATACCAAGTCCGACCCGGAGTCCGGTAACCGATTGTATCTCTACAGCGGGAGGAGCCTTTCCGCTGACAAGCTGGCAGATGTATATACCAGCAATAGCAGCAGCGAAATTCCGGCGGCTGCAATAGCGCCATTTGCAGTTGGCGCACTGGCGCAGGACACACTTACCGGAGGCTGGCAGTATGCATTCGGGTTCATTCCCGCAGGTGAATACAGCCTGGCGTTTGCCTGTGATGCGGCTGATGATGATCCTGTGGATTACAATGGGATCGCGATCCCGCTACCGACCGATCAACTGTACAACATCAGTTTGTCTGCCAGTCAAAAAGCGATTTGTGATATTGGGTCCGGCGCTAGCTGTAAGTAAACGTCTGGCGGGGCAGCCTCCCCGATGGGAAAAATCAGCCTGTGGATTCCTCGCCGCCGCAGGAACCATCCTGCGCATACTCGCTGGCGTAATTCTCAATCCACTCCAATGCTGCTTCGTCCCGGCTCAACTGGCGCCCCTCGCTTTGCTTTATCTTCTGTCGATAGCGCTCCACCTGCAGGCACTGGTCCTCCATCCGCTGGGCAAACAATTCCCCGGATGATGCGCTTTCCGCACTCTGTTCCTTGTCTTGTGTCATAAGGCTCCCCGGAAAACCACGCCGCCTGTTTCTTACTTAGCAGCACAGCGCGCTGCCTGCATCTTCCCGGGGAAATATCTGTGACGGGGCTCACACAAAAACAGCTAATTAAGGGGCATTGCCAAAATCGGAATACCGCGTAGCCACGGCGCGCGCATTACTGCTCGACAACCAGGAAACCCTCGCCGGTCAGATGGCCCTGTCGACCGGTATCCAGCCAGCGCTGCCGATCCAGCTCTACAATCACAGGCCCTGCTTGTCCAGAGCCCTCCAGCGGACCCAGCGCAACCTGGCTGCCACAGACCAGCACGCTACCCGTGACACCCAGTGGGCACTCCTCTCCGCTATCGCTGTCCACAATTTTAAGTCCGGTGCCAGGTACCGGCATGCCCATGGTCCCGGGAATATTACCCTGCTGGACTTTCCAGTCGCTGGTGTCCATCGCATCCGGGATATTCACACTGGCCACTGTGGTGGTTGCCGGCGATCCATAGCCCTCATAGACCGGTCGACCAAACTTCAGTTCGAAGTCCCGACGAATGTCCTCATTCAGCCGCTCACCACCGCAGATAACCAGCCTGATACTGTCCAGCATCAGGCGGTGGATCTCAGCAGACCGGGCGTAAAGGCCAAGGGCCCCGGGTGACGCGGGTAACAGGGTCACACTGTAACGGGCGATTGTTTTGGCAATGCCCAGCGAATCATCAGGCTCTGGGTGACACACCATGGGAATCCCCTCTACCAGGGGCAATAGTGTGCCAAGGGTCAGTCCCATCGGGTGGGACGCAGGGATACTGGACAGCATGACATCGTCCTTACGCATGTTAAGCACATCTGATATCTGCTTGCAGTTGACCATGATATTGCGATGGGACAGTCGCACCCCCGCTTGCGACGCCCCGTTGTCGAACAGAATCACCGCAGCTTGTTCCGGGGCAACACGGCGCCCCCGATAGCGATAAAACCATGCCGTCGGCAGCAGGTTAAACTGCAGGCCTGCGAGCGTCCTGCGCCAACCGGGAATACGCTGTTGCAGATCTTCAACATAAAGCAGCCTGTCGCCGACAGGTAACTGAGCCAGCTCTATACCACGCGCTGCAAGCTTGAGCTCAATGTCCCGCGTGGTAACAAGCAGCCCGACTGAGGCTGCGTTCAGGGAGTTGATAAGTACTTTCCTGGGGGCGAACGGGCTCAGGGGAACGGCCACCCTACCCTGCCAGAGTATGGCCATAATAGCCTGGGTTGCGGTGGCGCCCGCCGGCAGTAGCACCGCTACTGGCGAGTCTTTCGGGGGCAGCTTTATCGCACTGCCCAGGCAGGCCACCGCCGCTACCATCTGGCTATTGCGCAGCCGCGGGCCAGTGGTATCGGCCAGACACATAGCTGCGGGTTTGCGTTTGGCAGCGCGCAACCAGGCCAGCGGAACCGGGTCAAGCTGATCGCTATATGCCTGCCATGCAGTGATCGACAACTCAAACACTTTTTGCTTTAGCTCCCTGGCCTGCGTTGTCAACGGTAACTGTGGACCAAAAGCAACAATCAGGTCACGGCGCAGATCGGGCGTGCGGGCATCTCGCAAACCCTCGTCAGCACGGGACAGGCTGCTGCCCCACAGACCATGCAGGTAGAAAGGGACTATTACCCCGTCTTCCACTCCATCGAGGGTACGTTCATAACCGCTGTGAAACTTGCCAAGGTGTCCGTTGCGGCTGATAGCCCCTTCTGGAAACAGGCAGACACATTCGCCGGCCTTGAGCAGGGCATTGATAGTTTCCAGGCTGTCTTTGCTCTGCCCCGCAGCAATGGGCACTACGCCAAACAGCTTGAAAAAGGGCTTGAGATACCATGTCTCATAAATGCGCTTGAGCATTACAAAACGGATCGGGCGTGGACAGGCAATCTGTACCAGAGCCCAATCAATCCAGGAGATGTGATTGCCCAGCAGCAGGGTGGCGCCAGTTTGGGGAATATTGTCAAAGCCGATCACTTCCACCCGGTAACGACGTTTGAGTATTGCGGTCGCCAGGATGCGGACCATGGAGTGGGGCAGCTTGCGCACGGTATAGCCGGTGCCGATGATCGCTACCGCGGTGAGTATGTAAAACAAACCAACACTATCGATACCGGCCTGGGCAAAGACTACCGTCAACACCAGAGCCGTCATCATCGCCACGTTCTGGATCCAGTTATTACCGGCCAGTACCGTACCCAGATGCTCTTTCTTGGCCTCGAACTGGATCAATGCATTCAGCGGGACGATAAACATACCGCCCATCATCCCAACCAGCAGGAAGACAATCACCATGCTGTAGGCGCTGTCCAGCCCCGGCAACACCGCAATGCCCAGTGCAATACCGACCGCCCCGACTGGAATCAGTCCGGTCTCGATATAACTGCGCGAAGCCTTGCCCGCAATCAGGGATCCCAGCACGATACCTATGCCGGAGCAGGCCAGGATACCCTGGATAACCACCGTGTTGGTGATATCAAGGGCTTCCTTGGCAAACGCGGGGAACGCGGCCAGCATGACCTGGGAAATAGCCCAGAAAGTTGCCAGTCCAATTATCGATAACCAGATGATCGCGTTTTCCCTGACCACGCCGAGATTGCGGCGCAGGTATTTCAGTCGCAAGTAGGGCCCCATCCGAAAGACCTCGTCATTGCCACCGAGCTGCCGGGCAGGCAGGAACGAGCTTGAAAGCCATTCCAGCACAGACAGCCCAACCAGGATCCAACCGATAGGCGCCACGTAATGCATGATCTCACCGGTATTGACAGATCCGGCTTCAGGCAGCAGGTGCTCAAACAGGATAGAAAAGACAAATGTACCCAGCAGGATCCCGGCTATGGTGATGGCCTGTACCACGCCATTAGCGGCTGCCAGTTTACTGCTACCCACCAATTCCTTGATATAACCGTACTTCGCCGGACTGTAGATCGCACTTTGGACTGCAAGCACAAAGGTCAATGCAAACGCCACCCAGAACCAGCCCTGGTAATACGCAAAAGTGATCAGCAGTGTTGCCACGATGGCAACCAGCGCCGAGTACCGAATGATGAGGTGCTTGGCGAACTTGTCCGCCAGGAAACCGGACGGCGAAAACAGCAGAATGAAAGGCAGCAGAATCAAGCCGTTGACGATGGCCGTCAGCACCACCTGCTCCTGGCCATCGTAGCTCTTGAAGATGGCATTCTGGATAACGATTTTATGGCCCAGGTCAACGAAGGCATTGAGAAACACCACCATCAGATAAGGGATGAAGCCCTTCCCGTACTTGCTGTGGTTATCGCTGCTGCTATCGTTCATGGGTTTCTCCACGTGGGTGATCAACAGACAGGATGCTAAGCAATCAGCCTGTCGTGCAACACTATATAAATACTGGTAGTGGCTACCAAGTCTTTTGGTACTATAAAGCGATACTTTCCCGAGGGATCCCACCCATGGCCCAGGTAGCAGCACTGGTCGAAGCACTCAAGACAGCCCTAAAATCCTCGCAACTGACTTACGCCGATGTCGCCCAGGGCATGGAACTGTCCGAGTCCTCGGTAAAGCGCAAATTCTCCAGACAGGAGTTCACCCTGGCGGAAGTCGACCAGATATGCACGCTGTGCGGGCTGGAAATCTCTGGCCTGGTGCAATTGATGGAACAGCGACTGGGCCGGCTGAGCGCACTGACGGTTGAGCAGGAGAAACAAATCGCTGAAGACCTTGGCCTGCTGGTGGTAACTGTCTGCGCCCTTAACCACTGGCAGTTCAAGGACATCCTCGACTACTACGTATTTGACGAACATCAACTGGTGCAGATGCTGGCCAAACTGGACCGCCTGAAGCTGATCGAACTGCAACCCAAGAATCGAATCAAGCTATTGATAGCACCCAACTTCGGCTGGCTGCCCAACGGACCGATCCAGCGTTTCTTCCTTGCGGCCATTCAACAGGATTTTTTTACAGCGCGTTTCGAGCAGGAGGATCACGAATTAATCGTGCTCAACGGCATGCTCTGTGCGTCCTCCAATGCCGAGTTCCGGCGCAAGCTCGAGCGGCTGGCCAGGGAGTTTGACCTGCTCAATCAGGAAGATAGCGGCAAGCCCTTTGACAAGCGCCATGGCTACACCGCCGTGCTCGCCCTCAGGGATTGGCGCTATCACGGGTTTGCCAGCCTGCGGGCGGAGCCAGCCAAAGCCTGACGCCCCCTTAGTATCATCCCCCGCTACTTCCAGTCGCACATATCGGGACCTTGGCAGCTGGCGTTGCGGTCCTTGCGATGCGCTTCGATACTGCTCCGCGTCGAGACAAACCAGAGGAGGTATCCGACATGGACCAATATGAAATGAGCAACAGCACGTCTGCATGGGACTTTTTTGTGAAAGCCGCATTTGTGATCGCCATTGGCGCAACCCTGATGGGTATCTACCTGTTACCGGGCGAGTTGGTGGTCAAGGGCTATTTCCTTATCAGCACATTGTTCATGGTATTTGCCACCATCACCATGTCCAAGACGATTCGCGACAAGCACGAAGCTGACCGCCTGCACAACAAGATCAGTGAAGCGCGCACCAGCAAGATCATTCGCGACATGGACAAGGAATAGGAGGATCAGGACATGAGCATTTTTCGCAAACTGAACACCCTGTTACGCGCCGGCGCTCGCGAGAGTGCCGAGCGCATCACCGAAGCCAATGCTATTCGCATCTATCGCCAGGAGATAGTGGATGCGGAAAACCTGCTGGAACGCCGGCGCGGCTACCTGGCGGGGCTGATCGCCACCCGCAAGGACCTGGAGCGAGAAATCAGCAGTTCCCGGAAACGCATCGGCAACCGTGAACAGCAGGTAGCTGCGCTGGCCCCACAGGAGCGCTCCGAACAGCTGTTACTGCTGGCAGCGAAGGATATCGCTGCCACCGAAGCGCACCTGGCAAAGCTGAACCAGCGTCATTTGCAGATCGTTGAGCGAATCAACACCGAGGAGCTCACCCTGCGCAAGCTGCTCACCCAGATCAAGGAGCATCGCAGGGAGGTAAGGATTCTTGCGGCGGAGCATGCCCGCAACATCCATGCTAGCGCAGGCAACTACCAGGATACGGTCGCCGGGCACCTGGCAACGCTCAGGGAAACCCGGGCGAGCATCAGTGGCAACATGGAAGATGCCAATACGGCCGAAGCCAGCGCTGAGGAAGTGGTGACCAGGCTAGACAGTGATCCGCTGGATCGGGAGCTGGCAGCGCAGGGTAAAGATGCCGCCTCGGTACAACTGGCCACAGTGCTTGAGCGCTTGCGGGGGCTGGGCTGTCCCGCCTGAGCGATCTCTTTGTGCCCGTAGTGCTTTAAGGCAGCAGCTACTGTAATCTGCGCGGGCCAAACTGGCTGTGAAAGGAATAGTCCCTGATGAAAATCCAACGGATGTTGGTTATCAAATTACACGCCATTCTGGCGTGTTTCTTTATCCCAATGGCAACTCTCTACTTTGTCAGTGGTGCACTGTATGCCTTAAATATCAAAGGACACATCGATAAGCAGGTGTATAACCTGGCTCTCGACCGGCCCTTCTCGCCCGATCTGGCGCAGTTATCTGACCTGGCCAAAACGGAACTGGATCAGCGCGGCCTGTTGCATCCAAGTGGAGACCAGACGGTTAAAGAAAAGAAAGGGACCTACGAATATCGCTGGGGAGACCTGAAATACCTTGTTGTGATTAACCCCACTGACAACCCGCTCGAAGTTGAGCTGATTTACCGTGAACGCGACCCGCTGGCACAGGTCATGCGAGTGCATAGAGCGGAGGCAGGGTCTCTTATAAAGATATTCTCAATCAGTATGGCTATTTCCCTGCTCATGATTTTGTCGAGCGGTGTCTTTCTGGCTGTTGGAATCCCCAAACTCCGCAGAACCGCCTGGCTCAGTCTGGCAGCTGGATTTATTGCCATAGTACCTATATTTATATAAGTATCAGCAGCGGCTTTAATACGTTCGCCCTGAAGTACTGGCCAGGCTTGTTTACTCTACCGCGACCTGCTGCCTGCGCCAGTAACGGAACAAGCCAATCATCGAGGCCCCGATCCAGAATACCTCGATAACAAAGCT
>Ga0102812_10002754_pt1 | contig 11741 bp, 8 predicted proteins | sample ColrivemetaGS713_FD_79334 | JGI IMG/M metagenome (GOLD analysis project Ga0102812, IMG submission 79334) | Estuarine microbial communities from the Columbia River estuary - Flood tide ETM metaG S.713 | ecosystem: Environmental > Aquatic > Marine > Intertidal zone > Estuary | place: USA: Columbia... | reverse complement strand
AGATACACTTGCCAACCACAATGGCGGACTAGACCCTACAACTATTGGAGCTGTAACGGAATTGAATATGTACAAAATCGTAAACAATGCCACGTTCCAAGACACGCACACAAGTGGTCTAAACGGAATAATCCTAACTCACGATGCAACGCCAAGTACTACCAAATGGACGTATGCAGCGTATGGATCTGACCACCAGGCAGAGTTTAAAGTTACTAGCTTTTCCGGAGGAGGAGGAGGAACAGGAGCCGGAAACGATCCATTACCAGTAGAGTTAATAAACTTTACAGCCACTCCACAAGCAGACCACGATGCCAAATTAGAATGGGCCACAGCAAGTGAAACCAACAACAGCCATTTTGTAATAGAAAGAAGCTACGATGGTAAAGCGTTTGAAGCCATAGATAGAGTAGAAGGCCACGGAAATAGTAACGAAGTATTAGTTTATAATTACATAGACAATACTATCGATGCAATACAAAACACGGTTTACTATAGATTACACCAGTTTGATTTTGATGGAGAGTCAGAAAGAACGGTAATCAGAGATGTAAACTTCAACCAACTAAACGGATTAAATAACGTTACTATATTCCCGAACCCATTCAGAAACGAGGTGTTTATTTCTACTAACAATTTAGAAGCAGAGAGCTACACAGTAAGCTTAACTTCAATGAACGGAGCAGAGGTAATGCACCTAGAAGTAAATGACAATCTGGAATTACAAAAACTGGATATGACAGAGCTAAGTGATGGTATGTATATTTTGAATATCATTACGGAAAGAGCAAGTCAGAACTTTAGAATAATTAAGAACTAAACAGTAGTTTTTATAAATTGACGAAAGCCCTCTGCCATTTGGTAGGGGGCTTTTTGTTTTTGAGACGTTCAGTATTTTTTTAAATTAATGGTGATTAGCTTATAAGTAAAACCACTATTTTATGTGAAATATTTCTTTGCTTTTACAATAAATGTGGCGTGTATTTCAGTTTGCGATTTTGTTATGTGGGTATAGTTATCCAAAACTAGATTACATCACTACATTCACAATTCTACCCGGAACTACGATTACTTTTTTAGGTGGTTTGCCATCTAGCCATTTTTGTACGATTTCGTCTGCCAGTACATTTTTCTCTATCTCTTCTTTGCTCATGTCTAGTGGAAATTCAAGATTGGTTCTTGTTTTTCCATTGATTGAGATAGGGTAGATCTTGCTACTTTCCACTAGATGTTTCTCATCAAATACAGGCCAACTGGCATCTGCTATGAACCCATTGTTGCCAATTTTGTTCCATAATTCTTCTGTAATGTGCGGTGCAAAAGGAGCTAGTAAAACCAACACTTTCTCAAGTACGGCTTTGCTTGAGCATTTTTGGCTACCCAATTCATTCACACAAATCATAAACTGTGCTACGGAAGTATTGAAAGAGAAATTGTCGATGTCTTCGGTGATTTTCTTGATGGTTTTATGTAAGGTTTTAAGCGAATCTTTACTTGGTTCACTTTCATTCCAAACCTGCTCGCTATCTTGGTTATAAAATAACGCCCAAAGCTTTTTTAAGAATCGGTAGGTGCCATCTATTCCCTTGGTACTCCAAGGTTTACTGTCTTCAAGTGGACCAAGAAACATTTCGTACAAACGCAAAGTGTCTGCTCCGTATTCTTCGCATACATCGTCGGGATTTACAACGTTGTACTTAGATTTCGACATTTTTTCTACCTGGGTTCTAAGTTGAATTACCCCATCGGTTAAAGGCAATTGCGAAATGTCTAAGGTCTCAAATCTATTGTCTCTTGTCTTTAATTTCTCTAGTTTTTCAACTGAAATTCTTGCGTCTTTGGTCGCTAATTCTATCGGTATATGCAATTCTCGTTCGCCAATGTTTAGCATCATACTCTCTCCCTGTATCATCCCTTGGTTCACCAATTTCTTAAACGGCTCGTCAAAGTTTAGATAACCTAAATCGTATAAAAACTTGGTCCAAAATCGGCTATACAACAAATGGCCGGTGGCGTGTTCTGTGCCGCCAATGTATAAATCAACTTGGTTCCAGTATTCCAAACTTTGTTTTCCTGCAAATGCCTCTGTATTATTTGGGTCCATATAACGTAAGAAATACCAGCTACTGCCTGCATAGCCAGGCATAGTGTCTGTTTCTCTTCTGCCTGTTGCGGTATTTACCCATTCTGTATTGCTGGCTAACGGACTTTCACCCGTTCCGGTAGGTTTGTAGCTTTTTACTTCGGGTAACGTAACTGGTAAGTCAGTATCAACCGTTGGTACGCCATCTTTGTAAATAATTGGAAATGGTTCTCCCCAATAACGTTGGCGACTGTAACCTGCATCTCTTAGTTTATAATTTATTTTTTTCTCGCCAAAACCACGTTCTTCTGCCAATTGAATAATGGCCTGCATTGCTTCTTTTACCGTCAGTCGATCAAAGTTTTCACTGTTCATTAAGCGGCCTTCTTTGGCATCGTAGCTTTTTTCTTGTATGTCAAAATCGTCTTGCTTCGTTTCCTCACGAACCACTTGTACAATCTCCAATCCAAACTTCTTGGCAAATGCGTGGTCTCGTTCGTCGTGGGCGGGTACTGCCATAATCGCTCCGGTTCCATAGCCGCTTAGTACATATTCCGAAATGTAAATTGGTAGTTTTTTTTGTGTAAAAGGATGTAAAGCATATCCGCCAGTAAACACACCACTTACCTCTTTATTCATCATTCGCTCCCGCTCGCTTTTGTTGTTTGCTTTTGTTGCGTAGGCTTCTATCTCCGCTCTTTGCTCTTTTGTGGTTATAATACTTACTAATTCGTGGTCTGGAGCTAAAACCATAAAAGTAGAGCCAAAAATGGTATCGGGTCGGGTGGTGAAGACTTGGATAACTAGATCAGAGATGTTAGATTTTAGATATGAGACTTCTGTGTTGGGTCTATCGTCTAATATCTCGACTCTAAAGTCTATTCTCGCTCCTTCACTTCTTCCAATCCAATTGCGTTGCATTTCTTTAATAGAATCGCTCCAATCTATGCGGTTTAGTCCGTCAAGCAATCTGTCGGAATAAGCAGTAATTCGCAAATACCATTGCTTCATTAATTTTTGAGTTACTGGGTGTCCGCCTCTTTCAGAAAAGCCATCTTTTACCTCGTCGTTGGCCAAAACAGTTCCTAACTCTTCGCACCAATTTACAGTAGTCTCTTTTTGAAAAGCTAAACGATAGGCTTGTAAAATGTCAGATCGTTCAAGTTCAGAAAAGTTTTCCCATTCTTCTGCTGTAAACTTGATTGTCTCATCTCCTTTATGCTCTACCGTTACATTTCCTTCGTGCTCAAAAATGGAAATAAGTTGATTAATTGACTCCGCTTTGTCACTTTTTTGGTTGTACCAACTTTCAAATAGTTGAATAAAAATCCATTGGGTCCACTTGTAATAATTGGGGTCGCACGTTTGTACTTCTCTACTCCAATCAAAACTGAAACCAATTCTATTTAATTGTTCTTTATATCGTGCTAAATTTTCGGCTGTTGTAATTGCAGGGTGCTGCCCCGTTTGAATAGCATATTGCTCTGCAGGTAAACCAAATGCATCAAAACCCATGGGGTGCAATACATTAAAACCATTTAAGCGTTTAAAACGAGAAACAATGTCCGAGGCGATATAGCCTAGCGGATGACCGACATGCAAGCCCGCACCACTTGGGTATGGAAACATATCCAACGCATAAAACTTTGGTTTGTCTGGGTCTATATCTGTTTTATAAATTTGATTATCTAGCCACTCTTTTTGCCATTTGGCTTCCAATGATTTAAAATCGTACGTATGCATTCCGGTTTTTAGAAGCCGCAAATGTACTAGAACCGATAGTATTTCGTGGAAATCTTCTTGATTTTTAGCCTGCCTAAAACCCTACTTTTGAGCCTTTAATGCAAGGAAGCAAGCCATCTGGATTTACCATAATTGCCACACTCTCGGTAGTAATGTTTCTGCTTGGTATGCTCGGGGTGCTTTTAATAAACGCAGCCAAGCTCAATAATCATATCAGAAATACTGTGCGGCTAACCGTTTTTTTTCAATCGGGAATTGGCGATGATGAGGCGTTAAGCATTGCAGATAGCCTGGCGAAGTTGGAGTTTGTAGCTTCGCAAAAGTTCATAAACAGTGAAGACGCTGCGTTTAACTTTAAAAAAGAAATAGGGGAGGATTTTGTAGAAATTTTAGGCAATAATCCTCTGCCTTCGAGTGTAGAACTTGGCGTAAAAAGTGGCTTTACCGAAGAAATAATCTTACGTCAACTCGAACGAAGAATAGCGAAAACACCTGGAGTGTTAGAAGTTAGCTATCCTCAAAATGTTATACATCAAATTGATAGAAACCGCCAAGCAATCACACTTTGGCTTTCTATTTTAAGTGTTTTGTTTATCGCTATTTCCGTGGTGCTAATAAATAATACGGTACGCTTATTGATTTACGCTGATCGCTTTCTCATTAAAAATCAGCAACTTATAGGTGCTTCTGAAAGTTTTATTGTAAAGCCTTATCGTAAAAAAGCCATACTGTGGACAGTGCTTAGTTTTGTTTTTGGTGTAGTAGCCATTTTCGTACTTATTTGGCTTGTTTTTGCTTGGTTAAATGTTTCTATGGATTTAAATATGGAGGCGATTACACAACATTTTTCGGAAAGCTGGTATCAATACGTTTTGATGTTATTTTTGCTGCTTATAATTGGGGCTTTGGTTATTATTGGTTCTACCGAAGTTGCAACGAAAAAATATTTGAATACACACACAGATAACTTATATAATTAAAAGAAATGTCAAGTTCTAAAAAAAATAAATCAGTAGAAACTAAATCGACCCCTACACCTGTAAAAGGAAACTTTGTTTTCGGACCTCAAAATTACCGTTTAATGCTTATTGGCTTAGCGGTTATTATTTTAGGATTTATATTGATGTACGGTAAAGAAGATATTTACGATTTTAGAAAAATTACCCTTGCACCCATTGTGGTATTAAGTGGCTTTGTTATCGAAATATTTGCGATAATGCGTAAGCCAAAGGCTAATTAATGAATCTTTTTGAGGCAATTGTTCTTGGTATAATACAAGGACTAACAGAGTTTTTACCTGTAAGCAGTAGCGGGCATATAGAAATTGGCCAAGCTATTCTTAACACAGATAGTTTAAAGGAGCAAGAAGAACTGCTAAGTGTGGTGCTGCATGCTGCCACAGCGTTGGCTACAATTTTTGTTTTTAGAAAAGATATTCTCGAAATAATAAAAGGATTAATAAACCCTAAAGACAAGGCTCAAAAGCAATTTACCATGTTTATTATCTTATCTATGATTCCGGCAGCTTTGGTTGGCGTTTTTTTAGATGATATACTTAATCAATTATTTGAAGGTCAGTTGCTTTTGGTAAGTTGTATGCTGTTAGTTACTGGAGCATTGTTAATGTTTACCGATAAATTTGAGCCTAAAGAAAAACTAGATTTAACTTATGGTAAGGCATTACTTATTGGTATAGCACAAGCTGTTGCAATTTTGCCAGGGATATCACGTTCTGGAGCCACTATTTCAACTTCGCTTTTATTAAATGTAGATAGAAGTACTGCAGCTCGTTTTTCTTTTTTAATGGTGGTGCCATTAATTTTAGGTAAAATGGCTAAAGACATTTTAGACGGGAAATTACAACTTACAGAAGAATTGGTAATGCCATTTACAGCTGGGTTTTTAGCCGCTTTAATATCAGGTGTTTTCGCTTGTAGATGGATGATAAGTATTGTAAAAGAAAGCAAGCTTTCTTATTTTGCTTACTACTGTTGGGCAGTAGGTTTAATAGGGATTATTTATACCCTAGTTTAATTGATAAAACGGCAATAATAAGAATGGAGGTATTTGAACTTTAAATGTTTGAAATTCACTAGTTTCAGCAAAAATATAGTAACCCTCCATTATACCAAAGTCGTTTGCCAACGGACACCACGATTGATACTCGAAATGGTCTCCGGGATTTAAAATAGGCGTTTCGCCTACTACACCTTCTCCTTCTACTTCGCGTTGTTCTACGCAACCGTCGGTAATTAACCAATTTCTGCGTAGCAACTGCACTGCTTCGTCGCTATTATTTTCTATACGAATAGTGTAGCTAAACACCAATTTAGCACCCTTAATTTCTTGAAAGACTTCGTGCTTGGGTGTAGCAGTAACTTTAATGAGTGTATTTAATCTATCTATATTTGGCACAGCGAATTATGCAATTGTACAAACTATAAACAGAAGTAACACAGAATTGTTGTATCTATCTTCTGTGTTTATACATTTGTTCCAACTATTTTGAGTACTTCATCCAATCTTATCAATAAAGCCGTAGAGCAATTAAGTCGTTTTCCTGGTGTAGGGCAAAAAAGTGCCCTGCGAATGGTATTGTTTTTACTCAAACAAACGGAAAGCGATACAGTAGCCCTTAGCCAAGCGTTGCTAAAAATGCGTCCGGAAATTCAATTTTGCGAAAAATGCTTTAATATAAGCGATGCTAAACTTTGTAATGTATGCAATTCCCCAAGTAAAGATGAAAGTGTTGTTTGTATTGTGAAGGATTTTCAAGATGTAATTGCGATAGAAAATACAGGACAATACAATGGCCATTACCACGTTTTGGGCGGATTAATTAGCCCAGTAGATGGAATTGGGCCAAGTAACATAAAAATACCTGAATTGCTAAATAGGGTTGAGCAAGGACAAATTAAAGAAGTAATTATTGCCCTTAGTTCCACACTAGAAGGAGACACTACAGAGTATTACATCGCCAAAAAAATGAAAGAAATGGGAATAGAGGTAACCACGCTTTCGAAAGGCATAGCAGTTGGCGGTGAGTTAGAATATGCAGACGAAATTACCTTAGCTCGCTCAATAAAAAATCGCGTTTCGATGTAATTCGCCGCGATTAAGGATTAAGGTTTAATTCGCTGCGGGGAAAAGGTTTAAGAGTTAATGAGTAAGTTTGAATTTCTCTCATTCTCTAACTATCTAATCATCTAAAAATCTATTCCTCTTTCTTGGGTCCGTTAGGATTTGGATTGTTCCTATTTTTATTTCGGTTGTTCCGGTTTCTATTTGGGTTTGGCCACTTTTCGCCTGTAGGTTTTGGTTTGTTTGCCTCACCTTCGGGTTTTCTGTTTTGTTGCGGTTTGCTTCCGTCTCTTTCTGGCTTACGCGTTTGAGTAGGCTTATTGGTGTCGCTACCTTGCGGGCGATTACCTCTAGGATTGTTGCTATGTGGCTTATTGCCTTTGTAGTTTCCTTTTCCTTGTCTTTTGCCTCTATTGTCGTTGCCTTTCTTATCCATACGGGTAAGATCTGTATCACCCAATAAGTCGTCTTTAAATTCTAATGTTTTATGTGCTATTTCTGCTCCTTTGGCAGTATCACTTAGCGTTACTGGAATTTTACCCTTTTTGTTTTCATCAATTATTTCTTTAACCCGATCTAAGTTTATAGGAATCCAATCGAAGCTTTTTTCGTAAGAGTACCATGCCGTACGTTTAAGAATATCAATTTTCTTAAGCGATGCTAATCCAGCTTCTGTTTTTAGTTTTACATTCTCGCTTGGGAATTCACTTAATACCTCTGTGTATAGTTCTAACTCGTAATTTAAACAACATTTTAACCTACCACACTGCCCGCTAAGTTTTAGCATATTTATAGATAGGTTTTGTGTTTTTGGAGCACTCATGCTTACCACTTTATAGTCGGTAAGCCACGTGCTGCAGCACAACTCTCTACCGCAAGAACCAATACCGCCTAAGCGAGAAGCCTCTTCACGGTAACTAACTTGAAGCATTTGTATACGAGCTTTAAACTCTGTAGCGTAGCGTCTTATTAATTCTCTAAAATCAACACGACCTTCGCTTGTGTAGTAAAAAGTTACTTTTTTACCATCTCCCTGAAACTCGATATCGCTAATTTTCATTTGAAGATTGAGTTTAAGTGCAATGGTTCTGGCCCGTTCTAACGTTGCCATTTCTTTGGCTTTTATATCGTTATAACGGTTTATTTGCTCTTCATTGGCCACAGAGCGAATGGTTCTCATTTCGGAATTGTCTTCTTCTACACCGTATTTTTTCAATTGTAGTTTAACTAATTCTCCACTAAGCGAAACTTCTCCTACATCATAACCTATGTCGCTATCTACTATTACTTTATCGCCAGTAAAAAGTTCAAAGCCATTAACATTTCTATAAAACTGTTTTTTACTTCCTTTAAATCTTATTTCTACTACATCGAATGGTTTATAATCTTCTGGCAACACCATATCGGTAAGCCAATTGTATACATTTAATTTATTGCAGCTACCCGTGCTGCACCCGCCGTTGCTTTGGCAACCGGGGCTATGACTTCCATTATTTTTTCCGCAACTTCCGCATCCCATATTATTTCTTTCTTATAAAGTTCTGTCTAAGGCCCAAAGATAGATTAAACAACGATATTTTAGCATTTGCATTTCGCTGCACGTGATATATGGTTTCGTTTATTTGTTCGTAGCTTTTTTCTACCAATTGAGCATTTATTGTATTAGAGAATTTTCTGATAAAATCTTTGTATTCTCCCTCAAATTTAATTTCGTAATCGTCTATTGTTTTGTACAACAAACTTTCACGTAGTATTTTTAATCCGTTTTTTAAAAACAGTTGTATTTGTGTTCGTCCAAGTTTGGCAATATCATCGGTAATTCTGCCCACATCTTTTATCTTATTTCCGTAACAAGCCAGCATCCATTCCCTAAATAGCTGAGCATAATTATCTTCTACACTTTCTACCAATTTGGTAGCACTATTTAAATTGCCTTCCGCTAAAAAGGCTAAACTTTCTGCTTTTTTATGGTCTAGGTGATATTTCTTGCCTAAAAAATCAGCAACTTCCTCTTCATTATAAGCAGGAATTTTAACCAGCTGCGTTCTACTCGTTATGGTTGGCAAAAGCGAGTCGTAATTAGAGGCAACCAAAATAAAATAGGTTTTTTGAGGTGGTTCCTCAATAATTTTTAAAAGCTTGTTGCTCTCGTTTCTAAGGTGTTCTGGCAACCAAATTATAAGTGTTTTAGCTTTGCCTTCATACGCTTTTAACGATAGTTTTTTTACTATTTCTAAGGTTTCTTTAGCAGTAATATTTAATTGCTTGTTTTCGTTATCTGATATTTTTTGTACCCAATCATTTTCATTAAAATAAGGGGTTTCGGTAAGTAATTCTCGCCATTGTTTTATGAAATCATCCGAAATAGATGGTTTACTACTAGATGTACTTATCGAAGGAAAAGAAAAATGCACATCTGGGTGCATAAACTTGCCAATTTTTTGACAAGAACTACACACGCCACAAGAGTCATCTTCAGTTGGGTCTTGGCAATATATAAGTTGTGTTAGAGCCAAGGCCATGGCTAAATTCCCACTACCTTCCGGACCTAAAAAAAGCTGAGCGTGAGCTAGTCTATTTAGCCTAAAGTTTTGAAGTAGCTTCTTTTTTATGTCGGCTAAACCGTGTACTTCGCTAAATTTCATTAAGCTACTTTTGGTTTCAAGCTACCTTTTAGCCAAAAAGCTAAACTGCCAATTAGTAAGAGATAAATCATACCACTTGCAATATTTGATATTTGTTTCCCCATTGCATAAGTTGCTGGTTCGAATCTAAACTCAATATCGTGTTTGCCAGCCGGAATGTTTAATCCTCGCAAAATGTAATCAGTCTGTACGTGATCTACTTTTTTATTGTCGATGTAAGCATTCCATCCAGCCTTGTAAAAAATTTCAGAGAATACAGCAAATCCAGCTTGCGAATTATTACTAGTGTAAACCAGTTTTTCTGGGTGATAACTCGTAAGCGAAATGCTAGCTGCACTGTCTAATCCAGTTGGGGTACTTGCCATTTCAGCATATTGTTTTTCAACTATTGCCGTCGATTTAGCATCAAAATTTCCTAAGTTTACAATGGCACTATCTGCACTTTCTACTATTTGCACGTTGTTTACAAACCACGCATTGCCATAAGCTTGTGGGTTTGATGTGTATTGTGGTTGTGCATTTTGTTGTTGACGATTTGGAAAAATAATGTACTTCGTATTCAGCATATTAAGCAAGTTATTATCTTGCACTTTGCCTTGTTGTAAGTCTGGCATTAAGTACCAATCCCAGATTTCTTGATATCTTCTAATCTTAGCTGCGTTATATCCACCTAATGATTTATGAAAGAATGAAGCACGTGTGTCTGCCAGGGGGTTTACGGTTAAATCTAACACTCTGTAGTACGATTTGTCTTCTTGTATTTGCCTGTCTACATCATAGGGCAAAACATTGTCTACTATGCCTTTGCTCTTAAAATCTTTCTCTTTTAAATAGCGTTTGCCCACGGTCCACATATCGGCAGTAACCAATAAGCCGATTATTATAAGGGCATACTTTGCTTCCAATTTTTCTTTGTAGAAAAACCAAACAACTAAGAAAATAGCTCCAGCAAAAAATAGTGTGCGATAAGCATCTTTTTTCATTGCTTCAATTCTAGCATCTGCTAGTCTTGATTTGAATTGGTTTATACCTTCTTCCGTAGGTTGTTGTTGGTTTTGCTGCATTGCTTGTTGGGCATAGCGAGTGTCACCATCATAAATCATTTCACCAGTTGCCTCGTCGTATTGTGGGTTGGTATTAAAATCATTGAAAATAGTGCTAAAAAAGGTTAGGAATACAATAAATCCTAACGTTCCGAAACCAGCATATTTTATTTTTTTGAAAGTGGCATCGTCTTTTTTATCTAAACTAAATAGTTGCTCTAAACCAAGTATTGCAAGCAAGCCAACGCAATATTGCACCAAAACCATAATCATACTTGGTGCTCTAAATTTATTGTAAAGTGGCACATAGTTGTACATAAAATCGTTAAACCATTTAAAGTGGTTTTGTCCGAAAGAAAGAACTATTGCAAGCAACATACCTGTAAGCAACCACCAACGGATGCTGCCTTTTAGCAATACGAAACCTAGAACCATTAAAATAAACATAGCTGCACCCACATATTTTGGGCCAGAAGTTCCTCCTATGTCGCCATAGTAAAGCCCAGTTTTATCGCTATCTCCACCGCTGTAATTCGGAATAAAAGTGGCGAAAATATCGGTATAACCGTTGCTATATGAAAATGCGTAGCTCTCGGTTAATCCATCTATAGATTCAGCGGGAACAATCTTGTCTCCTTCTTTTTTTATGGTAAGGTCTGATTTGGCACGAATGGTAACTTTGGAATATTCGTTGGTAAGCAAAAGCGGTAAACTATTGGCTGCCACCGCTAAAAGTGCTCCACCAGCTGCAATTCCCGCAGCAATAGCAAAATCTTTAATCCGTTTTTCGCGTATGTGTTCAACTAATTTAAATACAAAGAATAAACCGATAAGTATTGCTCCGTAATAGGTTATTTGTAAGTGATTTACAAGTATTTCTAAACCTAAACCAATAGCAACAAGGTTCAACCCTAATAAATATTTTTTTCTGAAAAGGTATTGGCAGCCTGCTATTACCAACGGCAAATAGGCTATAGCCATGGCCTTGGTATTATGCCCAACCCCAATTATGGTAAAGTTTTCGGTAGCGAATCCCATACCTATAGCTCCAATTACGGCTAGCCATGGTCTTACTCCAAACGAAATGAACATAATATACCCGCATAGTAAGTACAGAAATATTTTAGCCCAAACAGCAGGTTTGTT
>Ga0102812_10002748_pt1 | contig 11752 bp, 10 predicted proteins | sample ColrivemetaGS713_FD_79334 | JGI IMG/M metagenome (GOLD analysis project Ga0102812, IMG submission 79334) | Estuarine microbial communities from the Columbia River estuary - Flood tide ETM metaG S.713 | ecosystem: Environmental > Aquatic > Marine > Intertidal zone > Estuary | place: USA... | reverse complement strand
TATGTCGCCTGATACTGTACCAATACTACCTACGGTTGTGCCTGACTTGAAAAGTCTTATCAGGTCACCATCTGAACCTGTACGGTTGATGTTTACTGTAGCGTTAGAGTTTGCTGTGGCATTGTAATACGCAAAGCCTGCTCTACCATCATCACGCAAGTTATGTCCGTTGTCTGCTGCACTGTTTGCGTTGTTGTTCCAAACTACATCATCAGTAGTACCCACCAACAGGTTGCCTGATGAGGTTATGCGCATGCGTTCTGTATCAGAACTGTAAAACCTAACAGAATTAGTTGTGCTTGTTCCGTATTCTACAGAGCCTACATCACTACCAATGCGAACATCAGCGGTCTTGCCTAAGATGTCACCTGATGAGGTTATGCGCATGCGTTCTGTTTGAGACGCAATGTCAGCCGCACCAGTTGTGAAAGTAATACCGTCATAACCGCCAAGATTTAAGTAATTGCCTACGCCTGCATAAGCCCCTGCCGCACCACGCCAGATTCCTACGTTAGCACCAGTAGAGCTGATATCACCTAAAGACAATAAACCTCGTCCGTTGTCATTCCCTAATTTTGCATTGCCTGAAACTTGTAAGGTTGTTGCAGACTTGAGTGTAACTGGCGAACTATTACCAATACCCACATTCTCTGAAGAATCAATAGTAATAGCAGTGGCATTACCGTTGTCTACAATGCTTGTACTCAGCAAGCCTCTGCTTACTTTAGTTAATGCCATGCTTTATTCCTCTACGGTTTCCAAAGATGCTTCGTATGCAGCAATAACTGCGTCTGTATGCACAGCAGCACAGATAGCCTGTACCTCTGCTGATTCGTTGCTGTAGTCATCACCTGCTGTAACTACGTGTCTGTGATAGCCTGAAGATAGCTCTACGCCATCCTCTAATACCTTGGTGCAAGTGCGCACTTGTACATGCTTGTAGTCACCTACGATTTCAATCTTGTCTTCGGTTATTACTTTTTCTAAAGCCATTGTATTTCTCCGGTCTGTGCCTAGAGTCCACTAGGCGTATGGTTGCTATACTGTTCTATATGTCCCATTAATTCTTAGGTAACCGATAGTTGAGGGAGAAGTAACGGTTGCCGTTATATAACCGCCAGCTTTAGTTCTGTTGGTCGCTCTAAAAGTCATTATGGTGTTGTTAGTAAGATAGCCTGTTATGTTTTGGTTATCAGCAGGAAGCGAATCCCACGGAGGATTGTTGATTTGTACAGGTAATGTGCCAGATGAGCCTTGGTGTGCAAAAGGCAATCCGTGTATTTGAAAAGTCCCTGCACCAGTAAAGTTAGTGCCGTACAGAAACAGGGATATGTGAACAAGCTCACCTACTTTTGCGTAAGTTCCTGTTGCGTGTCCCGCAGGAATACTGATTGTTCCTGCTGTTGTTGAGCCTTTCGGAACAGGAGTCCAAGTACCAGTCTCATAGTCATCCAAGGTTTTACTTGAAACTGACCCACCTGTTGAGCCAAAGACAACACCGCCACCAAGGTAGAGGTCTTTGAAGCGTGAGACAGAAGAGCCAAGGTTGATAGCGTTGTCTCTATCAGCGCCTACGGTACTGCAAGGAACAATATCATCAACTCCTGCTTGACTAAGACGTATACCTACGTTTCCTCCATCTGCAAAATAAGGAGCACTAGCATCAGCAGCGTAAGAACTAATTTTACCACCAGTTACATTAACATTGCCTGATAGGTAGAGGTCTTTGAAGCGTGATGACGTATGTCCTAAGTCAATAGCAGCATCTCTGTAAGAACCATTCCATGCAGAAGGGCGAACTGCGTTACTTTCAAACTTTAAAAAAGCATCACTGCCTTCAGTAGTTCCTATCAGAAGCCCGTTTACATGGCTGCCGATACTACCTACGGTTGTGCCGTCTTTCATCCACTCAGAAATTGTGCCGTCAGAACCTGTCCTGTTAAATGCAGTTACAACATTGCCGCTACGAGTTGCCTCAATCTTACCGTTGTTTCCTTCAAGTCGTATGCCTTGCGTTCCGATAGCTGTTGTAGTCTTACCCACCAAAAGGTTCCCTGATGAGTCTATGCGCATGCGTTCTGTTGCCGTAGAAGCCCCTGTGCGGAAAGCAAGAGCAGTTCCTGTATTTCCTATGATGCCTACTTCATTACTTAGACCCATCCATACGTTTGAGTCTGTTTCATCTTCTTCGGTTAAATACACAACTGGCTTATTACCTGATACGTTAAGTACACCATCAGGAGTGCTTGAAAACTTAGATGCACTAGGCGAAGTAGTATTAATACCCACATTCCCTGATGAGTCTATCGTGATAGCTGGAGAAGCACCCGTTGCTAACTTCATAGTGTCTGTATTGTGGTCGTAGCTTACATAGCCTCTGTATCTTTCATTGCCACTTGTTCCGTCTGCAAATAAAAGATAATTGGTATCTGTTGTGGCATTTGACCTTATGGTGATACCGCCTAAGTTAACAGAAGAATGCACTACTAGCTGTGGAGAAAAGTAACTTGAAGGACTGCTTTCACCAATACCCACGTTGCCTGATGAGTCTATGACTAATCGTGCAGTCGTAGCATCATTATCATAAAAATCTAAATTACCTGTATTTCCTGACCGTATAGAATATGAACGTCCTGTAGAGCCAGTAGTGTTATCCAAAGTTACGTTAGTAGCGTTGCCCACACCTTCAAGCTCAATTCCGCTTGCTGGACTGCCAGTGCCGATACCCACATTCCCTGAAGAATCGATAGTGATTGCAGTTGCATTAGAGTTATCTACAATCCCCTGAGTGCTTGAAAGCTCTATAGGAGTTTTTGTTAGAGCCATTGTTTTATTCCTCTAGTGCCGCTATGCGAGCTGTTAGTGATTCAATTAATGTTTGTTGTTCTTGTATTGCTTTGACAAGGTGAGCAACAATGCCGCCTGTCATACCTCCAGTTAAACCTTTTCGCTCTTCTGCTCCTTCTCCTGCCATGTTTTCTACAACAAACTCAGGGAAAACAGTTTCTACTTCTTGTGCTACGAAACCAGCATTGACATGCTCGCCAGACGCTATCCAGTCAAACTCAACAGGGTTTAAAGCATTGATTTTTTCTAGTGAGCCGCTAATTCTCGCAATATTAGTTTTTTCGCGGACATCAGAAATTGTGGCAAATTGAACATTACTAGCACCATTTCCTACAATGCCGCCCATAGGAGTGTTTGTTGTGCTTGTAACATTTGCGTAGAACTGCATAAACCTATTAGTTGAGTTTGTGCTTGTGTCACGGCTTAAAAGGTTAAGAACAGGAACATTTGCTGTGCCAGTAGAGCTATAAATTCCAAAAGGCGCTGAGCCGCCTTGAGTGCTTGCCCCCTTAAAAACATGTGCGGTAGTTAATCCGCTATAAGGGTTGTTGCTAGATTCACCCACCAACAGGTTGCCTGATGCGTCTATGCGCATGCGTTCTGTGTCGTTCGCAGACGAACTTGATGTTGAAAATTGAAGGTAAGTAGATTCGCCTACACCCCCTTCTGCCCTCATTCTCATGCCACCAACAACTCCTGCGCCAGCGCCAGAGGCATCAGCTTTTTCAAACTTGAAACCACCAATGTATTGGTCAGCTATAAGGCTGGCGTCTGAGCATTTGAGCGTAATAGTAGGTTCAGAGGCAGTCGAAAGTATTTGCCCTGATGAGTCTATGCGCATGGCTTCTGTAACAACGTTTGACTGATTAGTGTAAAACTGTATGTTCCCGTCACGCGCTGCTGCGGAAGAGTAATCAGAGTCTTTACCAAATATGATTTTACTAAGTGGGCTAGTTCCACCGCCATCGTTTCTAACTAATGCTTCGATGGAAATAGATTGACCAGTTTCACCTGCTCCATAATCATAGTTAGTAAGCTCTAGCCCAGAGGAATTTGCATTGCCTGCACCAGAGTCAAAAATATCTACCTTAGCACTAGGCGAACTAGTACCAATACCCACACGACCTGATGAGTCAATGCGCATGCGTTCTGTGCCAGCAGTGTGGAAGTTCATAAAGTCGGATGAGTGGTCGTAAAGAACGATACCACGACCTGTACCACCAGTATCCGAAAAACGCAAAGAGCCTGTACCAGTTGTGGCGGAGCCAATAGTAATACCGTTGCTTCCAGTAGAACCTCCAACAACAAGATCACCAGCATCACCCGAAGGGGATACTGTGTTGTCTCCAATAACAAGCCGTTCAGCACTCGCATCCCAGAACAACCTAGCCGTTGTGCCTGTGTCCTCGTAGAAGCTGATGTCTCCGTTGGAGGCAATGCGGAAGCGTTCATACAAACCAGTAGTGTTACCAGTAAACAAACGTAAAGCCCCGTTGCCTACCCCTCCTTCACTATATGAATCAATTTTGCCTTTTACCCCTGCACTACTTGAGTCGTTAGTTTTAAACTCAATCTCACCAAAGATGTCACCAGTAGTTGCGCCAGTTGTAGTGGACTCTAACAGTATGTTTGCGCCTGAAGGCTGCTGAACAGTAAGCGAATCCATCGTGGCTGTGCCAGTAACGTCTATGCCTGTGGAGTTAATAGTTAAAGCATTAGTATCTAATGAAGAACTGCCTGAGACTCTAAAGTTAATCGCTTGACCTACAGTGCTGTGGTCAATATATGCTGCGCCTGTTGGCTTAAATCGTAAATAGTTGTTGGCGTATTCAGTGTCATTAGTACCAACCTTGAGCAAGCCTGAAGTGTTTACGTCGCCAGTAACGTCTATGCCTGTGGAGGTGGTGGCTAGTTTTTCTGCATTGTCAAAGTAAACAAGAACAGAACCGTCATTGTTTGCTTTTATGCTGTTTTCACCTGCCTTAGCTTGTATGTAAATGTCTCCGTCAGTATCACTAATAATTAGATTGCCTGTGGAGTTTGCAATACGCGAAGATCCATCATGGTAAATCTGTAGGTCAGAGCCAGCACCAAAGAGGGCTTTAGAGTTATCAGCAAAACTTAAATCACCCGGAAGAGTCAAATCCCCAGATAACTTAGCAGACGTAATAGTCCCATCAACAGGCACGTTAACTTCAGTCTGCGTCATGGTCATTACTTCTACAGCACTGCCAGTTGGAGGGGCAGTAGAGAATGTTAATGTAGTGCCAGAGATGCTGTAGGTATCTTTATTCTGATAAACGCCATCAATAAATACTTGCGTGTTGTTTTCGCTTACAGGCGCAATACTCAACGCTAAAGTAACGTCACTTCCGTCACCCGTCATAGAGTCAGTATTTAAGTTACTACCCGAAACAGCACTAGCAACAGAGTAGACAATAATCTCTCTGGTGTTTGCAGGCGCAGTAGAAAAAGTTAGCGTAGTAGTACCTGAGGCAGTAGCAATACTATAAGCACTCTGCTGCTGGAATACTCCGTCAATAAACACCAGCAAGTTATTTTCAGAGTTAATAACCTGAGACAGTGCATAAGCCGTTGTAGACCCGTTAGCTGTAAAGGTATCAGCAGTAAATGTATTGCTACCGCCACCGCCTCCAATAGCTCCCCAGTCGCCGCTCTGGTATCCCTCGAATTGTTGGTTGCTAGAGTTGTAACGGAACATGCCGTTAACAGGGCTGCCGTCACGCTGGGCTGTAGTGCCGCTAGGTACTTTTACAGAACCTGTGCCACTAAGTGCAAGGTTTACAAATGAAGGGCTGTCGGTAGTTGCTACGCCTTGGTCCAATCCTTTAACGGAAGCAATGGCTGTTAGCTCGCTGTCCATCAAGGCACCGGCGGCTGTCACGTTAGCTGTGTCTGTTACGTCTGCGGAGGCTTCGATACCATCTAACTTAGTACCGTCTGTAGCAACATCGCGCCCATCAATAGTACTGTTGGTAGTTATAGCCCCAGTAAAAGCCGCGCCCGATAAAGCCGCCTTAGTCCCAATTGAATTAGCTGTGGTTGTCGCAAAGTTCGGGTCATCTCCCAAAGCAGCCGCTAGTTCATTTAGTGTATTCAGCGTGGCAGGCGAGGAATCAACGAGGTTAGTTACTTGAGTATTTACATAGCTCTCTGTCGCGTAACCGCTTGGCAAGACGTAATTGTTAGCGTTCGCAGCTATACCATTAAGCTTACTGTGGTCAGCATCGGTGAAAGCATTAGTGTCTGAATTGCTTTCGTAAGCTGTTTTAATTTCAGCGGCAGTCTGGTCAGCAGTCGCGCCTGCCTCAATGGCATTAAGTTTACTGTGGTCAGCATCAGTAAACGCATTAGAGTCACTGGCAGCTTCTACGGCTGCACGAATCTCTGCGTTTGTTTGATCTGCTGTAGCATTAGCTTCAATGCCGTCTAGCTTCGTACCATCAGTAGCAACATCACGACCATCAAAGGTGCTGTTGGTTGTAATAGCACCAGTCATAGCACCGCCAGACTTGGGTAGTGCATCGTCTGCTGTAGTGCCTTGAGCTGCTGTAGCGTAATCTGAAGAATCAAAAGCCTTAACCTGTGTAAGGTTAGTTACTTCAGAATCCATTAGTGCGCCAGCGGCTGTCACGTTGGTGGTATCAGTTACGTCGGCTGAAGCCTCGATTCCGCTCAACTTAGATTCGGCAGCATCTGTAAACGCATTTGTGTCTGAGTTGCTTTCGTAAGCTGTTTTAATCTCAGAAGCAGTCTGGTCTGCGGTAGCACCAGATTCGATGCCGCCCAGCTTAGACTCGTCAGCATCAGTGAAAGCGTTTGTATCTGAGTTGCTTTCGTAAGCTGCTTTAATCTCAGAAGCAGTCTGGTCTGCGGTAGCACCAGATTCAATCCCATCCAACTTAGTTCCGTCAGCAGCTACGTCACGACCATCAATAGTTCCGCTAGTAGTCGTGTTTCCTGTGATATCTAAAGCAGGAACTGTAAGTGCGCCTGTCATTGTGTCTCCAGCAATGGAGACTGACTCTGTATCGGCTTGAGTGCTTAGATCATTAAGAGAGGCTGCGGTTACTCTAAGAGCAAACTCAACGCCTGAAGCGTGGCTTATAGCTGTGGTGTCGTCTTGCCCCCTAACCACCGTTAGAGTGGTGCCGGACAAGGCGGTCACTTTTACTATTTCTGATCCCGAACCTCTTCCTATAGACGCATAGAAATAATCACTACCCCCAAGAGAGGGGAATGAAGATGCACTGGTGACACTGAGAGACGTTGCCGTATCGGAAACGCCACTAGCCAGCGTAGTGCTAGCTAGGTTCGAAAACTTAATCGCCATTTATGGCTCCTAGCTAGCTGAGACGGTCCAAGTGATACTGAGGCTGTCTGTTGGGGCTTTGGATATTACGCTGAATACAGTCCTGCAAAGCATGGTGCCTCCGGACGATCCATTTAGAATAGCCGCTTCGACAATAGATTCTGCGCTGGAAGGAGTTCCTACCGGAAAACTACCGACGTATACCACGTCGTTGTTAGAAGCAGTTGTGCTTGTCAGTGCAACCCTAGCCACTTCAGCTCCCAGAGCTGTATCGCTTGCAGCGGCGGCAGTGGATGAGGTTCCGATAGCCATGTGAGACATCACGCCTGCTGAGGTGCCAGCCATGCGAGAAGCAACGAAGGTCTTTCCGGTAGTTACTACCAGATTGGGAATTTCTTGTGTTTCTTTGATGGTTCCGTCTTCTGCGATCAGGTCAACAGTAAGCCGTCCATTTAACTTTAGATCATCAACGATCATGGGTAAGTCTCCGAATTAATCAGCGTTCAATTTCAAAATTGACGATCAATAAATGATTTCGAAGAGCTTTCTGAATCGAGGCTCTAAATCAAAAAATCGACAATAATTAACTGTCCGATTTTCCGGTCCATGAAGACAGTGGCGTTGCGTCGTAAAACGTGTTTGTAACTTCTTCCGGTCTTGACGCTTAAAAGACCGATAGATTTAATCTGTATTATAGAGGGTCATACATGTTTTGACAAAGCAAAAAAAATCTGCTTACCCCTACCCATTAAGGACCATCGCGCCCACTAAAGACTGATTTAATAGTGATCCAGTGACGTAATGATCAAACGCCAGCGACTCGGTCATGGTGACAATATTGGACTTCACTCCGTCTACAGACTTATCGACCTGAGCAAAGTCATCCAAAGTGTAACCATCTTGCAGGGCGATAGATGCACTGAAGCTCGGGGGCGCATCCGCCATTGCAAAAGAGTCATCTGGCTCGCCGGTTACAGTAGCCACCCCATTCAATGCATTGATCACGAAATTGTATGGCTGTCTGGTTACACTCAATAAATCAACCACAATCACCGAATCTTGCTGAGACAATCCTGAGCTAAAGACTGTGCTATCTGACATCGGAGCTGTATCTGACAGACCTTTACTCGGCTCAAGGCTGGCTAGATCAGAGAACTGAAAAGAATCATCTAGAGACTTATCTGACTCCACCGACAGGGCATCTATCATGACGTGAGAATCGTTACCCGCCGATGTAAAGGTTCTTATAAAGGTGAGCAGGGTGTCGACATTTTCAACAAACCCAATCGAGTCGAATCTTCCCGCTACTGGAGAGAACGCCATTGCCTCAGATAGGTTTACTGGATCGTTTACACCTTTGTTTAGGTGCTGCGATGTAGAGTCAACTACGTTTACTGAGTCCGAAAGATTTTTGCCGACAGTAAACAATGGCTCAACAGAGAGGAATCCAAGGCTATCGCTTAATCCCTTATTAGACAGCAATATCGCACTGTCAGAGAACCCAAACTCACTATCGAATACGTAAACGGTTCTCTCTGCATTGACATGAACGTCATGCAGGTAAAGGTGCTTCCAGTTGACTACGCCAGTTACCTTCCGGAAAGATATCTGGTTTTCGACCGTAAGCGATCTGACCTTTACTATAGCCGCTATAGACATGGGTTAACCGAACTGTGATCGTACTTTGAACTTGAGCAGGTCCATTACTGTCTGTGTACGAGAATCCCGATCAGTAAACTCTATCTCAGCTTCAAGAACACCGCTTGATGCCAACGTGTCACTGTCAAATACGAACGTAACCTTTCCATCTGTCGGTGCAGTAACAGTCCCCACCAGAGTATCAATAAGTGCGGTCTGCCCAACAGCTCTAACTCGCATTCGCACAGAGCCATCGGTCAGGTCTAATGCAGCAAACGTAGCTGGATCGTCAGTATCAAGGACTGCACCAGCAGCGGCTGTGTTGCTATCCTTCAGAGTAATCTCGATCTCGGGAAGCTGATCTCCCTGAACAAGATCAATGGTCGTTAAATATGCCATTAAATAAATTCCCTCGATTTGCACGTTAATGAGCCACCGCTGAAACCGTACTTGACTTGGCGTATCACTCGACCCAAGCCCCGCTCAAAAAGCTGCTTGTTTACGGAGGCTGCGTTAGGATTCGCCCAAGGCTGAGATGCCATCATCTGTAGCCTATACAACGCCCCGTGAGTAATAACTTCTCGATACTCCTTGCCAATAGTGTCTGGAATGCTGGAGCTTGTGGATGTCGGCTTGACCGAATACATAACCCGCAGGCTCACAGGAGCTGCCGGTATCGGAGCAATATAGAAGTCTGTGTTATCCCTCTGCGAGTAGTAAGAAGGGGAGCCCCTCGTAGTCTCGTCACCCAATCGCTGTAACAGCTCACTGTAGCTAATAGGCTTTAGGGGCGTGGTATTGTCGAATATATCAATTATATGGTTAAGCTCTGTACCGGTAGGTAAAGAAACAGCGTACTCATTTACACCAGAAATTGCCGTCATGAATTCTGGCTCTGGCATGTACGCATCTGACCTGCCGCAAAACTCTATCGCGGAATCACGTACCGCCCTTTCAATCACAAAGTCAGGAGCACCCTGTGCTTCAGGTCGTATATAGAGGTTCAGGTCAGAATACTTCATTAGGCAGTACCGCCCGCACCAGCCATGGCGGGTACTGGAGTAGTTGCGCCATCAGCTTGAGTCTTTACACCCAGCGCATTAGCAAAGCTCTGATAGTGCATCATTGCTCGCTGTGCGTTACCAGCAAACTCGGAGTCTTTCTGGTAAGAACGATACAGCACATAGTCCAAGATGCAGTTTGCATAGACATCATCAAGACTAATTACTTGAGTGTCCGCCGCAAAGTCAGACACGGCTATTTCCGGAGGAGATGAGCTGTAAACAATCTCTAAAGAATGAGTGCCACTTGCGCCCTTCGGGTATACGTAAAAATTCTTGGGGTCGGCTGGATCGTAAACAAAGTGTTCAATCTTGTTTGTGCCAGCTGTGGTCTCGTGCCAGTTAGGTAGCGTCTCATCTAAGATGCGCTTCTGCACTTGAGTAATGGCTCTACCGCCCACGTTTCTTACTACTTCAATCAATCGTAACGCTGCACTTGGAAGTGTCTGCTTACTACCATCAACGCAGGAATAGGTGGTGTTTACCATCTTTGCATCAGGGCGGTGCAGCACTACTTCTTTCTGCGCGTCATTAAAGAACTTTAAAAGTTCCGTACTTGGAAACCGGACGTTCGTATTATCCTGAAGGATAATTGCAGCCCGATCTAAAATATCTACTACCTTAGTTGTCGCCATTGTCAGTCTCCCACTCAATTATTTGTAAATCGGGGTTATTTTTAAAAATAGGGTTGTAGTCGAACTCATTGCCTGTAATGACGTTTCTGACTCGCTTGGGAATCAACTCTTGTTCAATAGGCTTAGGGTTGGCTTTATCTTCCGCCAATCGCTTCACCTGTTCTTCTAGTTGAGCAAGGGTCAGTCGCCTATCTAGCTTGACGCTGTAGTCTTCCTTGGCTTTCAGAAAAATTTCGTCTTTCTTTGTGTTCGATTTTTTAGTCATGAATAACTCGCTAAAAAGGGGGAGGTTTCCCTCCCCCAATTATTAGGCGGTATCTTAGGTCCACTTACCAACGCACAATGCGTTAGGAGTGATTACCTTAGAGCCGTACACCTTCAGACCACGAACCTGATCGCCGAAAGTGCTTTCCATGCGAACAGTTTCAGTGTTAGTGAACTGTGACGCGAAGGACAGCGCTTTAGGGTGACCAGCCAATACGTGGGTATAACCGGCGTCGCCGCCAGAAGCTGGGGTGTAAACCATGTTGCTTTGGAAAACCTTGAAGCGGTCAACCATTCCAACCAAACCGTTACGGAGAGGTGAAGTAGCATCGCCAGTCAGGTAAGCCTGACGCAGCTCAGACTGCTTGAGCATAGAGATGAACTCAGGAGAAAGAACGATGAATCGACCTTCTTCTGGAATGTTCAGCTCATCAAGAGTCTTAGACAGAGTCAGAATTTCTTCCAAGATGTTAGATGAAGTGATCGTGGTCTGAGCACCGATAGTAGTGGCGCCAGTTACAGCGCTAGACAGTACGTCGGTCTCAACAGCGATACGCATACCTTCAGAAGCATCAGTAGATGCAGCTTCTAGCATGTTGATGTCAGCCTGAGCAGCCAGTACGTCGTCTACCTTAAAGCTGTAGTACTTAGCCTTATCGATGAGCATTTCTACCTTAGCAGTAGTCAGCTCTTGAGTAGTGATAGTACCAGCGTAGTCGTTGATAGTTACAGCAGGAACTGTACGTACAACGATCTTATCGCCTTGACCAGAGATTTCACCCTCATAGTCGGTGTTGCTGATTTCGGGCAGAATTGATTTGCTGTAAAACTTAGCCTGAAGGAGTTTGGAAAACACCTCTGGGATAAAGTTAACTTCAGATGTAGAACCCGTTGAAAATTGTGAAAAAGACATTTTATTACCTCACAAGAGATTAGCGGCGTATCGATCCACTTTCCATCGCTTTGAGTATTTC
>Ga0102812_10002741_pt1 | contig 11785 bp, 11 predicted proteins | sample ColrivemetaGS713_FD_79334 | JGI IMG/M metagenome (GOLD analysis project Ga0102812, IMG submission 79334) | Estuarine microbial communities from the Columbia River estuary - Flood tide ETM metaG S.713 | ecosystem: Environmental > Aquatic > Marine > Intertidal zone > Estuary | place: USA... | reverse complement strand
TGGTGTGGAACTGCGCCAGCAGGCTGCGTGTGACATCCGGCAACCAGCGATCGCGCCTCCCGTCAAAGCCATCGGCATCCCCGTCGATCAAGACCAGCGGACAGCCTCGGTCGGCGGTGCTGTCAACAAGATTTGGCCGCAGGGCGCCCCAGACCCAAAGACAGGCGTCGGGTGACCAATGGGACAGGAAAGCGGTAACCGAAGACGGGTGTTCGGACGGGCACAGGGCGAAATATATATTTGCACTGCGCCCACTGCGCCAGGACTGCGCATCTTCCAGCTGATGCGGTTGGGCAACCGTGATGAGGACACTCAGGCCGTGGCGTGCTGCGCACAAACGTTGCGCAACATCGGTGACTGCAGACAGGTTCTGGGCCTCTGCGGCATGTATCCAGACCATCTCGCCAGCGGGTCGCGGATCATATGGCAACAAATTTGCGGCTTCGGTGCGCCATGATAACGCACGATAGGCCGCCAGACTCAAAGAGCGGCCCATATGGTTTTAACCCAGTTCTTCGGTCGGTGACGCGGGCGTTTCCTCGTCGCGCAGTCGGTGCAAATGCGCGATGAAATAGCGCATGTGCGCATTGTCCACAGTGCGTTGGGCTTCGGATTTCCACGCGTTGAACGCCGTTTCGTAATCGGGGAAGATACCCACGATGTGCAGCGCACCGACGTCCTTGAATACATTCTGCGAGGGGTTCACCAGTTCGCCGCCGAAAACGAGGTGCAAGCGTTGTGTCATGAGAAGATCCTGTGTCCTGAGGGGTTGGGCCGAAACTTGCCTATCCGTGCGGCGGGGTCAAGCTGAGGCCAGATTAATACCGTTCTTTGCCTGCAACAGTGCGCCATGCAGGGTCGAACCCCCAGCCATGACACCAGGCAACGTCGGATGCGTGTTGTTGAAGGTCAGCGGCGCTCCTGCGGTATCGGTGCAGCGCCCGCCGGCTTCTGTGACGATCAATGCACCGGCCGCCACGTCCCACTCCCAGGTGGGCCGAAATGTCAGCATCGCGTCAAACTCCGCTTCGGCGACAAGTGACATACGGTAAGCCAGTGACGGACGGTAGGCGCACTCGAACGCCGGCACGCCGGAATGCCAGTGCTTTGCATCGGTGGCCGGGCGCGCGGCAAGCACCGTTGCATGCTTCATGTCGGATTGGTCGGACGCCTTGATGGCCACACCGTTCAGGAATGCGCCGCCACCCTGAGCGGCGGTATAAAGTTTGTCACGCAATGGCAGAAAGATGGCCCCTGCGGTCACGACGCCCTTGTGGGCGATTGCCACCGAATGTGCCCAGGTGTCTGATCCTTCGACAAAGCTGCGTGTGCCGTCTATCGGGTCAATGATGAACACGGTGTCACGCGACAGACGGTCGGTGTTGTCTTCGGTCTCTTCGGACAGCCAGCCATATTCCGGCCGGGCATTGCGCAGGACGGAATGCAGAAGATCATTCACGGCCAGATCGGCTTCTGTCACAGGACCGGCGCCACCGGGTTTGTCCCAACGCCGCGCGGTCGTGCCGACGAAGCTTGTCGCAACGCGTCCGGCCATGCGGATCGCATCGGCTATGAGTGTCAGATCAGCTGCCTGCAAGGGTCATTCCAGGCACTAACAGAGATGGCACAACGCGGCTGAGGTGCGTGCGGGCATCATTCGCGGGCACGATGGAGCGCAGCATCTCGACAAGATTGCCCGCAATCGTACATTCATTGACGGGATAGGTCGGCTCGCCGTTTTCTATCCAGACTCCAGCCGCTCCACGCGAGTAGTCACCCGTGGTCGGGTTGATCGTCGAGCCGATCATGGAGGTCACCAGCAGCCCCGTACCCATATCGCGCATCAGGTCCTGCGGGCTGGCAGTTCCTTGCGTCAGCGCCACATTCCAGATGGACGGAGATGGCCCCGATGACGTGCCGCGTGCAGCATTTCCAGTCGACGCCATGCCCAGTTTGCGCCCCGTCGCCAGATCGAGGGTCCATCCGGTCAGTACGCCGTCTTCCACGATTTTGCGGGTCCGGGTTGGCAGTCCTTCGGCATCAAATGGCCGGGACCCCGACGTGCGCGGGCGGTGCGGGTCTTCGATGATCGAAAGATGGTCCGGTAACACGGATGTGCCCAGTGCGTCTCGCAGCCACGAACCGCCTCTTGCGATGGAACTGCCATTTGCGGCTGCAAGCAAATGCCCGATCAGCGAAGATGAAACACGTTCGTCAAACAGTACCGGATAGCGGCCCGTGGGTGGCTTTCGCGCGCCCAGACGAGCAAGGGCACGGTCTGCGGCAGATGCTCCGATGTCAACGGCGCTGCGCAAATCGGCCTGAAATATGCGGCTGTCGCCATCATAATCCCGTTCCATGCCGGTACCTGTTCCCGCAATGGCAACACAAGACAGCGCCCGGTCAGTGCGCGCGTACCCACCGGAGAACCCGTTTGTAGCGGCCAGATGCACTTGCCGGGCACCATAGGCGGCAGAGGCGCTTTGAACCTGGGCAATGCCCTTGTTTTCAAGTGCCGCCGCTTCGGCCGTCCGCGCGTCATCCTGCAGACTTTGAGCCGATGGCTCTGGCGTCTCGTCACACAGTTCGAGCGCTGGAAGGTCATACTCCCGCACCAACTGGGAGGGATCAGCAAGACCTGCGAACGGGTCTTGCGGCGCTTCGCGTGCCATGGCCACGGCGCGTTCTGCCATATCGGCGATAGTGCGCTCACTGGTATCAGATGCCGACACGTTCGCGACCCGCTGGCCGACGAACACACGCAGCCCGATGTCAATGCCTTCGGATCGTTCCGCCTGTTCCAATGTGCCGCGGCGCACGTCTATGGATACTGATGTTCCACGAACGGCCATTGCATCCGCGGCGTCCGCGCCTGCGCGTTTAGCCGCAGCCAAAAGCTGTTCTGCCAGCGCCTCAAGCGGTTGGGTCATGGTTGCGCTCTCCGTTGTGCATGGGTGTCAGGTAGCGGCGGTGTCGCGGCTGTGCAAGGGCGGTACGAAAAAAGGCGCAGGGCCTTGGGCCCTTGCGCCTTCGGAATGTGCATAGTTTGTCGGTTGTTTCTATCTGATCCGCTGTCCGTTGGCGATCACATGCCCTTCGCGATTGACTTCGATCTTGGAGGTCAGGGTATCAGGCTCAGAGGAAGGCACGGAAAACAAACCCATCATCATGCGGGCACTCATCGCTTGCTGTTCGGGCAAAAGCCCGCCGGCAACCAGATTGTCAAGAAGCCCGTTACCGCCGACCAGCTTGAGATTTAGCGCTCCCTCGGGTTTGGGCATGCCTCCGCCCGGCGCATTTTCAAATGCAAACGCTCCGGTTCCGGTCAGTTCTGCGCCGACCAGTTTCAACTGCAGAGAATTGATGTTCAGGGATTCTATCTCGGCCGGAGTGATATCCGGATCACCCGAAACAACTGCCGCAGACGGATCTAGAAAATCGAACAGCAAACGCGCCTTGCCGGTCAGATCAAGCACCAGTGTCGCAGGGTCACGCGGCAGCTTTGCGGCCGGGTCGAAAATGCTCCACAACCCGTCAGACATGGTGAAATTTCCCAAGGTGAAGCCAAAGGCAAACGCGCTGGACTCGTCTGTTTTCTGGATCGGCATTGTCAGGTTCACACCAGCTGTTTCCATGGCCAGCGAGAGTGGAAAAGGCAGATCGGGCACGGATACGTCAATCAGCGCCTGTCGCTGCTGTATGCGATAGCTCACTCCGTCCGCCGACATGTTGACCTCGATGGTGCTGCCCTGCGAGCTTGTCGCGATATCGGCTTTGCCATCGGGCGAATTGGCGGCAATGGATATATTACCTGCGCCAAGTGTGAAAACTCCATCCACGGCAAAACCGGATTTCAGCATGGACAGCATATCCGATGTCTGAACCACACTCAGCGGTACGCTTCCGGACCCTGTATATGACACGTCCTGCACTGCTGACGTCATTGCAAACTGGCTCTGGTTTTCTGGCGTATCGGCCTTGATATCAAAGGTCAGACTGCGCGCGGTCATGGATTGGGAGAAGTTTCGCATGGATGCCATCACCATGTCCGTCACACCCGCAATGTCCAAAACCGATGCGCTGAACGCGGCATTCTGAGGTGGAACGACGGCGCCATTCAGGATCAGTTCCGCCAGCGTCATGTCGATCCGGTCTGCCGCATATTCATAGCGGATCTGGGCCGCTGTTCCGGCGGCCGTCATTTCCAGACCGTCTTGTTTGACATTGACGGTGTAGGCGACTGTTTCGCCTGTCTGGGGCGTCATGCTGGAAACGATCCGCGTTGTGTCGGGTATCGACACGCTGACCGTGCCATCACTATTTTCGGCAAAATCGAGCCGTTCGAGGCTGATAAATCCACTGCCCTGACCCTCGGGCAGAGCCATGGCAATGCGAAGGTCCGTCACCGTCAAGACATTGCCGGACAGGGCCTCGTTCGCCGTGATCTCGTTGCCGAAGCCCGCGATGTAGCTGCGCCAGTCCTCCCAGACTTCCGAAGCCGTCAGATCCGCATACGCGGCCTGAGACATCACGATGAGACCAAGAGCGGTGCCACACAAACGGCGATTGAAAACAGACATCTTGTAATCCTAGCTGAAAACCTGATGCACATCGTCTGTTATGACCGTGTCAGGGTCAAGGGGCCGTGGGGTGGACCCGAGGTGCCGGGCGGTTTAGGTCATGGATCATTCTGGTGGAGAGGTCTGACATGGATATGACGCAAAAAACGGTGTTGATTGCAGGCGCAAGCCGCGGGATTGGCGCAGAGGCGGCGCGGGTTTTCGCTCAGGCTGGCGCAAATGTGATCCTGATGGCCCGCGGCGGCGACCGCATCAATGCTCTGGCCGCAGAGATCGGGCCGTCTGCCCGTGCCGTGCCGGGGGATGTGGCGCGCTTTGCCGATGTTGCAGGCGCGGTTGATGCGGCAGTTCAGGCATTTGGTGGCGTAGACGTGCTGATCAACAACGCAGGCGTTATCGAGCCGATCTCGCATCTGGCCGACAGCGATCCGGACGCATGGGGGCAGGTGATCGATATCAATGTCAAAGGGGTCTATAATGGCATGCGTGCGGTTCTGCCGGTGATGAAGGCAGCAGGCGGCGGCACGATCCTGACGCTCAGTTCCGGTGCGGCACACAGCCCGATCGAAGCCTGGAGCCACTATTGCACGTCAAAAGCGGCAGTGAACATGTTGGGTCGCTGTCTGCACAAGGAAGAAGCTGCCAACGGCATTCGTGCCATCGGCCTGTCGCCGGGGACCGTCGCCACACAGATGCAGCGCGAAATCAAAGCCAGTGGGATCAACCCGGTCAGCCAACTGGCATGGGAGGATCACATACCGGCGGACTGGCCTGCGCGGGCCTTATTGTGGATGTGCAGCCCCGACGCCGATGAATGGTGCGGAGAGGAAATTTCCCTGCGTGACGAGGCCATTCGCCGCAAGGTTGGCCTGATATGATTACGCTGGATAACGCAACCGACGTCTGGCAGGTGACGATAAACCGACCCGACAAGGCGAATTCTCTTACCGGTCAGATGCTCGGCGATCTGGTGACGATCATGCATGACGCGCAGGAGGCCCGTGCGCTTATCCTGACCGGGACAGGACGCGTGTTCAGCGCCGGTGCGGATCTGGATGAGGCCCGCGCAGGTCTTGCCACCTCTGATCTTTGGGAGCAACTGTCGAGTGCCATTGCCGCATTGCCGGGACTGACCATTGCCGCGTTGAACGGTACATTGGCAGGCGGTGCCATGGGTATGGCGTTGGCCTGCGACCTGCGGATCGCGGTTCCGACGGCGAAGTTTTTTTATCCTGTGATGAAACTTGGATTTCTGCCACAGCCCAGCGATCCTGGTCGTATGGCCGCTTTGATCGGGCCTGCAAGAACCAAACTGATCTTGATGGGAGGTCAGAAAATCGACGCCGAAGAGGCGCTGCGATTTGGACTGATCGACCGTGTGGCGGAATCTGAGGGGCTGCTGGACACGGCCAGGGGGCTGACAGTTGATACGATCGCGGCTCCGCAGGAGATCGCCGCCAAGATCAAGGCCATGTGCACACCACCTAAGTGATATTGAGCCTTGTGCATCAGGACCCGCGCCGCTTGCCGGGCACACGGGACGAAAATCCGGGCGGGCGTTTTGCAACCCAGGCTGCGAATTTTGCCAATCTTGGATGCGCTCTCAGTGCCTCTGGGGTTGCATAGGCGCGGGCAAGTTCCGCCTCGGTGAGTGTCGCGTGAATTTCGCGATGGCAAATGTGGTGCATCAACACGGTCGGTCCGCCTTTGCCGCCTTTCAGCTTTGGCACCAAATGATGTTGGCTTTGAGGAACGTTAGCCGGGATCGGGCGCAGGCACAGAGGGCAGATTGGTTCGGTCATCGGGGGCTTGATCCGGTTGGGGCGCATGTGCAACAGGGTGGTGCAGTCCGTCTGCCAGGCAAGGGGAAATCATCATGGACTTTGACCTGAACGCACAGCCGCCTCTTGTTCAGGACGCTGTGGCTTATGCGCTGATAGGCTGGGACATGGCCAAGGGCTGGCTTCTGAGCCCGGTGGCTTGGACGCAATTTGCGCTGTTGGTTGTCGCCTATCTTCTGGCGGTCGTGTTGGCCCGTCGTTTGCGTCGCGTATTGCCTCCGTTGCTTGCCCCACCCCAAGGCGCTGAAGGCATTCTGCCGCGCGTGCGTCGCAACCTTTTGCTGACCTTGCCGCTCATGTTGCCGCTGCTGGCCTATGTGCTGACAGCGGCCGGAGAAGGGGTTGTGCGCTCCATCTTTGACAGCGGCGCAGTCATCGCCTTTGGCAAACGGGTTTTCCTTTTTCTTGCAGTGCGATCTCTGGTCAAGGAAATCATTCAGGACGAATTCCTGAAATTGCTGGGTCGCTACATACTGATCCCTGTTGCGGCGCTCTATACCTTCGGTCTGCTTGACCCTCTCATCCTAAAGTTGGAGGCGGTGACAGTCAGCCTTGGCAACATTTCGTTTTCCGCCCTGGCGATCATTCGCGGTGTGGTCGCGGGCGGAATTCTGTTCTGGCTGGGTCGCTGGTCCAATCAACAGACAACGCAGTTCATCGAACGCCAGGAACAGATGCGTCCGTCTATCAGGCAGCTGATTGTAAAAACCATTGAATTTGCAATTTTTGCGATCGCCTTCCTGCTTTTGATGAACATCATGGGAATCAATCTCAGCGCCCTGGCGGTAATAGGCGGCGCCATCGGTGTCGGGCTTGGATTCGGCCTGCAAAAGATTGCCTCCAATTTCATTTCGGGTGTGATCCTTCTGGTGGAGGGGCAAGCGACGGTCGGTGACTACGTCGAACTGGATGGGGGCGAGGCCGGCAAGATCGTCAAGATGACAGCCCGCGCAGCTGTGCTGGAGACGTTTGACGGCCGCTGGATCGTGGTGCCGAACGAGGACTTCATCACCACGCGTGTCGTCAACTATTCGGACAGCGGATCTGCCAACCGCTTTGAGGCGCCGTTTTCCGTCAGCTATGACACCGATATCAACCGGGTGCCTGATATTATTGAAAAGGCGGTGGCGACACATCCCGGCGTTCTCCAAAAACCCTATCCGCCAGACTGCGAACTGCGCGGTTTCGGAGACAGCGGCATTGATTTCGCGGTCGAGTTCTGGGTGAACGGGCTTGATGACGGTCCGAACAAATACACTTCCGACGTTCTGTTTCTGATCTGGAACGCGCTGAAGGACAACGGGATCGAAATACCTTATCCGCACCGCGTCGTTGAGCTTAAACAGGCACTGCCACAGGCCGCATCGTGAGCCATGTTGCCGTTATGGGGGGTGGGCCTGCCGGCCTGATGGCGGCGGAGGTGTTGGCGCAGGCTGGCCTCCGGGTTTCCGTGTTCGAGGCAAAACCATCCGCTGGTCGCAAATTCCTGATGGCGGGAAAATCAGGACTGAACCTGACCAAGGATGAAGAACCGGCGAAGTTTTTGACACAGTATGCCGAGGCGCAGGCCCCGTTGTGCAAGATAATCGATGCCTTCGGGCCTGCCGATGTGCAGACCTGGGCACGTGATTTGGGGCAAGAGATATTTACCGGTTCCACCGGACGGGTATTTCCGAGAGCGATGAAAGCGTCGCCGTTGATGCGTGCATGGATGGGGCGGCTGGCCGGATTGGGCGTGACGCTGCACACCCGGTCGCGCTGGATAGGTTGGGAGGGGGCGAACGCAAAGGTCGAGACCGGCAGCGAGACAAGACTGGTCGCTGCCGATGCTTTTGTTCTTGCCCTTGGTGGCGCAAGTTGGGCCCGGCTTGGGTCCGACGGGATCTGGGCTGATATCTTTTCGCAGCAAGGCATACCGGTGCGCCCCTTCCGACCAGCAAACGTTGGCGCGCACTGCTCTTGGTCCGACCACATGGCGCGCCATGCAGGGACCGCGCTGAAAGGGGTCGCATGGCGTGCGGGCGATCTGACATCGCGCGGTGAGGCGGTGATTTCAGCGCAGGGGCTGGAAGGTGGGGGCATCTACGAGGTTAGCCGCGGATTTCGCGACGGTGCGCCGCTTGTTGTTGATCTGTTGCCCGATTTGACCGTTGCTCAGGTGGAGCAAAGGATCGCCCGACCGATCGGCAAAAGAAGCATGTCCAACCATTTGCGCAAGGTTTTGCAGCTGGACGCTGCCAAGATCGCACTGGCACAGGAGTTCGTGCGACCACTACCGCAGGTTCCGCTACTGCTGGCGCAGCACCTCAAGGCCGTGCAAATTGTCCATCAGGGAACCAGCCCGATCGATCAGGCGATCTCGACTGCGGGCGGGGTTCCTTTTTCCGCCCTGACCGAGGGGTTGATGCTGCGCGAACGTCCGGGCGTGTTTTGCGCAGGCGAGATGCTGGATTGGGAAGCGCCGACAGGGGGCTATTTGATCACGGCCTGTCTGGCGACAGGCCGCTGGGCCGGTTTGGCAGCACTCGATCATTTGCAAAAATCGTCTCAGGCCCCCCTGGCCTGAGCCGCGAGAAACGCGGGGCGCTCGCGCAGCGCTTTTGCGTAGGCAAATACCTTCTCGTCCGTGCGCGGGAATTTGGCTCCCATCGCCCAGTTCAGGCAATGACATGCCAGAAGATCGGGAACGGTGATCTGATCTCCCATCAGAAACGGGCCATCCAGTCGCTTGGAAAGAGCGGCAGCAGAGCGATCGAATTCGAACATCAGGCTGTCGCGTATGGCGGGCACGCGCTTGTCTTCTGGCAAGGCAAATGTGTGCTTGGCAGCCGACCACAGGATTGCATCGAATTCGTCGATCAACCACAGGGTCATGGCGTCCTGCTTGGCGCGCGCCACGGTACCTGCGGGGGCGGTCAATGCACCATGCTTGTCGGCAAGATAGGTCATGATGGCCACGGAATCCGTCAGAACCGCATCGCCATCGACCAGCGCCGGAATTTTGCCTGACGGATTATAGGCACGCGCTTTGTCCGAATTGGGCGCAGCAGGAATGTGCTCGTAGTCCTGGCCTATTTCTTCGAGCATCCACATAACGCGAAACGCGCGAGACCGAAGGCTTCCGATAACTTTGTACATGAGTATTCCTTTGAGGGTTAGGACTGGCCCAGCATCGCCAGACGAATGAAGGTGCGTTCGACCAAGGCCATACCGGGTGCATATTGCCGCGCCGAACGCAGTTTGAGATCGGTGTCCGTCAACTCGGTCAAAGCCATTTCCAGCTTTGCGGTGCCCCAGCGGCGGGACTGGGAGATCATGCGGTCGCGATTCGGGCCAAAGATCGAAGGGCGACCGGAGGTATCGCACGCTGCCCGGTGCAGGCTGCGAAAATGGCGCATCGCTCCGATGCACAGGGTTACAGGTGTTGCACCCTGTGCAGCCAGACGTTGCATGACCTTGGCAATGTCATGCGCCCGCCCGTCTGCCACGACCATGAGAATGTCGTCCACTTCGGCTTCTGTCGATGTCGGTGCGCAGGCTGCGATGTCGAGCGGACCTAGGGGGGTGTCATCCCCAAGCTTGTAGAGAGTGATTTTTTCGACCATTTGGCGGAAATCGCCGGGGTCCAATGCCTGCGCCAACTCATTCAGAGCGGCCATCGTCTCGCCAGAGGTGTTGCGCAAACCAGCCGCTTTCAGCGTGGCCTCGATCTCGTCGCGCGTCGGCGGATTGTCGTAGATCGCTGCCGCGTAGGCGTCTCGGTGCGATTCGAATACCTTGCGCAGTTTTGACGTGGGTTTGAGCGCGCCTGCCGTCACGATGATTTGCGCGTCGCCGGGTTTCCAGTCCTCCAGCGCTTGCTGGATCGCGGGAAAAACGGTGTCATTTGCATCTTCAAGGAAAGCGGCCCTTGGGCCGGGAAAAAACCCCGTCGACTTGATCGCATCCAGAAGCATCGCGGGGTCTTTGCGCAGATCGCTCGCGGCCATGCGGGTCAGTCGCATTTCTTCTTCGGCCCCCTTGCCCAGAAGCGCGGCCAGTACCTCCTGACGTTTCAGCGCCACGCGCATTGCATCGGTGCCATAGATCAAAAGCCCGACGCGGGCCGGATCCGGTTTGGCAAAGTAGCTGTTTGCATCGCGTGGACTCAGCTTCATCCCAGATCCGTGCTTAGAAGCCGCGTGACGATCTGATCCGCCAGAATCACCATTAACCGTTCCCGTGCGTCCTTTTCTGCGGCGAGAGTCGCGACGGATGTGCCGGTCGCAGAGTAGCCGGTGAAATTGTCGACTGACCCTGACGCCGCGATTTGCCCGGTGCGGTTGTCGGTCAGAACATAGTCGGCGGCCCCCAGCAGGTTGTACCGTGTGATATTTCCCTGCCGGTTGATTGCGAGCCCTTCGGCCTGCGAGGTGACCACAAGGGACAGGTCGTAGACGGGGTCAGAACCCCGACCCAGTCTCTGTTCGATCCGGCGTGTCACGAGGAACGCTTCGCGGTTGTCGGGTTCGGACACCAAAACCCGATCCTGCAGCTTTTGGCCGTTTCCGCCCGTGCCATACACAGGTTGAAAGCCGCATGCGGCAACAGCCAGTGGCATCAGCAAAACAGCACGGCGATCAAACAACGACATTCACGATCCGCCCCGGAACAACGATCACCTTTTTGGGAGTGGCCCCATCCAGGCTTCGGATGACAGCGTGGTCCGCAAGAGCGATTTTTTCAACTTCTTCTTTTGGCATATCGACGGGTACGGTGATTTCGGAGCGCCGTTTGCCATTCACCTGAATAGGCAGGGTCACGGTGTCTGAAACCAGCATCGCGGGATCCGCCTGCGGCCAGGGCGCGAGTGCGATCAGACCCTCACCACCCTGCCGGGCCCAGACGTCTTCGGCCAGATGCGGCGTCATCGGAGACATCAGTTGAGCCAGAACCATGATGGCTTCGCGTTGTGCGGCATGACCGGCCTGCGATTTCTGCAGCATGGCGGTAAATGCGTAGAGCTTGGCAATTGCGGCGTTGAAACCAAAGGTTTCGATCCCCATCGTCACATCGTGGATGCACAGATGCATCGCGCGGAGCAAGTCGGTGTCCCCGCTGCCCTTTGCCGAAGGGTCCATTTCGGCGATCCGCTCCGACAGCGACCAGATCCGTGCAAGGTGCTTGTGCGCGGCCTCTGCTCCGGAAGCGGTCCATTCCACATCCCTGTCCGGAGGCGAATCGCTCAGTACGAACCACCGCGCCGTATCCGCGCCAAAGGACGAGATGATATTAAGGGGATCGACGACGTTGTTTTTTGACTTCGACATCTTGGCGGACGGGATGATCTGCACCTCGGTACCGCCATCCTTGAGAAACGCCTTG
>Ga0102812_10002740_pt1 | contig 11790 bp, 11 predicted proteins | sample ColrivemetaGS713_FD_79334 | JGI IMG/M metagenome (GOLD analysis project Ga0102812, IMG submission 79334) | Estuarine microbial communities from the Columbia River estuary - Flood tide ETM metaG S.713 | ecosystem: Environmental > Aquatic > Marine > Intertidal zone > Estuary | place: USA... | reverse complement strand
TTTATCAACATAAGCATCTAAAAAATCCATTTCTCCAATAGCATTGAAAAAATTATATTCTTGCCTTTCGTTGATAAATCTTGTTATCGAATTAGAAATGTAATTTTGGTCAATTCCATACCAATTGTAATGATTTCTTTCAGAGTTTACACTTACTTTCCAATCAAAATATCGCGCATCTTGTTTATAAAAAAGACTCATTTCCGAATTTGAAAAATCACTATTTAAAACCGTATTTTCAATATTTTCATAAGAAGCATTGTGTTTTGCTGATAATCCAAATTCACTCTGAAAATCGGTTTTTTTATGTAAAAAAGTTTCAAAATAAGGGGAAGTATAATTGCCAAAACCAACCGCTACAAAATTGCCGTAAATTTTCTCTCTAACACCAACATCAATCCCTTTTATAACACCACTTTTAGGAATAAATGTAGAAGCTACTGGTATTGAAAAAATGGTGTATTTTAGCGGTTGTTTTTTTGTTTTTTCTAACAAATTAATACTTGGATTTATAGTTATTTTATTAGCATCAGCTATTTTTGGATTGTAGGTCGTTACCACTTCCACCACTTCTGTTTTTAAAGTATCTTTTGCTTTTTCGGTTGTTTTCTTTTGAGAAAAAACATTGAAAACGCTTATACATGTAAGAATTAGAAAACCTTTTTTCATTAATTTTTAATTTGTGGATTGGTAGAATTATTCGTTTTAGATTCTGCGTCTTTGATTTTTATGAGCTCTGTTTTCGCTTCTCTGACAACATCTTCAAATTGAGGAAAATTTTTAATCACATTTTCCAAAATGTAAGTTGCTTGATACGCATCTTTCAAACCATAATAATTTTTTCCCATGATTACATAACTTTTTACACCCCAATATTTGTAAGATGCAAACTCAGCGATCAATTTTTTAACTATTTCGTTTGATTTTTCATACGCTTTTTCGTGATTTTTAAAATATGCTTCATGATATAAAATTTCGGCTTTTAACTCTCCAACTGCTTTTTTTTCAATGGTTTTATAATATTCCTTAGATGTTTCAAAATCATTTAAATGAAAAGAAGCTCTTGCAATAATGGTTTTTGCATCCATTTCTAAAGTTGCAGAAATACTCTCTTTTGAGAGTACTTTCTTGGCAAAAGTCAATGATTTTTCATAAGCTTCTTTTGAAAAATAAGCTTTCATCAAATTACTTTGAGCAAATGCTGTATTTTCTGTAGCGTAGGCTTCTTGCTGTAACCGTTCTAATAACGGAATTGCAACATCGTAATTTTCTTTAGATAATTGAATTTCAGCCAATTTAGCCAAAGCATCTTCACTAAAATTTGATTGCCCTGTTTTGATTACTTTTTCAAAATACGGAATTGCATTGTCAAACTCTTTTTCTCTAAAATAGGTGCTAGCCAAATAGTAATTTACCTTTAAATCATTGGCTCCATTTGGATAATTTTTCAAATATTTGGTCAAACTTAAAATGGTATTTTGATTGTTTGTGTCGTCAAAATATTTTCTTTCAGCAATGGTAAAAGCTGATTTTTCAAGTTCTGATTCTGTCACATTTACAAATCGTAGTGTTTTTGTCCAAGTGGCGAAATCATCCAATTTATCTTCGTCAATATAAATGTTTTTTGCATTTTTTACTGCCTCTAAAGCATCCGGCGAATTTGGAAATTTACTTGCAGTCAATTTGAATTTTTCAAGTGCTTTTGTATTTTCATTGCCATTGTAATACAACAAACCTTGCCTCACCAAAACTCTTGGAATGAAAACACTTTTTGGATAGCTTTTTTGCAAAAGATCATAGGCTTCATGTGCTTCTTTCGAGTTTTTTAAAGTTGTAAATGTGTTTGCTAACTGAAATAATGCATCATCTTTTAAATTAGAATTTTCAAAATTGCTAACGACTTTTTTCAAAGCTTCAATTTTTTGCGAATTTTCGCCCCTAAAACCATGGCTCATTCCAATTTGATATTGGGCATAATCAGCTCCAATTCCGCTTTCATATACTATTAATTGATAGTATTTAATAGCATCACCAAAATTACTAATGGCAAAATAACTATCACCCAAACGTAATGTTGCATCTTGTTTGGTATTATTTTCTAAATCCTTTTTTTGAAGTACAATTTTAAAAGAACGAATGGCTTCTGGATATTATTCAGTTTAAAATAACAATATCCTAAATTGTAATCAATCAACTGAAATTCAGTAACTTTACTTGTTTTTTCTAGGGTTGAAGTTGATAAGAATTTGGTCAAAGCATCTTCAAATTTTCCCAATCTAAACAAAGTTTCTGCTTCCCAGTAATACCCTTTTTGAAAAACTTCAGGTGTTAAAGATTTTTTACTGGTGGTGAAATAAGGCACTGCTTCCGCATATTTTTTATCTGTAAATAATTGAATTCCTCTATATAAAGAAACCTCTAAAGTGAGTGCTGTATTGTCATCTGTTTTTTTCTTTTTCAAATAATTCAAAGCGCCTTCAAAATCTTGTTGATGGATAAATGAGTACACTACCAGTTGATTGATTTCTTTATAAGAAGTTGAATTTGGATAATTTTTTAAATAATTTTGAAGCACATCAGCTACATTTTCAAAAGGATTTCCTTCTTCATAACTCAATTTCGCATAATTTAAAGCAGCATCTTCTTTGATTTTTTGATCAAAATTCATCTCACTTGCTGTTTTAAAGGCATTCAAAGCTTCATTTTTTTTCTTAGTATTGAAATAACATTCTGCCAAATGATAATAGGCGTTTTGTGAAACTTCATTTTTTTGATCGATAATTTTATTGAAATAAGTGATTGCATTTTCAAAGTCATTTTGTTTGTAAAATGCGTATCCCAATTGATAAAAATCAGTGTTGTTCCATTTTCCTTTGGTGCCTTTATAGTTTTTTAAATACGGAATTGCTGCTGCATAATTCCCTAAATTGAAATGACTTTCACCCACAATTTTTGAAATATCCGAAAAATCATTTCTGTTTTTTTCTTTTAACAATTCTTCACCAACTTTGATACATCTTTCAAATTTTCCAGATTTAAAGCTGATGTCTAACAAATAATAAGAGATTTCAGCTTTGTAAGAATCAATGTCTGCAATTTCTTTTAAAGTAGCTTCTGCACTACCGTAATCTTCCAATTTATAGGCAATAAACCCATAATAATATCTGGCATCATTGCCGTATTTTCCATCATTGATCAGCGGCAAAAAAAGATTTTTGGCTGATGTTAAGTCTCCAGAAACTAGCAAACTATACCCTGATTTAAAATTTAGTTCTTTTCTGTTTTCTTCAGAAAGTACCTCTTTGTTTACTTTTTGATACCATTTTAAAGCATACGCAGGTTTTTTGTTGGCGAAATAATGATTTCCAACATTAAAAAAAGCTTGATTTTTTTTGGTACTATTAGGGTATGTTGCTACAAAATCTAATATTTTTTGGTCAGCTGAAGTTTTTTGTAATTTCAAAGCACACATTGCTTCAAAATAGGCAGCATCTGCTTTTAAATTTGAGTTTTGATGACTATTTTTTACGACTTTTTCAAATGATTTTTGGGCAGCCGCATAGGCTTTATTCTGATATAATTGCAAAGCATTATTTAAATCTGTGAACAAGCTGGTTTCAATACTTGATTGTTGCGAAAATTGTAAAGTAATCACAGATAAAAATAAGAGGGTGAGCAAATGTTTTTTTGAAAAGCATTTTTTCATATCAATGAATTTAGTTGTATGGATAACGTATAAATATTCGGTTTGTTTGAATAAATATAAAATTTTAAATTTTAATAAATCAAATGTAAGAATTGTTATGATTTATTGAGGTAAAATCAATAGAAACTTATAAGTTTGTAGTGTTAACTATTTTTTATGGAAAATGCTGTTTTGCATCTAGAAAATGCGAATATTTATCAAGGAGATTCACTCGTTTTATCGAACATAAATTTAACCATCAATAAAGGTGATTTCTTTTACATGATTGGAAAAACAGGCAGTGGAAAAAGCAGTTTGATGAAAACTTTATATGCAGATATTCCTTTACAGAGCGGAACAGGAACTGTTGTTGGGTTTGATTTAGAAAATTTAAAAGATAAAAACATTCCGTATTTAAGAAGAAAAATCGGCATCGTTTTCCAAGATTTTAAATTGTTAACTGATAGAACTGTTTTTGCCAATTTGGAGTTTGTTTTAAAAGCAACAGGTTGGAAACATAAAGAGGATATCCAGAAAAAAATCGATGAAGTTTTGGAAAAAGTAGGAATGCAATCAAAAGCATCTAAAAAAGCTTACGAACTCTCGGGAGGTGAACAACAACGCGTAGCCATTGCAAGAGCGCTTTTAAATGATCCAGAATTGATTTTAGCTGATGAACCCACAGGGAATTTAGATCCAAAAACATCTTTGGAAGTAATGGAATTACTGAATAAAATTCATCAAAGTGGCAAAACTATTTTAATGGCAACCCATGATTATCAATTGATTGTAAAATACAAACACAAAACCTTGAAAGTGGAGGCAGGAGAGGTGTTTGAGGTGGTGCAACAGCTTGCTAATTAGTTTAAAATCTAACAACTTTTGAAAAAAAAACTCTTTGTTGTAGTAACAAATGATATCTCTACAGATTATCGAGTACACAAAGTTTGTTCTTATTTACTTCAAAAAAATTACCAAATTGAGATTTATGGTAGAGTTTTGCCCAATACTATTTTTGTAAAAAGAGATTACAAGACTATTCGTAAAAAACATTTTTTCAATCACAATTTTATGTTTTATGCAGAATTTAATATCCGTCTTTTTTGCTATCTATTTTTTAAAAAATACGATTGTATTTTGGCGAATGATCTAGATACATTGCCCGCTTGTTTTTTTATTAGTAAGCTTAAAAAAACACCCTTAGTTTATGACAGTCATGAGTTATTTTCTGAAGGACCTGAATTACAGGGAAGAAAATTTGTGCAAAATTTTTGGCGAAAATTAGAAGATTTTTTTCTTCCAAGAATTAAAAAATCCTATACCGTAAGTCAATCAATTGCTGATTTTTACCATAAAAAATATCAAAATAATATGGGAGTAATCAGGAATATTCCATTGAAAAATGAACCAAATATCTCAGCGGATATTGCATTTCCAACGAATCATAAAACCATTTTATACCAAGGAGTTTTAAATCCAGGAAGAGGCATAAAACCGATGATTGAAGCTCTGAAATATCTTGATAATTTAGATTTGATAATCATCGGTTATGGCAAAGTTGAAGATGAGTTGAAACAGTTTGTAATTGATAAAAAAATGCAAGACCGGGTTTTTTTCTTAGGTAGAATTTCTAGAGAAAAATTGGTGAATTATACAAAAAAAGCAACTTTAGGAATGGTTTTAGAAGAACCTTTAGGTTTAAGTTTCCAATATTCTTTACCTAATAAATTATTCGATTATATTCATGCAGGAATACCCATTATTGCTGGAAATTTAATTGAAATTTCAAATATTATTAATGAATACAAAGTTGGAATTGTCATAGAAAATTATATGCCTGAAACAATAGCAACTGCCATTCAAGAGTTATTTAATAATGAAAGAAAATTGTCAGAAATGAGACAAAATCAACAAAAAGCCTCTGAAGTTTTGTGTTGGGAAATTGAACAACAAAAATTAGATTTTTATTTTAATTAATAGCCGTATCAAACCAAAAATTAGCATAATCATTCCTGTTTTAAACAATCTTTCTGGATTGAGAAAAACTATTGAAAGTATTAATAAACAAACATTTAAAAATTTTGAAGTTTGGGTTATTGATGGAGGATCTTCACAAGAAACACAAAGTTATTTACGAAATTTAAATCCTCCTTTTCAGTTTTTATCAGAAAAAGATTCAGGAATTTATGAAGCAATGAACAAAGGAATTTATCTTTCAAAAGCAGAATGGCTTTATTTTTTAGGTTCTGGAGATTGTTTGGAAAATAATTTAGTTTTAGAGAGAGTTTCTATTTATTTTTCTTCGAGTATAAAAATAGTTTTTGGAAATATTAGATATGAACATCAGCATTTTGAAACATCATTTTCAGGATTACTTTGGATTAAAAATTCTATGCATCATCAGGCAATTTTTTACCAAAAAACGATATTTGAAAAATATCAATTTGCCACAAAGTATCAAATTTTAAGTGATTACGAATTGAATTTAAAAATGTACCTTGAAAAAATTCCTTTTAAAAAAATAGATAATATGATTGCTTTTTGTGAAGATTTTGGTATTTCAAAAAAAAAATATTGGTCTTTGTATAAAGAAGAAATTACAATTAAAACAAGTTTAAGCGCTGTTGCACTATACCCATTTTTTTTAATTTTAGGCATATTTAAGTTTCTGTTAAAAAAGATATAACCCTGAAATACATGTATTTCAGGGTTTATCGTGGAGACGCCGAGAATCGAACTCGGGTCCAAACAAGCAGCTAAAAAGCTTTCTACATACTTAGTTTTTGTTTGTTTTTTCGTTGAAAATCTGGTCAAAAACAACCTACTTTTCACTTAGCTTTTTTAGTTTCGAAAACTCGTCAAAGCGCCAAGTTTTCTATGTTTACTTTTACGATGCCCAAAAATGAAACGCCGCAAACCAAGGCTTTTCGTGGACATAAAGCTTGCTCACCTTGTGAGCCGAGGCTAATCTTACTTGATTTCGGATTAAGCAGCTAAAGCGTAGTTATCTTCGCCGTTTATAGGTTTGAAATAAGTTTTACAAGAATAATTTCATTCCTTGGTATGCTTACAATTTCACTGGCCTTGCTGTCAAAACCAGTCGTCCCCAAAATGTCAAAGAATCTTTTCAATCAATTAAAAAGAGGATTGCAAAAGTATGAAAAAAACCCATTGCGAATCTCTTAAAAAACCAATATCTTCGAACAAAATTTAGTCTCATTTTATTGATTTTTTTTCAATAAAAATAAATATGTAATAAATGATTATTGGAATTCTCAAAGAACGCAAAAATCCGCCTGATAAAAGAGTAGTGTTTTCTCCTGAAAAACTCCAAGAATTGAAAAGAAAATTCCCTTCAGTTTCAATCAAAATAGAAAGTTCTGATATTCGTGTTTTTTCAGATTTAGATTATAAAAATGCAGGTTTTGAAGTCGTAAATGATTTGTCTGATTGTCAAATTTTATTGGGTGTAAAGGAAGTTCCTCTTGATGAGTTATTACCAAATAAAAAATATTTTTTCTTTAGTCATACCATCAAAAAACAGCCTTACAATCGCAATTTATTAAAAGCTATTTTAGCTAAAAATATTCAATTGTATGACCATGAAACGATTGTCAATGAAAATGGTGCGCGATTGATTGGTTTTGGGCGTTATGCAGGAATTGTAGGTGCTTATAATGGAATTAGAGCGATTGGTTTAAAACAAAAAACTTTTGATTTGCCCAAAGCAGAAAGCTTACCTAATCAGCAATCATTAATTTCTGAATTGCAAAAAATAACACTTCCAAATATTAAAATTTTATTGACTGGAAATGGCAAAGTTGCTTTTGGAGTCAAAGAAATGTTGGATGCTATGAACATCAAAAAAGTTTCAGTTGCAGAATATTTACATCAAAACTTTGCTAAACCAGTTTTTTGTTTTGTGGATGTTTTGGATTATAATAAACGTAAAGATGGACAACTTTTGGATAATTATGATTTTTATAACCATCCAAGAGCGTATGAATCTGACTTTTTTCGATTTGCAAAAGTGACTGATTTTTTTATTGCGGGACATTTTTTTGGAGATGGATCTCCAATCCTATTTTCAAAAGAAAATGCGAAAGATCCTGAAAACAAAATACAATTTATAGCAGATATTTCTTGTGATATTGATGGCCCAATTGCGAGTACTATCCGTGCATCAACTATTGAAAATCCTATTTATGGATATGATCCTATAACTGAAAAAGAGGTTGATTTTAGTGATGAAAATGCCATTGTAGTTATGGCTGTTGATAATTTACCTTGTGAATTGCCCAAAGATGCTAGCGAAGGTTTTGGTGAAATGTTTCTTGTAAACGTCATTCCAGCTTTTTTTGATGGAGACAAAAACGGAATTTTAAGCCGTGCGAAAATTACTGAAAAGGGAATGTTAACTGAGCGATTTTCTTATTTACAAGACTATGTAGATGGAAGAGAATAATTTTCAGAACCAAAATATTTTACTAGAATTAGCCAAAGCTAAAATGCCTTTTGGGAAATATAAAAATCAGTATTTGATTGATTTACCTGAATTTTATATAGTTTGGTTTAAAAACCAAGGTTTTCCGAAAGGAAAATTAGGCAATCAATTGGCATTGGTTTATGAATTAAAATTGAATGGTTTAGAGGATTTAGTGAGAAAAATTAGAAATAAAAACTAATCTTTCACAACAATTCCAAAAGTAATATGTGCAATTCCAAGTATAAGAATGGAAGCATACCAATAACTGGGTATTAAAAAACAGATTACCGCCAATAATGCACAAATTCCTGAAATAATTTGTAAATATTTATTCGATTTTTGATTTATTAAGAACAAAATCAATGCATAAAAAAACATAAAAATGGGTGAAAGTAAATCAATAAAACCTTGATTCATTGAAAAGTAGAGAAGTAAAAAAAGTATCAAAAAGCTTCCTAAATATCTCCATAAATTATTTTTCGAAACAGGATTCCAAAGTGATAATTCCAGTTTTTTTGAACGTCTTTTTGCACTAAAAAACAAAGCTAATGATGAAAATAAAAACACAAAAATCAAAATTGAAATGATAGTGATTTCAATAATTTGTGCAGACATCATTCCCATTGGATTGTCATCAATCAAAAAACCATCTAATATATTTTTTATCAGATAGGCTGCAAGTAAAAAATACATTCCAATTTGAATGGCTGTAAACCCTTTTAATGAAAATGATGAAGAAGAAACCATTTAATTAAATTTTAAACTGGTTAATTGTTTTGCGAATTGCCACCAAATTCGATAATAATTGCTCTAAATTGTTTAAATGCAGCATATTAGCACCATCACTTTTAGCATTTGCTGGGTCGAAATGAGTTTCAATAAATAAGCCATCTACATTATTCACAATGCCAGCTCTGGCAATGGTTTCAATCATTTCTGGTCTTCCACCTGTAACCCCCATTGTTTGATTGGGTTGTTGTAAAGAATGCGTTACATCTAAAATTGTTGGTGCAAATTGGCGCATTTCAGGAATTCCACGAAAATCAACAATCATATCTTGATAACCAAACATTGTGCCTCTATCAGTTATCCAAGCTTTATGATTACCAGCATCTTTAACTTTTTGAACAGCATGTTTCATGGAAGCAGGACTCATAAATTGTCCTTTTTTCAAATTCACCACTTTTCCAGTTTGTGCAGCAGCAACCACTAAATCTGTTTGACGCACCAAAAACGCAGGGATTTGCAATACATCAACATATGCAGCCGCTTTTTCAGCATCCGAAGTTTCGTGAATATCAGTAACAGTTGGAACGTGAAAAGTTTCTGAAACTTTGCGTAAAATTTTCAACGCTTTTTCATCTCCTATTCCTGAGAAACTATCAATTCTACTTCTGTTCGCTTTTTTAAAACTGCCTTTAAATATGAATGGAATTTGTAATTTATCGGTAATTGCAACTACTTTTTCAGCAATTCTCAATGCCATTTCTTCGCCTTCAATGGCACAAGGGCCAGCTAATAAAAAAAAGTTATTTGCGGTTGTATGTTTAATTTGTGGGATTTCAGTTAGAAACATTTTTATTAAAAATTTCTGTAAAAGTACAAAATTATATTTGCTATCTTTCAACTCTTAAATTTCAAAATTATGAAAAAATTGAACTTTCTTTTAGGATTCGTTATTTTATTTTCCTTAATAGAGACTGGTGTTTTAGCGCAAACCAAAAATACCAAGAAATCAAGCAATACTTTTTTTATTGATTCTACTTTGGTAAAAACGCATTTATATACCTTGGCTTCTGATGAAATGCAAGGAAGAAAAACAGGAACTCTAGGGATTGAAAAAGCCGCACAATATATAGAAAATGAATTTTCAAATTTGGATTTGAAAACCTTTGAAGGATTGGATTCTTACAGACAAACGTTCACTTTTACCAATAGAAGAACCAAAGAAGAAATTACGAGCGCTAATATTATTGGAGTTTTGGAAGGGAAATCAAAAAAGGACGAATTTGTTATAATTTCTGCACATTATGATCATTTAGGAATCATTAAAAAAGACGGACAATTAGATAGTATTTACAATGGTGCCAATGATGATGCTTCAGGAGTTACAGCAGTTTTGGCTTTGGCAAAATATTTTAAAGAACAAAATTCTAATCAACGAACCATTGTTTTTGTCGCTTTTACAGGAGAAGAAATGGGTCTGATTGGCTCAACTCATTTTGGAAAAGGAATTGATGCTAGTAAATTTGTAGCTGGAATTAATTTAGAAATGATTGGAAAAACACCCAGTTTTGGGCCAAATACAGCTTGGTTAACCGGATTTGAGCGTTCTGATTTTGGGAAGATTATCCAGAAAAATTTAGTGGGAACAGGCTATCAATTATTTCCTGATCCATATACAAATTTCAATTTATTTTTCAGATCTGATAATGCATCTTTAGCAAGATTGGGCGTTCCATCACACACATTTTCAACAACTCCCATTGATGTTGATAAAGAATATCATCAAACTTCGGATGAAGCTGAAACTTTAAATATTACTGTAATTACACAAACTATTCAAGCAGTTGCAAAAGGTACTGAAAGCATTATCAAAGGAATTGATACGCCATCAAGAGTGGTTATAGAAGAAAAAAAGTAATTTTATGAAACTTCTTTTAATTGTTTTTGGATTTTTTTTGATGAGTTGTTCCTCTGCAAAAGTAATTGCTGATTATGATGATACAATTGATTTTGGAAATTTCAAAACCTTTGGATTTTATGAAAATGTAGGTAAGGATTTGAATGAATTAGATGTCAAAAGAATTCTAAAAATTATTGATACTACAATGCAGCAAAAAGGATTGACATTTAGTGAAACACCTGATTTTTTCATCGATTTCAATATTGAAAAATCAGCTGAAGTTGCCAGAAATACAGTAGCTGTTGGATTTGGAAATGCAGATTCGAATAGTGTTTTTGGAGTCTCTGGAGGAATTCCAATTGGATCAAAGAAAATTAGAGAAGTATTAACAATTGAATTTTTAACTCCCATCAAAGAAGAACTTTTTTGGAATGCAACTTTGGAAAGTACCGTAAAAGAAAAACGATTACCACAAGAAAAAGAGATCTATTTTCAAATAATCGTCCCAAAAGTATTGAGTAAGTATCCTCCAAAATAAAAAAAACCTCAACAATCGTTGAGGTTTTTTTGTGATTTTAAAAAAAATTGAAAGCTTCAATTTAAAATTGATATTTTACTGATAAAGCAATATCTGATTCTAGTCCATTTAAACCACCAGCTACTCCAATTTCTGGACGATAGTCAATAGAGAGTAGAATAGGGACTTTGAAGTTATATTCAATTCCAATTACACCAGCAGCATAAATTCCAGTACCACCTGCAGAAACCAAACCTCCACCAGCACCTGCATACCAATTAAACCTTTCTTCTAGCGTCCAAACCCATTGATACAATCCTGTTGCTTTAAAGTTAATGAATTTGTTTGTCAATCCTAAATCAATTTCTAGGCGATTATTGTTTTCAAGAGATTTTTGATATGAAATTTCACCTCCCGCACCTTCTCCCGCACCTCCAAAACGAAGGCCAATTGCATTGGCTGAGATTTCTTGAGCA